>Ga0209211_10001855_pt1 | contig 38143 bp, 49 predicted proteins | sample RifGroA2_FD_183992 | JGI IMG/M metagenome (GOLD analysis project Ga0209211, IMG submission 183992) | Groundwater microbial communities from Rifle, Colorado, USA - Groundwater A2 (SPAdes) (version 2) | ecosystem: Environmental > Aquatic > Deep subsurface > Groundwater | place: Rifle, Colorado...
GAGTGGCAGGTAACAGGCGCATTGCCGCCTGATTTCGGTCAGAGGCCCAAGGTCGGCTTTGGCCGAGGATTTGTCATTGAGCAGTCGCCTGGAGCGGCCGCTGTACTTTGTAACCTGCCACTCAACCAGTGATAGCGCGAAGGTCAGCATTGGGCACCCTGCTGCCGGACGGCCTGGAAACCTGAATGGCAGCAAACCGGCGGAAAGCTGACTGTGGCCGTGGTGACGAACACGTTTTGCTGCCGGCGGCGGGTTTAGGCTGATACCGGACTGCTGACAAATGCATAGCCAGTGGCCGGTCCACTCTGTTTGCTGTCGCTCGGCCCTGAGTCCTTCGGATGGCTCTTCGGTGCCCAATCCGGACGGTGGTATCTCTGTGAATTGAAGGTCAGCTTTCAGCAGTAACCGGTCGATTGCCATGGGGAATAACCGCAGCCTCCTTGATGGGCAAATTTACCAGTGCGGCAATAATGGCCAACGCAATGTCGGCGTACCACATCCAGGTGAAGTCGCCGAACTGGGAAATTGTGATGCCACCCAGCCAGGCGCCGAGGAACCCGCCAATCTGGTGCGAGAGCAGCGTCAGCCCGAACAAGGTCGCCAGATACCGTGTCCCAAAAAGCTTACCGACAATCGCCGCGGTGGGTGGAACCGTCGCCAGCCAGGTGAAGCCCAAGCCGGCAGCAAACAGGTAGTAAGTCCATTCGGTACGCGGCATCCACAGATACCAGGCAATCAGCACGGCCCGTGAGGCATACATCACCGCCAGGACATACTTGCTGCGATAACGTGCCACGCACGAACCAGCATACAGACTGCCGAATACGTTGGCCAGGCCGATAATGGCCAGTGACCAGCTGGCCACACTGGGCGGCAGTCCACACAGATTCACTTCGCCGGGTAGATGGGTTACCAGGAACGCAATGTGAAACCCACAGGTGAAGAAGCCAGCGTGCAGTAACCAGTAGCTTGGATTCTTGAGCGCCTCCAGAACTGCTGGCCCCAGTCTCGAATCGTCGGCATGCTGTGGCACCGCTGTCGTCGGACCGGTCAGTTTCCCAATCAGCGGGAGAGCAGCCAAGGTCGCCACGGCCATCGCCCACATGGCCCCCATCCACCCCATGCTCTGAATCAGCTTTTGCAGGAGTGGCGCAAAGATGAATTGGCCGAAGGAGCCACCTGCATTGATAACCCCGGAGGCTGTTCCGCGTGACTCGAACGGCAAGCGTTGGGCGGCAGCACCAATCAGCACGGAGAAACTACCGGCCCCCGAACCTATGGAAGCCAGGATGCCCAAGGCAATCGCCAGACCGAAGCCATTTTCGATGAAGGGCGTGATAGCACAACCGATGGCGAGCGTTACCAAGGCAGCTTGCAACACCAGCCGGGGACCGTAACGGTCAGCAATAGCACCGGCAATCGGCTGGATGGCGCCCCAGGTGAATTGTCCAATGGCCAGCGCCAGGCTGATAGTAGCAATACCCATTCCGGTCGAGCTATTGATGGGGCTAATGAAGAGCCCAAAGGATTGGCGGGTTCCCATGGTCACCATGAGAATGCCAGCCGCAGCCAGGGTTACGGACAGGACATCGGGGCGTCGAATTGAGTGAAACATGGTTTTCGTTATTCGGTCAGAAGCAATGCTCTAGCGCAGGGAACGAGCCTTCTTTCACCGCTGCGACGTAAGCGCGAAATGCTGAAGCAATGTCAGGCTGTCCATGCATAAAATTACGGACAAAACGAGCCTTCTTGCCAGGAAATACACCAAGCATGTCGTGCATGACCAGAACCTGACCGGAACAATCGGGACCAGCACCAATTCCGATAGTGGGAATGCGGAGTGCATCCGATGCGGACTTGCCGAGTGAGGCTGGAATGGCTTCAAGCAGCAACATCGAGGCCCCAGCCTCCTGGAGGGCAAGCGCATCGGACATCAACCGGTCGGCCCCCTCCGAAGTTTTGCCTTGCACTTTGAATCCTCCGAGTTGATGCACGGATTGCGGCGTTAGCCCAAGGTGGGCAAAAACCGGAATGGAGCGCTCGGTCAGAAAGCGTACCGTGTCGCACAACCAGGCGCCGCCTTCCAGTTTTACCAACTGCGCGCCGGCTTGCATCAGCTTCACGGCATTTTCGTAGGCGGACTCGGGTGTCCCATAGCTGCCGAATGGCATGTCTGCGGCAAGCAGCGCCGACCTGTTGCCACGTGCGACGCAGGCCGTGTGATAGGCGATGTCGGCGATGTTCACCGGCAGGGTCGTCGCGTGGCCCTGCAACACGTTGCCCAACGAATCACCAACCAAGAGCATATCGACTCCGCAAGTGTCCATGAGTGCTGCAAAACTCGCGTCGTAGCAGGTCAGCATGGCGATTTTCTCGCCGGCATTCTTCATGTTCTGAAGTCCTGGCAGCGTGACCGCTTTGCGTTGTGGCACAGCTTGGCCCTCTTGCAGGTAACCGGCCATCTGTTATTTCTCCGTTTTGCCGTGCATCACCATGATGGTCTGTTGCATCAGCGCACAGAGCGTCTCTTTCCCATCTTTCACGGCGAAGACCTCGGCCTTGGTCACAATCAAGGTACGTCCCGGCCGAACGACTTGACCTCGGGCAATCAGCTTCTCGCCATCTGCCGGGGCAACCAGATTCATTTTGTACTCGACAGTGAGGACAGAGGCGTTGGCAGGCACCACCGTCATCGCGGCGTAGCCGGCGGATGAGTCGGCAATCATGCCGACGACACCACCGTGGACGAAGCCGTGCTGCTGCTCGATACCGTCCCAATGCGGGACGTGAATCTCTGTCATCCCGTTGTCGACCACGGGCATAGTGGCCTTAACCAGATGCATAGCGTTCTGTTTGTCGAAACTGGCCAAGACGCGTTCGGCGAAGTGGGGGTCAGATACGTGGGCCATGGTTAGTCTCCTTCGGCTGTTTTTAGATGCTGGGCATGTGCCCAAAATTTACATTCGAATTGCTCATGTATCCTGTTACGTTGATACTTGCAATCAGGCGATTAGAATCGATGAAGTGCTACGCCTCAATTGATTTTTTTGTGGCTACACATGAGAATTTGTAATGTCAGTTAAACTCTCCAGAATTCCTTCAGTAGATTCGCTGCGAGGCTTCGTCGCAGTGGGCCGCCGCATGAGCATTACTTTGGCGGCCGGCGACTTGTTCCTGACCCAATCAGCGGTCAGCCGCCAGATACATGGCCTGGAGATAGCGCTGGGTGTGAAGCTTTTCGAGCGAACGCATCGCGCCATTCGTTTTACGCCGGAAGGCGAGCAACTATTTGTTGCTGCCGATAGTGCGATGCAGCAGCTACAAGATGCGCTAGGGGTTCTGGAAGACAACATACGCCGGCGACCGGTAACGATTACAGCCAGCATTGGCTTTGTTGGGCTATGGTTGCTGCCGCGGCTTGGCGCGTTTCAGCAGGCGCATCCTGAAATCGAGGTGCGCATCTCAGCGAACAATCAGATTGTGGACGTGCGCAAAGACGGCTTGGATATTGCCATTCGCTACGGGGAGGAACGCCTGATGCCGCCAGGTGCGAGCCGACTATTTGGCGAGACCGTCTTCCCGGTTGCCCATCCAAGCCTGGGTATGAAGCGTTTGGATAGCGCCGAATTGATTGAGCGGTCCACGCTGCTTGAGTTCGAGGGAGACTCGTCATTCGCCTGGCAATGGAGTAACTGGCTGGAGTCGCAAGGATGGGCAGGGATAAAGCCGAAAGGGATTCTTCGCTTCAACCTGTATGACCAGTTGATTCATGCCGCAGTCGCTGGCCAAGGCATTGCACTGGGCAAGGGGCAAATCATCGCTCCCATGCTGGCCGATGGCCGCCTGATTGCCTTGCCTACGCCATTTCCTGGCCCGAGCTCCAATAAGGTTTACTACCTGATTCAACGAGACTCACCAGCAAGCAATCAGGCACAAGCATTGATTGACTGGATACGCACTGAGGCCCGAGTTACGGATTCTGCTCCAGCGTAACAAGCTGAGCCGGAATTTCCTGGGTAACTTCGCCATCGCGTAGCCAGGCCAAGGGGATTTTCCACAAGGAATCCGCATAGCGAGCATTGAAAAATGCGAAGTGGCCAATGGACGGCTGACCAACCGCGTCGGGCTCGATACGCATGTGCGTGCTATGGCTGCTTTTGAAGTAGCTGAGCAGGCGGTGGATGGCCGGAATGGTGCCGAATTCGTCATCGCTCATCGACACCGCAAGCGTGGGCGCAGTGACCTGAGCGAACAATTCAACCAGTTTGGCTCGCTCTTCGTCCGACAATGTCTGCGGGCCGGATTTGTAGATGTCCTCGAAGCACGGCTCTGGGGAAATCCAGTCACGAACCACGCCGCTCGGCGTGTCTTCCAGCCACCCCAGACGCTTGCCCGGAAAGTAGCCAAAGATTGCTGTCAGGGTCGGCATGACGATATGCCAGCGCAGGTACATGGCGAAGCGCTTGTGCTTGGCGTAATCCCGCCAGTAGGCAAACTGCGAGCCCATCGTGAAGACCCGTTTGATAACCTGATTGGACGGCGCCATTCCCACCAGAAAACCACCTACGCTGTGGGCAGCTACCAGGATGTCGTGCCCCTTGAAGCAAGTGCTGGCAAATTTCAGTACCCCTTCGAAGTCTTTGCTCCCCCAATCCAGCCAATTGGCCTGGAAGCCGCGCATGTTCTCTGGCCGCGAGCCACCAATCCCGCGGTAGTCGTAGGTAATGACGTTAAAGCCATGGGTGTAGAGAAACTCGGCAAATCGGCTGTAGTACCGGCTTTGCACTGAAGTTGCCGGATTGATGATAACGACCGGTGGCAGCTCGTCACCATTCACCACCTCATGAACCCAAGCATGGGCATGCAATGGAAAACCATCGACAGCAGGAATGTCTATTTTTAGCGGCTTGGTGGATTTCGAGGTCATGGCTACTTGGCGTGTTCCAACGATTGGCTTTAAGCCTAAGGTGGATGCGCCAAGTGCTCAATTGAGATTATTGCTGCCTCGCATTCCAAATCTGCATGTCGCAGGGCACCCTCAGCGATTGCTAGTTGCTTTACGCGCTCACCGGCGAGGTGACGGTTACATTCGAAATCCAGTTTTGACGTCGGCGGTTTGTTCTCTCTTTAACACTTTCGCCATCGAAATCTGACTGAAAATGCTTGAGAAGGGTGGGCGGGATGCCGCGCAGAGCATGGACATTGACCACTGCATAGAGGCGCCCGTCAATTTCACTGGTCACGACCGGGATGTCCTCACATTGCTTGCAGATGAGAAAGTCAGCGGTTCTGGTTCCGAACGTGTGCCGGGTAAGCAGCGTCGGGTTGTTGATTTGAACTTGAAGCTTGGCCGATGACGACGAAGTCCAAACTCCTTTATGTGCTTGGCAGAACGAACAAGTACACGCCCAAGCAGGAATTCTGCTTGGGTCAGGCAGCCACTCGAGATTTAACGATATGTTGCCGCAACGGCATTGGCCAGAAATTAACATGAAGCCTCCTCTGGGCCTCAGTTTACCAAACGCTAGTGTGCGGTAACGACCTTCACGCCACTGGGCTTCAATGCAGACATGGATGGCGGCTCAGTGCATCAAGCAGCCCCTTGAATGGCAGCCTGATGGGATGATTAAGCGGCGGCTCCTGGCCGGCAAGAGCCAGCCACCTGCACTAAATTCTACTCGTTGGAACGGCCGGTGGACTCAGTAAGCTGTCGCTCAAAACCCCTCCGGTTGAGCCCCACCAATGGCCGCTCCCGCTGCACAGCGGCCCGTTGAACGCAAATGCAGGAACCTCACCCTCTTTGTTGTAGCGGTAGCTTCAAAGCCGCCTCCCTGACCCGCATAATTGTTTGCCGAGTTGTCTTGAACTCGCGCGCGAGCTCGGCAATGCTGGCACCAGCATCCAGTCGCGCTACAACCGCGGCACGCTCCTGGGTATTGAGCGCTGGCGGTCTGCCGAACTGTTTGCCCGCCGCCTTGGCTCGAACAATTCCCGACTGGGTACGTTCAATCAGCAGGTCGCGCTCGAACTCGGCCACCGCGGCGATCACCTGCATGGTCATTTTACCGGCCGGACTGGTCAGATCGACGCCGCCCAACGCAAGGCAATGGACGCGCACGCCGGAACTCGCGAGTTGCTCGACGGTTGCCCGAACATCCATCGCATTACGCCCCAGTCGGTCAAGCTTGGTGACGACCAGCACATCCCCCGATTCCATCCGTTCGATCAGCTTGATAAAGCCTGGCCGCTCTTTTGCCGCCACCGAGCCACTGATGCTTTCTTCGATCAGTCGGCGCGCCTCGATGGCGAATCCGGCCGCCTTGATCTCCAACCTCTGATTCTCGGTGGTCTGGTCGACAGTCGAAACGCGACAGTAAGCAAAAACACGTGGCATCGGTCCGATTCCGTCCGAATGTAGTGTCCGAATTATAGCTTGCATCCGAAAGTAATTTCCCATACTTTCGTACATTCACGAACAGGCATGACCGATACCGGACCCTTTCGGACGGGCTAAAGTGTGCTGAGGCCACCCGTAGTTTACCTTGATCACATTAGCGCACTCTTATATGTCGTGAAATCTCAGCTTCGCTCCCACTACCCCTAAATGGATTGATCATCGTTTGAAATCGGGCGATTCATTAATTTTTATGGACCGCGATGTAACTATTAAAAGATTTAAAAAAGGGGAGCTTGCGTATAAAGAGACTCCCATAGGAGGTTGTACTAAAGTTGGCCCGTGTGACGAACTGGCGATCCGGTTTCTGGATGTGGACTGTATTTCTGGTTGTGTGAATCTTGTTGGCAAGCTATCGAAGCTGGAACGTGTCATTAATGCTCAAAGTAGTTTGGTTTCCAAGCTGAGTCCAAACACTATCGAGTGGCGGATGGAGAATAGTGATCTCGAAGTGTTGGTAGCCACGCGTGACAAGATCGTTCAATCGCAGGCGAAGGAGTAAGCTTTATGGTAAAGGATTCGTTAAGCGACTATGTTGACGCGTTGGAGAGGTTGAAGGAAGGAAAGCCTGTAGTGGTGCCTAAAGGCACCAAGATCACTAACGATGCGGTTGCTCTTGAAGCGGGACGTGGGAAAGGCTCAATCAAGAAATCACGCGCTGTTTTTTCTGATTTGATTGAGGCAATTGATGAGGCCGCTAAAGCCCAAGCCTCGCCTGAAACGGCTCGAAAAGATCAACTGGCAAGAGTTAAGTCAAAGGCGGAGCAGTATCGTACGGAGTTGGATGCAGCCTTGGGTAGAGAATTGTGCTTGTTGCGAGAAATTTTTGAATTAAAAAAAGAACTGAAGCGCCTTACCGGGAAAAACATTATTCCCTTGCTTACTGGCGCTAATGGCCAATCTGTTCCCGAAAGTTAACCGACCAACCCCTCTAGCTCTGACGGCATTTGAACATTTATGAAAAACAATAACGCTTTCGTTGAGTACCCTGAAATTCGACTAACGGCTGATCGCGAACACAAGTTTAATCTATTGGAGAGAGGGTTCGATTTGGCTCCCCAAGATGTAAGCGATGTCCGTGAAGAGGTTCAGGAGTTAATTGAATTCGTTCATGATCGACTATTTGTGAGCGCTTCGCCGGAACACTCCGCATGGGTTAAACGGTCGCAACAATACACGGGCCATATCGTGGACGCTCTCGAAAGACATCACTTTGCAAACTTGGCGACGGGAAAGTAACCCCTCTTACTCCATCAGGGCGACTGATTTCACCTGGACATGGATAGGCTGCGCCACGGCAATGCCTAGTCCAACAGCAGAGCGCCGGGTCAGGCGTGATACGAGATAGGTATCGCCAATCTTTACTCTGACCAGTTGTAGTCCTGGGTGATCGTCATCAGCAATGGCGTCAATATGACCATGAAGTACATTCTGGATGCTGCTTGGCGCTGGTTCAGCGCTGGCCAGACTGACATCTCGTGCCAACACGCGAACCCGAACCCGTTTTCCCGCAGGAATACCTCGGTCGCGAGTCCATAAACTTCCACCCGGAAAATCGACACGGGCTAGATGCCATTCCTTGTCGATCTCTCCGACCGTGGCATCCAGCACGACTCCGACATCCTCGCCCAGGCGAATGGGCAGATCTAGGCGTGCCAGCGTCTCGCTGAGGGGGCCATGGGCCACCACTCTGCCATTTTCCATGGCTACCAAATGGTCGGCCAAGCGGGCAACTTCGTCAGGCGAGTGGCTGACATAGAGAACCGGAATTTCCAGTTCGTCATGAAGCCTTTCGAGGTAAGGCAGGATTTCCTGCTTGCGCTTGAGATCGAGCGCGGCCAATGGCTCGTCCATCAACAGAATTTCCGGGCTGACGGCCAAGGCTCTGGCTATGCCGACACGTTGGCGCTCACCACCAGATAGCAGATCAGGCTTTCGGTCCAATAGGGGGCCGATGCCGAGCAGTTCGATGGCCTGATCCAATGCGATTCGTTGTGTTGCCTGAGAACGTTTCTGGCCGTAGCGAAGGTTGTTCAGCACGGATAAGTGCGGGAACAGGCTAGCTTCCTGAAAGACATAGCCAAGCGGTCTGCGATGTGTTGGCAACCAGCTTTGTTCGTCCTGCCAGATATTTCCCTTGAATGATAACCGCCCGAGGCGAGGACGTTCCAGCCCTGCTATGCAGCGTAGTAGCGTGGTTTTTCCAGAGCCGGAGTGGCCGAACAAGGCGGTGACGCCTTTGGCCGGGAGTTGCAAGTCGACATCGAGTTGAAAACCCGGCCAGTCGAGTTGAAAACGGGCATCGATAGTCGCCATCTCAGACCCCCTTCTTTGCGTTTGGACGCCAGAGGTACATGCCGAGCAGTACAAGAAAGGAGAAGATCAACATGACCGCAGAGAGGCGATGGGCGCTGGCATATTCGAGTGCTTCCACATGGTCGTATATTTGCACTGATGCAACGCGGGTGACGCCTGGAATGTTGCCGCCGATCATCAGTACAACGCCGAACTCGCCAACCGTGTGGGCAAAGGTCAGGATGCTGGCCGTCAGGAAGCCCGGCAAGGCCAGTGGCACGGCCACGGTGAAGAAGGTATCTAACGGCGAGGCGCGAAGCGTTGCCGCGACCTCCAGTGGGCGATCACCGATGGATTCAAAGGCATTTTGTAGGGGTTGAACCATGAATGGGAACGAATAAAACACAGAGGCCAAGACCAGACCCCAGAAGGTAAAGGGCAGGGTCTGCAAGCCCATCGCAGCCGTCAGGTGGCCTACAGGCCCATTTGGTCCCATCGCCAGCAGCAGATAAAAGCCAAGCACCGAGGGGGGAAGCACCAGGGGCAATGCCACGACGGCACCAATCGGACCTTTCCACCAGGCTCGGGTACGAGCCAGCCACCAGGCGACAGGAGTTCCAAGCAGCAGCAAGATTATGGTAACGATGCCGGCCAGTTTGACGGTCAGCCAAATGGCTTGCAGGTCTCCGTCAGTCAACATGCTTGATTCTCCGGTGAATGGGTGTGGCGAAAGGTTTTCCAGGCCGAGAATAACAGTAGCAGGCCGAGTCCTGCTGTGAGCTGGTTTGAAGGGAGTAGGCCGAGCATTAGCCCGCCAGCGATGGCTCCCAAAATTGAACCTGCGGTCAATGCCTTAAACAGAGCGCTTTCCTGATGCAGCACTGCGAATGCTTCGGATGAGCGGTAGCGCAGAAACCCCACCAGCATCGTTGGTAGGCTGACAACGAGGGAGAGACTGCCCGCCAGCTTTATATCGACGCCATAGAGCAATACGATAGTCGGTATGAGCAGTTCCCCGCCAGCAACGCCGAGAGTCGCCGCCACCATGCCAATCAGCAGGCCCGCCGCAATGCCGAAAGCAATGCGAAATAATGGATTGGCAACTAACGGTTTAGCGGATGGCCCGATCCCATGCAAGGCCTCTCCCAGCATCAGGATGCCCAGGCACAGCAGGACCAACAGAATCAAATCGTCCAGCCGCTGGCGAGGCATCGTCAGCGCGTGTCCGGCTGCCCACCACGCACCGATCAGGCTACCCGCCAGAAGATTGAATGCAACGTCGATATGAGACCAAAGGGAATGCACAGGAATGTTGATGCTGCGAGTCAAGAGCGCAGTGCTGACGACGATGAGGCTGGTGGCTTTGTTGAGGATTACGGCCTCCAAGGATCTCAGCCGGAAAACTCTGACTAACAAAGGAAGGCGGAACTCAGCCCCTCCCAAGCCAATCATTCCGCCGAGGCTGCCTATGGCAAAGCCAGCAAGGAAGCCTCTTTCCGAGCGATGCCGCACCATCGTCAGTTCCATGACCTACTTGCCGATGCTCTCGCCCGGCAGTACGAACCCATAGCGGGTCATAATGCTGCGGCTGGCCTTGCTGCCCATGTAATCGGCAAAACGCTTAGCTTGGGCATTTCCTTCGGCTCGCTTGGTAATGATGAAGCCTTGTTCCAGCGGTTGATGCAGATTGTCGGGGATCAGGTAGTAGCCGCCCTTGCTGGCCAATTCGGGACTCAGTGCTAGTGCAAGAGCAATGATCCCGACTTGGGCATTGCCGGTTTGCACGAACTGAGCGGTGTGGGCGATATTTTCACCATAGACCAGTTTGGGTTCGACCTTATCCCAAAGCCCGGTCGTACGTAGCGCCTCCTCGGCACGCTTTCCGTACGGTGCATGCTTGGGGTTGGCGATGGCTATGCGAGAGATTTTTGCATCGATCAGGCTATCCAGCGTCATTTTCGAGGCATCGACCGATTGGCTCCACAACACAATGCGACCGACCGCATAAGGCGTGACCGGTGATGCCCCTAAACCCTTGCTGGCCAGTTCTCGCGGAAATCCAATATCGGCAGAGAAAAAGAGGTCGTAGGGGGCACCTTGTTGAATCTGGGTGTGGAATTTGCCCGATGATCCGTAGATGACATCAATTTCGTCAGCCGGATTGGCCTTCTTGTAAGAAACGACGATTTCATCCAGGGCGAACTTGAGGTCAGCAGCAGCGGCCACGGTGATCTTTTCGGCATGCGCTATGCCGGTCAGCAGAAAGGCGCTGGCGAGAAGAATGGATTTGATCAGTTTCACGGGTTTTTCCTTTCGGGAATCAGAGTTCATAACCATGTGATTTGATGACTTGCCGGGCGGCATCGGTCTTCAAGTAGTCGAGCAGGGCTTCCGCCGCTGGATTGCCCTTGCCGCGCTTGAGCAGGACGGCATCCTGCCGAATCGCTGGGTAGAGGTTGGTGGGCACCAGCCAGTAGGAGCCTTCGGCAAATTTGCCGTCCTTGTATATCTGCGAGAGTGCTACGAAGCCCAGTTCGGCGTTGCCGGTGGCAACGAATTGGTAGGCTTGGGTGATGTTTTCGCCAAGCACCCATTTCGGCTCCAGGGCAGGTAGTACCCCCAATGCCTTCATGACCTCGACACCAGCCGCGCCATAGACGGCTACCTTTGGATTGGCAATGGCCAGATGCTGGAACGTCCCTTTCTTCAAGATCTCGCCCTTGTCATCCACGACGCCGGGTTTGGCGCTCCACAGCACCAGCTTGCCGATGGCGTAAGTGAAACGGCTTGCCGGAATGGCCAATTCATCCTTTTCAAGCCGCATGGGCGTTTCATCGTCCGCAGATACAAGGGCATCGAACGGTGCGCCATTCTTGATCTGGGCGTAGAACTTCCCGACCGTCCCATAGGCGATGGTCAGCTTGTGGCCCAATGTTTTTTCGAAAGCCGGGGCGATCTTCTCCATGGGGCCGGTGAAGTTTGCTGCCACTGCAATGGTGGCTTCCGCAGCATTCGCAGTCGTATGTAGCAAGCCAAACAAGGAACAGAACAAAAGAGCACGTAGCTTCATGGTGGTTCTCCGTAGGGATGGGGTCTTATGTCAGGCGTATTTGCAGAGGATGACGGCAGATGCCTTGAAGACGGCGCAAGCCTGTTCGCCCATGACAAGGCCCAGCTTTTCCACGCTGTCGTGCGTTACAACGGCACAAACTGACTTGCCGCTCTTCATGGTGAGGGTGATTTCCGAATTGACCGGTCCCTCGTGGATTCGGGTGATCTCACCCCACAGGTGGTTGCGGGCTGTGGTTTTTACGGCGGGGTCATTCAGCAGCAACACCGATGAAGATTTCACCAGCGCACTGATTTCCATGCCGATGTTGAGTCCCAGGTTTTCGGCAGAGTCTCGGGTGATGACGGCAACCAACTCGTTGTCGTCGTCAAGCTTGAGGCGAACTTCGTAATCCACATGGCCTTCACGCAAACCAACGATGTGACCGGCGAACTGGTTCCGGGCACTGGTCTTCATCGACATGCGCTTGAGAAGGCGACTGAACTGCTGGAAATCGCTGGCCTGTCCCTCGTTCATGCTGGATATCAGGCGTTCCAGGGCGGCTTGGTATTCGGCCTCCAGTGCCCGGTAGAGCGCTACGACCTTGCGACCATGATCGGTCAGTAACGTGCCACCGCCGTTCTTGCCACCCGTTGAGCGCGATACGAGCGCTTGGTCCGCAAGATTGTTCATGGCGTCGACGGCATCCCAGGCTGCCTTGTAGGATAGAGGGACTGCCTTTGCCGCCTGCGATATGGAACCGTGTGTTTCAATCGCCTCCAGAAGTCGGATGCGGGTGTCTCCCAGAAAGACGCCGAACTCAGTATCGACCTCTAGCTTGCCCCGTAGGCGGTGTGCGAGTTGTTCCATTTTGTCGTCCTTGCTACGCGATGTTGTCGTATATATAACGCTATCAGATTTATCGTGGTTGATTGCGGGGGAAGCGTGAAATACACCTATCTACATGGCTTTTGGTGGATAACGTAATTCGGCACATTGGAGCTTAAGCTTCGATATTCATTGTTTCGTTATCTATATAGCGAAATTCGGGCCAGGCATTGGCCCTCCAGGAGAAGACCATGAAAGTCAGCGCACGTAACGCATTTGAAGGCACGATCACCGCTCTGGGTAATGGCAAGGTGAACGCAGAGATTGAGCTGACGACAGCGGGCGGTGACAAGATCGTGGCTGTGGTCACTGAGGGCAGTGTGCAATCGCTCGGTCTGGTGGTTGGGAAATCGGCGACTGCTTATGTCAAAGCACCTTGGGTGATGCTACTCGCAGGAGATGGCGTAGTTAAGTTCAGTGCCCGTAATCAATTGGCTGGAACGGTTGATGCGATTCAGAAAGGTGCTGTTAATAGCGAGGTAATCATTAAGCTGCCAGGTGGATCAATGGTGTGCTCGGTCATCACGAATGAAGCGGTGCTTGAGCTTGGACTTAAGCTTGGTGTGCCTGCTGTGGCGCTGATCAAGGCTAGTCATGTAATTCTTAGTGTTTGAACCTAGCAGTAAGGCTTGGTTAATCGCTTATTTCCGGCTTGCGTGGTGAAAATTTGAGGTGAAAATAATGGACAAGTCTCTATGGAGTTAGTCCACATATTTGAAAATTGAATGGACAGGCCAGTTTTTTGAGACCCTGCTTTATCAATAACTTAGCTTGTCCATTTTAGTGGTCCACGGCGGTGCGAAGGATCTCGTCCACCTTCGCTTCCTGTCCCTTAGCGACCGAGAGGAAGCCATAGCTGACGTAGGTCCGATACTCGACCCCGGCAACGTGGTGGCCCTCCATGGCAAGTGCTTTACGAGCATTGGAGCCGTGCCATTCCTCTACATACCGCTCCATCTCGAACATCATGAACAGGGCAGCACCCTCGGGGTCGATGGAGAATTCCGGTCCGGTATTGACGTCCATGATGATTCGCGGCTCACCTTTGGAGAAGATCTGACGGTGACCGATACAACCATTTCCACCAAAACCAATAGCTTCGATCATCGGGTCACGAAGGCCCGTGTATTGCCAGTCAATTCCGGCATTCCAGCCTTTCCCTACTTTGATATAACGGGCGGGCGGGATAGGCACCTTGGGAAATTCAGGGACGTCGGGAACCGGATAGCTGGCGCCCTTTTCAATCTCTGAGTAAATTCGCAGCCCCTCGAAAGGACGCGAAAAACCCTGACTCGACCAGGAAGCACAGATTGCAAAGAGGGCTTCAAGTGAGACGATTTGGTACCGGGGGGCGATGCCCAGGCGTGCAGCAGACTCGCGCTCTTCGATATCGATGGTCAGAGCATATTTGAGCAGTTCCTGAAGCATGGGGGGTGAATAACCATCAACTGCAAAGCGGATATAGCCGTTCTCGTCGATCGTACGACCGACCCATGTCCGGCGCGACAGGTCGTAGAAGGTGTTCTTCAGGAAGGTGCGGAAGCGCGCCAAGGGCTTCATATAGGCGTGCTGTGGCTCCTGGACCATTTGATCCATAGAGCGGTCATCCTTCACCTGGAGGCAATTCCAGCAGCCGAATCTGGACTGGCAGGGCTTCGAGGCCTTGGCATCTTCCTCGTCTGAAGAGGCGATAACGCACTCCCCGGTGGCCTCGCGATAGGTGTCAATGACGTCACGCATGTCGCTGTAGGTGTGCTCGAAGCCGTTGGCGCAAAGACCCAGGTAGCCGAATACGTCGTCCCAATCCCAGCCGAGGATAGGGGCGAGCGCGACATTGCCGTCCTCGTTCGTCTGGACGATGGCCACGTCGGACTCCTTGCGGCGGGTCACATTGGCAGCCCGGACGACGCTTTCCGCCTTCCCAACGCCCTCTAGGGGATGGGTGAAAAGTGTTACTCCCGCGCCGTTACAGGCTTTGTGGTGAGTAACACTTTTTCGCATCAAGAAGGGATTTTAGGTAGCGCAGCCGGTGGTCAATTTAGCCAGTTTGTTACTGGCCGCGTCCAAGTCGCTCTGCCAATTTGTTGCGGTCATCAAGCAACTGGTCATACATTGAATACACCTGTTGTACGTGAGAAAGCACGGACTTGAAGGCTTCCTCAGCCTGGCCGCTGTTATCGGATTTAATCTTCTCTTGGAGCGCCTTGTTCTTAGCCAGCAGGGATGCGATCAAGGCTTCATCGCTCTCGGACTTCTGGCGAGCTTTCTGACCCGCCTTCAATTCCTTGATCTTCACTGAGAGGTCAGGGTAGCGGTTGTAGATCAGCGAGTGGGATATCCCGCATTTCGCCGCGACCGCGTTAATGCTGATGCTTTCCCCAGCCTCCTGCATTTGCTGGATGGCTTGCTCGATCTGTTCTCTGGTGTCCATTAGCTTGCCCTCTGGGTGTCTTGAGTCGGCGGCAATAGCTTGCCAATGATTTTGTTGGCCGCAAACAAGTTGTCTTCGAGAACCTGCCTGAAGGCCGTAAATTGGTTTTGGGCCGCATCGGGCATAGCTGCAATCCGCTCCAGCTTCGATTCACAGTTGGCCTTGATGGTCTTCCAGTACGGAAGGTGTTTCGGCGTAGCAAAGTAGGTGTCGCAGTACAGGCAGTGCGATGGGTCGGCGGCATTCTTGATCTTGCAGGACGGCCCCTTGGTGCAATACCCGTGGGGCAGGCCACGAATCGACTCGCTGTGCCGGGTTGCGAAGGCAACGACATCCTTCGCGCTATGGAAGTGCGCCTGATGTTCCGCACCGAAGACAGCTTCATCCTGCCCACCGTTAAGCCCCTTCAGCAGCTTGACCAGGCGATCACCGCCGCCTCCCGCTACATGGCCGTCCACCGATGACTGCACAATGTCGTCAATGGACTTCTGATTCACGAAGGTCTCGAAGAATTCAATGCATTCCTTGAGTTCGCTCAGCGATTTGTATCCGCGCTCCCCGTAAACAAGAGTCATGGCCCTGTTGAGGTGTTTGAACTGGTACTTGATGTCATCGATATCGCCAAGTCGATTGGCGATGATGAACCAGGCAAAGGTATGGCGGAACTGATGGGGTGACAGATTGAAGCAAATTCCTTCATCGTAGGGAACGCCACGGCTACCGCTGTTTGCAGACACCGATTGGTAGTTGCATTCCATACGCTCCAACTGTGCAATGTCGGCGCGGGTGACAGGGACTCGGTATTTACGGAGCGACAACATCACGTTGCCATCGCTCCCGGTGCCTGTCCAAATGAACGCCGTCGTTGAGGCCGTCATCCGGATACCGAACAGACGGCGATCCGATAGACCTAGTTTCAGTTCATGAAGATGCTCTGGCGTAAGGCGGTCGCTCAAATGCTCGATGAAGAGCCTGGCCCGCACGTAGAACAGTTCATTGATCCGGCTCAGAAGCGAAATGGCTTCATAGGTCAGTTCGTTCGCTACCCAGTCCAGCTCGATAGTGTTGTCATCCGTTTTGGACAGGATGCTCTTGACGAAGAACAGGAGTTCGCCGTTTTCCTTTCGTTTACCAGCGCTACCTGTTTCCAGCGCGAACGCCTCGTTATCGCGCATGCCAGTGAAGGACAGCACCAGCATGTACACATGGCGGGGAAGATCCTTGAAATAGTTCTTGATCAGGTTGCTGAGTTTTGCATGAGCCACCCGCTGCCGCGAGGGAATCACCATGCGGACGCACTTTACAGGGCTACCGGGGATGGCCGTGTTCGTCAGCGTCATCAGCGCTTCAAGTTCAGAGAACCTTGCGGCGGCCTCCTTGATATAGGCATCAGCTTCGGCGATCAGGGATTTCATTACGCCAGTCGGAATGATCGGATGACGCAAACGAGCCTCTGCCTCGTGCTTGTCGATAGAGCCAAGCGTTAAATCATCCAGAAGATCACGATAGTCGTCCCTGGTGACCAGTCCATAGTCTGCAACATGCTTCAGGGCATCACGGAAGGTCTTGTAGCCCGATGAGCACTCCTGAGCACTCAACCCGCCATGATCCTCTCCGGCCAGCATGAATCCGAGCATCAGTGTTCGGAGGCGCAGCAACTCCATCGTTTCGAAGTCACGGAAAGAGCGCACACCGCGTTTCAGGAGATAGCCAGAGAAACGATGAAGGGTTCTGACACGCTGGGATACCGAGTTCCACTTGTAGGTTGTGCCGCCCTCCTGCAATCCGAGGTGCAGCAAAGCGAGCATGATCGACTTGATCTCGAAATCGAACATCGTGCTGCCGGAATCGATCACGACGGCCTTGCTGATGTTTTGCGGCCTGAACTCAGAATCTCCAAAGCGGACAATCGCGCTGATGGATCGGCGATCCTGGTATGCCCAGACCACCATAGGTGCCAGCTTGGCTATTGCTTCTTCATCCAGCGCAAGCAGCCTTACCCGGCCATCAACAATGGCAACCCGATCTAGGATTTCGGAGAGGTCTGAAGCGATCATTCCGCGCCTTATTTTCCGCCTTTGCGGAAAGACAGTTTCATTGCCGGGTGCTGGTCTGTGAGCAACAAGAACAGTTCCCACGTTGCCAACGGGATCGCCCGAGCGTTCACGTTCTCGGTATCCGCAATCTCATAGCCTGACCATGTGCGATATGGCTTTGTTTTCGCCGTTGATACGAGTTCTGCCGCCTGCGCCTGGGTAAGCCCAGCATGTTCCCGAGCAATTCGGACTTCGGTCGGTGTGGGTTGGTTGAGACGTTCAGTGATTGGCTTCATCAATCAGAAATTGCCATCAACGAACTTGATCTTGCCGATGCCCGAGACATCGGTATCGCGCTGGGGAGGGTTGCCGCCAATCTTGACCTTGCCGACACCTGATACGCGAGCCACAACCGATTCGGTGGCGGTCGCCTTGATGTTGCCTGCACCGGACACGCGCAAGCGACCATGGGCCGCTGACAGCAGGTAGGCAGCGATACTGCCCGCACCGGAAACATCAGCTTCAAGGCGATTGACTTTGCCCGTTACATCAATCGTGCCTGCGCCGGAGACATCGAGGCTCAGTTCATCCTGCTGGATGTCGTGGTAGATCACGTTGCCTGCGCCGGAAATCCGCAGGCTGGCCACGTTGGGTAGCGTTACCTCAACACGGAAGCCGAACGGGCCAGAACGCTGCTCCATAGCATTTCCGTTACCGATTACCGTGCCAAAGTTGCGCCCGACACGGATTGAGCCACCCTCGAAATAGTCACGGCCAGCGACTTGGGTATTGCCATGGCCTGTGATGATTTGAGTCACGCCGCGACCGTTGTTGATAATCATCATCGGCTCGTTGTCCACCGTCAGACAGTCACCGGAAACCGACGTGAGAATCTTCGGCAGATCAGTGGCATCGTTCGCAAAGACTTCCATCTTTGGTTCTGCACCCTGGATCACGATGACATCCACGGCCCCGCTCAGTTTGATCTTCCGGACATTGGCCGCAATAGGGCGGCTTTCGCTACCGGGTGCGGATGCCTTCGGCGGCTCCTTACCAACAAGGGTGTCAATGCCGTTGCAAATGGCCGTAGCGAGTCGATCAGGCGGCATCTGATGTCCGATTACCCCGACGTGCTGAGCGACCCGCTGGAGCGCCGCGTGGTAATCGCTAATGCGTTGCTCAAGTTCTGCTGTTTTCTTGTTCTGTCCAAACATCATCAAATCCCTGTGCTCATTGTGTCGCTATGACTATCTGTCTCAGAAAGGCTTGAATCCAACATCCGACTTCTGGTTGGCTTGTGTCGGCAAAAAGTCTGGATGGCATTCGACAAGGAATTGCATCATTTCAGTTGCCTCCTTGGTGAGATAAAACTGCACCATTTTTTCATTGAATTCCTGCGCCCTGGCTGCGGGGACACTAATCGCATCAATTCCTGCCGACATCAAAATGCCATTCATCATGAAGCGTGACGTTCTTTTGTTCCCATCAAAGAAAAATTGCTGCAAAGCACCGAACAAAAAGAACGCCAATCCCCGTTCAAAAGACTGCGGTATGTGCTTTTCCAGAGCTATCGCACCTTGAATAAACCGCTTATGCAACTCGGGCGCACCGGCAATCGTTGGAAGCGGGGTGTATCGCCCATGCTCCCCCAAGCCCACGTCGGGCGTGTAATTTGTCTCCGCTCCTTCGCCACGAAAATGCCCCCACTCCAACGCTTCGTTCTTCGCAACAATGGCGTGCAGATCACAAAAGGTGGCTTTATCAAGCGAGAACCTGCCTGTTTTCACCAGTGCCAATAAATGCTTGGAGCTTTCCGCGAGGTTCAGAATCTGTTCCTGATCCGAAATCTTCCGACCACCGACAGTGACGCCATCAAGCAGAGTTTTCACCTCCGGGAACGTGAACGGATTCCCTTCAAGCACACCGGCATCCCAGACAAATTCAGGGAGCATGCGATGAAATCGGAAACTAACTCGCTCAACGGAATGGGTTGTTACCGGCACCATCAGTTTTGCTCTATCCCAGCAAAAACCAAGTTCTTTGAAGAGTTCCATTCGATCAGCCTCAGCAATTAAGCCAGAATTAAACGCAATGCGTGTATTCAACGGGGTGAAAAATAACTAATTTTGTTTGATCTCAGTGCCGCAAAACAGCTTTTGCATGTGCTGCATGGCGGCTTCGGCTTGTTGTTCGCTGACCAGGCCGGTGACCTGGACGGACACGCCCCAGCTACCATCCTCGTACTTCACCGGCTGCATCGAGAAAGTTGGCAACAGAGCCTGAGCGGGAAGGCCGCTCATCCCTTGGCAACCTCATCGAACTGACCGGACATGCCACTGCCAGACCGGGCAACGATGCATTCGTTGTAGCTCGGGCCGACATCGAAGACCATCGGTACGGCACCTGGCGTCTGGCTCAGTAGGGATTCAGCCAGAACGGACATCCCTTGACCGGGATAGACGAAGCGCTTGGTTTGCGTCTCGCCCTGTTCGTCTTCGTACAACGCATTGACCTCGCCAATCTCCCGCAGCACTGCCTCGACGCCTTCCGGATTTTCCCGCTGGGCGACCCGTACTGCACTTTCCCAGATATCGACACCCGTACCGGAGTCGATGCCGCTGAACGAAATGCAGGTTTCAGCCTCTTCCTTCTGCTGCTCCAGCCAACCCTTTGTGTTGCAGGACGGACAGGGCAAGGAGTGGTCGTTCGGGTCGAACCCGTCACAATCGGCATCCCAGCAATAGCCGTCGCCACGACATTCGATAGTTCCGTGTTGGAAATTACACATGAGAGTTCCTTTTGGGTTAGTCCTGAATGAAACGGCGAGCAAATTCTTCTTCTGAAAAGTCGTAGTGCTTTTTGAACAACAAAGCGGCCAACTGAGTTGCTTCATCCTCGGAGGCTAGAAACTGCGGCTCCCGGAATCCAGCAACCGTCAAATTCAGGCATACCTCTGGAGCCGACAGCCATTCACAGGGAGCACCCTCCAAATACCAACGGCCATCCGCGCACTCAACAATCATCAACTCAACCAAGCTGCCATCATCGAGCAACACATCAAAGTGCCCATGGCTTACCGTTTTGTAAAGATGATGCGTGTCGACTCCACCTCGATACGGGTCAATTGGCAAGTTCGGCATGTTTTCGCCCATCATTGCTATCCTTTTTGTTTATGAGAACATCTCGCCTGGCACGATACCGCCTGGGCGATTGCTCAGTGCATTTACGGGAGTGCCATATTCAGGCTCGGCATAAACCACCGGGACAGAATATGACCGCAGTACGCGCTCGACCTCAGAAACATCTTCCAAAGCGATTACGCCACTTTCGGCAAGCTGCGCAGCAAATCTCTCTGCATCTTTCGCCGCATGCTCCGCTGTTCCGGTATAAGCCATGCGGAAAGATGCTGGGCGACACATGCGCAGCAATGTTTCTAACGCGCCAACTTTGATGCCACCAGTTTTTTCTCGCTCATCATTGAGTTTGGCGATCACTTGTCGCAACTCGCTAAGTTCCGCCCGGTATTGGGTTGCCAATTCGCCATTCTGGATAGCTGTTTGTCGCCACAGATCAAGCTCTTCTGCCAGATCAATGTTCTGTGCTTTCGTCATCTCCCTGCCAGTCCTTCCATTTACTCAAAACAGTGCCGCAATGGCACCTGATAGGTTCGCTTCTCTTCTCCGGCGACCTCTACGACATCGACCACTGCAATGCCCCTCAGATCGCGCTCCAAGAGGGGATTGATGTAGCTGTTGTAGCGCATGTCCATCCCCCAACTTGTCGGGGTGCAGCCAAGCAGGAACGGATAACCGTCATCATTGACGACAATGAAATGCCCGAGCTTGCTTTCAGGTAATGCTCCATCCAGGAAGTCCATCGTGACCTCGAACCGGGACGGTTCGTCCCAGACAGCAAGGTTCGACTTGAATCCATGGTGCTGCGCCAGCATTCGCTCACAGTCAGCCACTGAAACGCCAACCCCTTTCTCGGTGCGGGCAACGCGCTGGTCGGGCTTTGCTGCTGCACTGATCGGAATCACCTTGCCGTTATCCATGCCGTCTTTCCCGTTCGTAAATCTCGAAGGAGAAATCGAATCCTTCCGGGTCTCCGTGTCCAGCCCAAACGGCATACACTTCCCGACAACGAGCTTCGTCCCGATAGAACCACACTCGCTCTTTACCATCGGGCAGGCGAAGCACAAGAGCGTGCCACTCTTCCTTGCGCGGACGGAACAAGGTTTCAGCGGCGTGCCGCCGCAACACGCCAGCGGCGCACTGCCGGAAGGCGCGGCGCGTGGTCACATAGGGCGTATTGGTGTCGTCGTAGCCAAGCCGGAACAACCGGCTGATAGGCTGCTTGGGCTTTGCCCATATCTGCAAATCTGTCATCTTCCGTATCCTTCCCAACGAAGTGTGCTGTCCTTCGCCAATCACAGTCGAACGAGTTTCCACATGAAGAAGGAAGTAAGGGTGAATGCGAGCACTGCAAACCCCGGCTTCACCAGTCCAGGGAGGAACCAGACGATAGCGCCCCAAAACACGGCGGAGAACAGGACGCCGAGCACAAAGAGCGGGAAGTTCTCGCGGTTCGAAGCCTCACGGGACTCCGCTTTCCGACGCTGCACATCGGGGTCGTTCGCCAACCGCTGCTCATGCTGCTCTACCTCGGCCAAGAGGGTGCCGTCGTCAAAGGCATGCGGATCGCCTGCGAGGATGATCTTCTTTGCGATTTTCTGTCTCATGTTCATTCTGCCTCCCTGATGTGCGAACCCTGCGACTTCATCAACATTTTCAAAATGAACAGAACGCATAGTCCTGCCACGATTGCGACGATGATCCATCCGGCCAACGTTGTCAGCATCGCCTCACGATTCAATAGATCGGCATAAGACGGGACGCCCGCGAACTGATGATCGAGAAGATAGGCAACGGCTCCGAGGGCAGCAAAGCCAATCCAGACCGGAACCGCTTTGAAGGGGCTGTGACCATTCTCTTTTGCCCAAACCAGAGACCCAGCAATTACCACCAGCAGCACAAACACGATTTGAAGAAGACGAACTGTATCGACGCTCATATTCATTTTTTCCTGACTGGGGATCGGTTAAAGAATTGGGTAGCACTGAGACTTGATCTTTGACTCAATGCACAGCGCGGACTTCAAAAAACTCCCTTCGCCTTCGCGCTTGATCTGCGCTGTGTCACCCGTCGTGGCGGAAACGCCGCCATGAACCTGGAAAATGCCGGTCGTCGTCTTAACGGTCGTGTCGGTCGAAAAAGTCGTGCTTTGCAGTTGAATGTCCTGAATCACCCCGGCAGACTCGAAGGTTGGCTTCGGCAATTCAGGACGAACGGGAGCAGGAACAAAGTGACCGTATAACGTGAATCCGGCCCAAAGAATCGCAATGGACAGGAGGATGATTTTCATTCGCCGACCTTCTGCGCGATAGAACACCTCCTTTTCTTCAATGGAGGCATTAAGCAGGCGTGTAACCTCGTATTCCGGCAAGGTGAATGGCGGAAACGGTGTTTTGTAAGTCAGTTTCGACCGAATCAGGCGGTCGATCCGCTGTTCACGCTGCTGCCGTTTTTCATCAGCTTTCTTGCGGGCCACGAGGGAAATTGTGTTCTCAGCCATTGCAGCTATCCGATGGTTAGTTTTCGATGTCGCAAAGAAACTGGCCGTTGACCACAACCCGACCACGCTTGATTTGCTCGACCAGGGCAGCTTCTGCTTCGGCCCGACCGTTCTTGGCGGTTAGCAATCGGCCATCCTTCTGCCCCCAGACTTTGGCAACTCGCTTCGCCGAATCCAGCAACGCTTTCTCTTCGGCGCTGATGACATAGGTGGCGCTCATGGTTTCATCCCCCAACCGCCGTTGTATCCCATGCGACGGACTACCGTATCAACATCATCTTCCATGGCACACTCATGCAACCAGCTTGCCTTCTCGGCAGCCTTCCCGCGTTCGAATGCGTCTTCACGCTGTCGATTGAGTTCCTGCAACCGCTCAATCTCACTGGCAGCCTTTGCGGGCCAGGCGCTCAAATCCTGTCCATCAGCATCGTATGCAGCGTATATCCGCCGCAGATTACTCAGCATGTGCGTCGATCCACTCAGAAAGTCTTTCTCTCCCTGAGTCATTGGAACCGGTACGACGCCATCAAGGTAAGCGTCCATTTCTCCGGTCGCATCCGAATCCCCGGATTTGCCATGGCTGGTATCCGTCCGGGCTACGGCGAAACGAAGCAGTTGGCAGCCTGCCATCAAGATGGGCGGCAATTCATGGAATCCATCTTGCGAAAGCTCCAAGCGGAATTGTTCGAGGCTTTCGTTACCGAAGTCTGCGATTTCGAGAACCATCTGACCCGGATAGGTCGCAAGATAATGCCGTACCAACAGGCTGTTGCCTGCAAGCTGCACCAAGCGCATGAAGCGTTCAATGGTCATTTGGGCGCTCCCTCTGTTGATGCTCTGCGTTCTTATAAAACGACGGCCCACGCGAACCCGGCTGGTCAGGATATGCGTCATAGCGCAAACAGGCTGAGCAGCATCCCCACAGCGGATTTCCATGCTCACAGTCACCACTATCTCCGGCATTAGCCGGGTGCGGTTTGATGATTTTCATGGCTTCAGCCATTTCGGCCTCACAAAGAATTGATTTGTAGGTTGATGTACAACATGCGTTTAGTATATACGCAATGCGTTTATTTATCAAGCCGACCGCAAGCCGGAGGCACCTCAAAGAAACCTTGCTTCCCGGTAAATGGGATAGGCTCTTTTAGTTGCTCGTGTTCTACGAAATGCCACGCGAACCGGCCAGGCCCGAAATTGCCGAAATACCCCGGATTGGTCAGGTTCTCAGTCGGTAGAAATCCGGCCAGAACCGCAGTGCCCAGCAAGCACCCTCGCGGCATGTCCTTCAGATGGTTGAACCCCATCTGCTTTAGAGCTTCGCGGTAGGCTTCCCAGGCAGGATCAAGGGGGCCACCATCAGCGCGTTCGCATAGGTAGTCCATCATCTCTTCGAGGTCGTCTGTCGCTTTCCCAGCGTGAATCCAGATGCGCTGCCCGATGAGGCTCGCCCACGGCTTCCAGGAGCGTGTTTCGTAAGGTTTGTACAACCCAGACATCAGCAAGGATGCGTGCGGCTGCCAGATCGAGATCGCCTTCATTCGCGCACACTCAATTCGATATAGCACCCCGCTGGAGCGTATTTATGCAGCGGGACATAGAAAACATCCAAGGGAGGGTTTTCAAAGCACGGCAAATCATCGGCAGGGTCAAGAAGCACGATGCCTTGCTCTGCGTCCAGATAGGCGACCACCCAATGCCAGTCTCCTTTGGCGTCAACATTCGTTTTGACGATGGAAGGCCCGGCAATACAACCCCAGCCAGCAAAACGCTTTCGCTTTGCATTTACCCCAGTCACGGACAGGGCATCAATCAGTTCCCTGAAATTGCTGGAATAGGCAACCTTCCGGCCCCGACGCACAGCCAGTCCCGCCGAATCAAATGCGGCCTTTGCTGCTTCGTAGGAAATACCGGCAGCCATGGCAAGGCAGGCAACGCCACAATCCGACATTCCTTGTTGCCGAACTTTGATCACCCTCGCGCCTCCATGAGCGCTTCCATCAACTCGATTGTTTTGGTTTTGGAGCCGCGAAACTTCAGCGTTGCACCATGTCCTTCATCCGTAACTGAAGGCGATTGCACAGGGATCACAAAGGCGAGGAAGGTAGTTCCTTGCCCATCTGCCGGGCGACTTTCCAGGGCATCCACAAGGCTCCGGTTACCAATTCCCAAGGGAATGGCTGCACCACCGATCCGGGCCTGCTCTTCGTTCTCATAGCGGCCCCACGACTTGCCGCATTCGCAAGTGCGCTGCTCAGACCGCAGCTTGATCACATCTTGGCAGTGAGGGCAGAAGAGAAGCTTCATCCTGCCAACGCCCCTGCAACCAGAGGGAAAGAACTCACATCAGATCGGAAAGGCACCTCTTCAACCGACCAGCCTGCACCATTTGTTCCAAGCTCAAGAAGACGGTCATGCTCGACCATCAATTCCTCAATCTTTTCGCGGTCAGGGTAATCAAGTCCGGTCGTGCAGCCTTCAGCCACCTGATCGGCAGCTTCCTGCAATTTCGCTTCCAGGAAGGCTACATGCGCCTCAGCAGCCTCTTTGGTTGGCCACGATGTCAAAGTCCATGAGGTATCTTCCTTGTAGCCGTACCTCGTGCCAGTCACGACAAACACAGAAGATGAAACGACTGGTTTTCGTTTTTTCTCCACAGCAAGAATGTGGTCGATACCCCAGCGAATCTTTTCCGCAAACACCTGCCCATCCACCGTGGGTGCGTTATATCCGCCAACGCCGAGATAGATTGCCAACGTGCGCAGGGCATCCTCGCAACTGGATAAGCGGTGCCGAACAGAAACTTCCAGACGGTTACGAATAGGGGCGATGATTGCCTCTTCGATAGAAGAGCACTCATGCCACAAGGCGTGCTTGCGGAAAACACGGCTCAGGCTTTCGCATTCACCGACCAAGAAGACTGGCGTGCCAGCCATCAGCGCGGCCCCGGCCTCAAGGAGAGCGCCTTTCAGAATTTCGCCTGGCTGGCAATACAACACAAGACGCTCGGCTTCGGCAATTTCGTTTAAGCAGCGCTCAGACAATTCACCATAATCTGCGGTTTGGCCTTCTCCTGCCTCATCAATCCAGGAGGATGCGGTGATTACCCCTGCGTCTCGCATGGCTTGCCAGCGTACTGCATGCACAACCTTGGAGGCGAAATAGACGCCCTTGCGCTCCAAAGATTGCGGTTTGCCACAAGCGATGCTCAGGACGGTTTTTGCCTTGGCCAAGTCGAATTCATTGTTCGTCCGAACCCCGGATTCCATATCAATCCAGAAAGGGAGGTCGCGCCATGCCGTTGCCGCCTCGCGGATGCGTGGTAGTTCTTCCGGTAGCACGTCCGGCCCCAATCCCCCGGCATAGCCACAAAAAAGAGGGGTGGAGCCGACAGTGGACATCGGGGGCCAGAATTCAGGACGCTGCCCCGTGCCCTTGGATGCGTCATAGAGAATGTCGATGCGTGACAGGCTATCCTGAGAAGTCTCTGCGACGAACCTCTGGATGATTCGCCACGATCCATCATGATGCTGAAGAATCAGATGCAACCCTGCATCGAGCAACTTCCGATAGATCGCCAGCACTTCTTCGTCTGTGAAATGCCGACTGCGTGCATTGATGTTGATCTGGATGCGCCCATAACGCGACAGTTCATCGATCCGAGACTGTGACGTTTCCGGAGACAGCAGATCACGATAAATCTGCGCCCCACACAAGTGAGCAGCCGTATGCGGCAAGCCCAGCGAAAGAAACTTTTCGCGCCATTGCGCTGACGGATTGCGCGGCGTTCCTTCCTTCTCAGGGAACACCAGGATAGCCCATTCGACAAGCGGATATTGGACAGAGATGGCAGCCAACGATTCCGGCGAAACGTGGTCATCGGCACCGGTCAGGGACACAAGTTTGAGACTCATTGATTTTCCTTGGCAATTTGGTTGCTGTTTTCCTGCGGCTTCATGGCAAGCGTCCAACCGGCCTCACCCCATGATGCTTGGCAATATTGGCAGTAGCGCATCAGCCCGGACGCCGTTGCCTTCCATTGGCTCACACCGCGCTTCCCGCAGCACGGACACAGTTGCCGTTTCGGCTTTTTGGCCCCGAATCCTTGTCCCGCACGAACACCCATACCCCGTACCTGCCTTCAAATACCGCACTTGACGGTACGAACGATCTTCGTGCCATCGAAATAGTAGAAATACACGTCGCCGTAGCAGCCATGCTTGTCGATCAGGCGAGTGACAACGGAACCGCGCTTTACGCTCCAACCTCTGTAGACGGGGAGGTTTGACGAAAGGGAAATTAAAGTACGTTAAGCCTTTGGAATTGGTAGTAACGGCCTGAATCCGCCTTTCTCGACCCTCCGATGCTGTTTCCAGGCGTAGTCGCCAGTCAGATTGATATGGTTCCAGTGAATCGGCGCAACATGCTTGAGCAACGCCTCATCAATGGGATATTCCTGGGCACGCATCGCGTTGACTGCCCGTTCCAAGTAGACCGTATTCCACAAGATAATCGCCGCCACAACCAGATTGAGGCCACTGGCTCGGTGACGTTGAAGCTCGTAGGTGCGATCCCGGATTTCGCCAAGCCGGTTGAAGCATACGGCGCGAGCCAATGTGTTTTTCGCCTCACCCTTGTTCAGGCCGGCAGTCACGCGCTGGCGCAAGCGCGGGTCGAGCAGCCAGTCCAGCGCAAAAATAGTGCGCTCGATGCGCCCAATTTCGCGCAGTGCAAGCGCCAGGCCGTTTTGTCGTGGATAGCTGGCAAGCTTGCGCAACATCAGCGATGCTGTCACGGTGCCTTGTTTGATTGACGTGACCAGGCGCAGATATTCCTGCCATTGCGTCAGAATAATTTTCTGATTGATTTTTTCACCAAGAAAGTTCGCCAGCGCCGGGTAATTCTTCGGGTCATCGGGTACGAACAGGTTCTTGTCCTTGAGGTCACGAATACGGGGTGCGAAGCGGAAGCCAAGTGGCGGGCACAATGCAAATATGTGATCGGTAAAGCCGTTGGTGTCCGTATAGTGTTCCTCGATGTTCAGTTCCGATTCGTGGTACAGCAAACCATCCAGCACATGCGTCGCGTCGCGTATTGTTGAGGTGATGGCCTTGATGTGATACGGCGCGTATTGGTCGGAAATATGCGTATAGAAGTTGATTCCGGGATCTGAACCGTACCGTAAGTTGACCTGTCCGGTTTGCCCGCCACGACCGCCAACCTTGTAGTTCTGACCATCCGATGAAGAAGTCTTGCCCGTGCCCCAATGCGACGCGAACGGCAATCGATGCTGGTAGTTGACCAATTCGGCCAACCCTTTTGAATACGATTCATCACGAACGTGCCAGGCGCGCACGGTATCAAGTTTGTTGAACGTCGTTCCCGGACATGCCTCCGCCATTTTTGTCAGCCCCAGGTTGATGGCGTCGGCCAGGATCACTGTCAGCAATGCCGACCTGTCCTTGGGCAGCGCATCGGTGCGCAGGTGCGTAAAGTGCCGGGTAAAGTCCGTCCATTGATCGACCTCAAGCAGCAGTTCGGTAATCTTGGGGCGAGGCATCACGCCAAAAATGTGTTCTTCAAGCCGTTCCGCTTCTTCCGGTACGCTTTTGGTCAGTGGCTTGATCTTTAACAATTCGTTGGCGATTTCTGCGTCAGGCAATTCACCGGCAGCGGCCAGGCGGTTCACTTCAACCAATTTCTCTTTGAGTAGCGCCAGTCGGTCCTGCAGATAGCGTTCGCCATCGGTGTCGATTGCCAGCGACAAATCGCCCGCATTGCGCAGCGCCGCAAATCGGTTTGGTGGCAAAAGGTATTCCTCGAAGTCCTTGAACTGCCGCGAACCTGGCACCCATACATCGCCCGACCGTAACGCATTTTTCAGTTCGGACAATGCGCACAGTTCATAGAAGCGGCGGTCAATGCCATCATCTTTCACGACATATTGTTCCCAGCGTGGTTTGATGAATTCGACCGGTGCATCTTTCGGCATCGACCGGGCGTTAGCCGCATTCATGGCTTTGATCGTGTCGATACCGTCCAGCACCTTTTGCGCGACCGGTGCTGCCTTGAACGCGAACGCTTCCAGCAAACGGGGCGAATAGCGCCGCACCTGGCTATAACCCTCCTCGATTAGATGAAGATGATCGAACGATTCCGGCTGCGCCAGCTTTTCTGCTTCCGTGATGCTTTGCGTGAAGGTCTCCCAGGGGATGACCGCTTCGATTGCCGTAAACGGATTGGTGCCGGTCTTGCGCGCATCAATCAGTGCATGGCCCACACGCGAATACAGCCGCACCTTGTCGTTGATCGCCTTGCCCTTGTTGTGGAACGATTCCGCATGCTTGCGTTTCGCATCGGAGAACATCTTGCCGATGATCCTGTCGTTCAAATCCAGTATCTGGTCGATGACGGTAGCCTGGGTATCGATCAGCATGGCCACCAGTGTCGCGTGCCGGCGCGTTGCTTCCAGATCGCGCAGATGTTGAATACTCATCTGCGTCCCTTCGCGGGCCAATTGCGTCAGTCGGCCTTGATGCACCATTTTATCAAGACCGACCGGCAAGCCGACCTCACGAATGGCATCAAGGCGACCAAGATGCAGCAGGATGCGCCTTGCCTTCGCTTCGCCGGGCGGCTGGCGCAGCCAGGTCAATACAATGGTGCGCACGTCATCGCGTGGCGTGAGCAGCTTGTCCAGTTGTTTGCGATGTGTGGCGTCCAATTCATCCGTCAATCGTTGGTAGAACAAGCGCGTGCCACGCGCCAATGCTTCCGCGCATAAACGGTCGATGACTCCTGCGGGCGGCAAAATGATGTGGTGCTTGCGCAGTATTTCAATCAACTGCTCGGCGATCACCATCCCTTTGTTTGTCTGGAGCGCCAGTTCCGTCAACGTGCCGCGTTGCTTCCGGTATTCCCCGGTAGAGAACGGACGATAGCCAAATGCCGCCTGCAATTCGAGCGCATGTTCGCGCCGGGTCTCGTCGCGCTGAGCATATTCGGCCCATGCTGCCGGATTGATGCGCAACTGCCGCGATACATGCGACAGAAGGGCATCCGGCGGCGTGGTATCGGCGGCCATCGCGTAGCCGGGGTAGCGCAGGTAGCACAGTTGAACAGCGAAGCCGATCCGGTTATGCGCCCCACGCCGCTGGCGAATGATCGACAGATCGCGCTCATCGAAGGTGTAATACCGCGCAATCTCCACATCGGAGCCAGGGAAGGCAAACAGCGCTTCCTGTTGGACGGTCGTCAAGAGTGATCGGCGTGGCATGGGTTATTCGGTTGTTGTCCGCAAATATTGGTAGAGCGTTTCCCGGCTGATGCCGAATTCTCAGCTTACATGTGTGCCAGGCGGGCCAGCGCGAGTGTCATTTTCAGAAGTCGGGGCGCTGCTATCCTTGGGTGCTGGCTGTGTAGTGCTTAATGCCACGTAAAGCGCAGTCTTTCCAATCTTGAGTCGTAGCGCGGCCTCGCGAACGTTGAGCCCTTGAGCTAGTAGCATCCTGGCCTTCTGCAATTTCTCGTCCGTCACCACGGGCTTTCGCCCTCCCTTGCGGCCACGTGCAGCGGCGGCGGACAAACCTGCCTTGGTGCGCTCACGGATCAGATCGCGCTCAAATTGTCCGAGCGCGCCAAATACGTGAAAGATGAGGCGACCGCCGGGTGTCGTGGTGTCGATGGCTTCGGTCAGGGAGCGAAATCCCACACCACGCGCCTCCAGTCCGGCGACAACCTCGATCAGATGAGGCAAGGAACGGCCCAGCCGATCAAGTCGCCAAACCCCAAGAACATCACCTTCACGCAGGAACGCCAGTGCCGATGACAGGCCGGGCCGTTCCGATGTAGAACCGGAAACCGTGTCCTCAAATATGCGCTCGCATCCGGCCTTGCGAAGCGCATCCGTCTGCAAGGCAGTATCCTGTTCCGCGGTCGATACACGTGCATAGCCAATCAATGCCATTTCTGAGCTTTTTGTCCGTTATTCCGTCCGACAATTATATTGTCCGACTTCTCGCTAAATCAACATCTTTACGGACAATATTGGCGCGGCCGTTAGACGATCATTTGACGGACAGGGCCGGAAGGGCTAAGTTATCACTAGGTATTACCAAGTGATAGGAGAACAGCAATGGCAACATCGCTCAAGATTGAAGAGGCGCTGAAGGGCCGCGTCCAACACCTCGCCAGTCAGCGCCGCCGCTCGCCGCACTGGATCATGCTCGAAGCCATCCAGCAATACGTCGAACGGGAGGAAGCCCGCGAGAGCTTCAAACAGGAAGCCTTAGCTTCCTGGGCGGCCTATCAGGAAACCGGACGGCACTTGACCGGCCAGGAAGTGCGCACCTGGTTGAACACCTGGGGCACCGAAGACGAAAAGGCGATGCCTGAGTGCCACACGTAATCGTCACCGAAGGCGCGGCGGATGGTTTGGAACGATGTCGGCAGTTCCTGGTCGCCAAGGCCCCGGAAGCCGCCAGGCGGGCCGGCCAGGCCATTGAGCGGCACTTCCTGCTGCTGGAAACGGCCCCAGACATTGGCCGACCGCTCCCTGACATGCCGGAGTTGCGCGAGCTGGTGATTACCTACGGGGATTCCGGCTATGTGGCCTTGTACCGCCACGAACCGGCGGCCGATGCGGTCTATGTCATGGCATTCCGTCACCAGAAAGAGGCGGGCTACTGATGAGCATGAACGAATTCCGCCGATTGGTGCGGAATATCACGTGAGTTGACCATGAATTCTCACCAAATATAACCAGCAAATATCAGGCGCCTGACCAACTTGGCATAGTTACAATGAAATTATCATCAGGCAACTGCCGGCCCAGAGTGTGTAAAAACGTAGCGGGAATTTTGCAGGCCTGACGTGCGGTTGGGCCGTCGCGATGGGGAATTGGTGGAATTGGGTAGTAAAACGACAGACCGGTTCGAATTAAGGCCTTTTCAGGCCCGCATTGCTTCCATCAGGGACTCATTGCCCAGGATTTTCATCACACGCTTCAAATTGTAGGCGAGCACATGTAATCCCATCTCCGTGCTCACCCGATCCAGTGTTCTGGTCAAGAAGTGCGCGCTGCCCATCCACAACTTGAGCGTTCCGAAGGGATGCTCCACCGTCTGACGCCGGATACGCATGCTGTCGGGTGCGTGATCCAGTCGGTTTTGCATGGCCATAAGCACACCCTCATGTTCCCATCGAGTGATGCGTCGTTTCGTACTGGGGGTGCATTTCTCCTTGATGGCACATCGCTGGCAGTTTGAACTCCAGTACCGATTTTGCAGCAAGCCGTCCTGCCGACTCGCGTATCGCCAGATCAGGTGGTCTCCGGCCGGGCAGCAGTATTCATTTTTCTCCGCATCGTAAATGAAGTCAGCCCGGTCAAATCGTCCCGCCGCCTTAGCGCCGGAAGTGGTCGTTTTGGGAACAATGGCATGAATGCCCGCTTCGTGGCAGGCCAAAATTTCTTCGCCCTTGAAATAACCCCGGTCGGCAATCACGGTGAGGTCTGCCACGCCCATCGCCGCACGAGCGCTCTTGGCCATGGAACTCAGCTGGTCTCGGTCAATGCCGATGTTGGTGACCTCATGCGCAACAATGAGGTGATGCTTGGCATCCACTGCTGTCTGGACGTTGTAGCCGACGATCCCCGTGCCACGGGTCTTCATCGAACGGGCATCCGGATCGGTCAGGGAAATCTGCTTGTCCGGTGTTGCATTGAGTTGAACCTCAATGGCCTGAAGTTCTTTCATCTGTGCCTTCAGGGTAGCGATCTTGTCCTGTAGTCGCTCTGACCTGGCTTGCGCCACAGCCGGTTCTTGGCGGTCGGCGGTGTCAAGTTCAGTCAGGTAGCGATTGATACTTGATTCGATTTCCTCCATCCGCCGTTGCAGCTTGGCGCTGGTGAAATTCCGATCACGATTATTCACGGCCTTGAATTTGCTGCCGTCGATGGCGACCAAGGCTTCGGTGAAGAAACTTAATTGCTGACACAGGACAACGAATTGACGGCAAACATTCCGGATGGACTTGCCATTGTCCTTGCGGAAATTGGCGATAGTCTTGTGGTCAGGCGTGAGACGTCCCGTCAGCCACATCAGTTCTACATTACGCTGAGCCTCTCGCTCTAACCTCCGGCTCGACTGGATGCGGTTGAGGTAGCCGTAGATATAGAGTTTCAGCAGTACCGATGGATGGTAGGCCGGCCGCCCCGTCTCTGCCGGATCAACACCTTCGAAACCTAGTTTGCCTAGCGACAGTTCATCGACGAAGACATCAATCACACGGACTGGATTTGATTCGGAAATATAGTCATCGAGTAGCTCCGGCAACAATGTGCTTTGAGTCCGGCTCTCGCCTTGAACGAAACGCTTCATCTCAGTCGCCCCCAGTAAATGCCTACTGCATTGACCTGGCAAGGCGAAATTCGTTCACGTTTTTACACAGTCTGGGCCAAGAGCTGCCGGTCGCCTCTTCTCCTGAGTGGTCATCGGACCGACCGCTTGACTCTGAAACCTGCCGGAAAGCCTACGCGAGCAACTCGGCGTTATCGGTCATTGGGTGCGAGCAGATTTAGCGGCAGCTACAGCCTCCATTGCCGCCTTTCAACTACGTCCAACAGAATACTCTCAGATGACGAATCTGAGCGGCTGCTTGTCGAATTTCGCTACTCACCCAATGGCCAGCGCGCTGGATGAACCTGGACATTTTTTTGATGCGATAACGCGGCTGATTCAACCAGCCAAGTCCCGAATCGACAAGCCGCATGCTCATCGCTGAGCGAATCCCGCCAAACCACCTGAAGGGCCTTGCGTGGTGGCGGGTTTCCTTCCAGCGGGATGGCGACTAGCTTCCCTGATCTTGTCTCATCATCGACAGTTCCGGCAAGTGCCAACGACACACCCATCCCCGCTTTCACCCATTGCTTGACGGCATCGGTTGAACCCAGGCGTGCACCGATTGATAGCTCTGCCAATTCGATACCCAGATACTCCGCCAGAAGCCGTCCAGTACCCGTACCGGGCTCGCCGCCAAGCATCGGCGTCTGCCTTAATTGGCTGCAACTCAAATAGGGCAATCCTGCCCAGGGATGTTCAGGCGCAACGATGACAACCATTTCCTCTGTTCGCCAGACGCGCGAGACATAGCCTGGACGCTCGTCCCACCATTCCATGAGAGCGACATCAATCTCGCCTTTGGCGAGTTGTTCGGCAACCACCAGGTTTCGGCTAATCTGGATGTCAATGCTTGCCCCGCTTTCGTCGCCATACGCCTTGAGATAAGGGTGGAGCAGATAGATGCCAATATTGCTGCTGGCGCCGACGACAAGGCGACGCTCTCGAAATGTGTTGAGCGCATTGTTGGCGAGGCGGTGGAGATCTCGGGCATGACCTTCGAACTCCCGCCCTTCCACCGTCAACCGACAGCCCTTGGGGTCCCGCTCGACAAGACGGGCACCCAGTAGGCGCTCCAGCTTTTGTAATTGCTGTGAGATGGCCCCCTGGGAAATCCCCAGCTCTTGCGCCGCTGCACGAAAGCTGCCCAGTCGGGCGATAGCGAGAAAACTCGCAACCTGGTCGAGGTTGAGTGTGTTCAGGCTGCGACCTTTGCTACCGGGCGATTGACTGCACCTTGCGGTTCCTGGCCAGCCAAGGCCTGCAGGATATTGGTCGTTGCCTCCATTTCAATCGCCAGGCGGACGGAGTCCACGGCAGAGCCAATATGTGGTGTGAACAGCGTTCGCTCGGAATCCGCCAGCAGACGTCCGGATATATTCGTCGGTCGATCCGGCCGGGCCCACTCCTCGAGTTCGAAGACATCCGCGGCATACCCGGCGAGCTTGCCGGCAGCAAGCGCATCAGCCACCGCCTCCTCATCGACGACGGAACCACGACAGGCATTGACGAGGAACGCTCCGGCTTTCATGGTTGTGATCGCATCGGCGTCGATCAGGTGAAGCGTTTCTTCGCTGATCGGAAGCATCGGAACGACATAGTCGCTTTCCGCCAGCAATTGATCCACAGCGACACGGCGCAGACCAAGGCGAGCCTCTATCTCGGGGGGCAAAGGTCGGGGGTCGGCGTACAACAGCTTTAGTTCATAGCCTTGCAAGCGGGCAACGATGGCCTGTCCCACAGCACCCATGCCGATGATGCCTAAAGTTCGGCCTGTCAGGCCGGCGCCGTAAAGCACAGGTCGCCATCCGTCGAAGGAACCGCTGCGGACCAGTTGATCGCCCTGAATAATCTTCCTGGTAAGTCCGATCAACAGGCCGATCGTCAGTTCCGCTGTCGGAATGGTCAGCAGATCGGGCACATTGGTGAGCCAGATGCCATGCTGGGTACAGGCATCGACATCGTAGTTGTCATAACCCTTCAAGGCACAGCCGACGACTTTCAGACGGGGACAGGAAGACAGAAACTCTTGGTCGACGCTGTCGGTCATGAAGGTCATGATCGCATCTGCATCCTTGGCGCGACTCAGGATTTCCTCTCTGGAGAGGCGCTCGCGAGTCGTATTGGGAACTACGTCGCAATGTTCAGCCAGCCGATTGATGACTTCCGGATGCACCCAGCTGGTAAGGACGACTTTAGGCTTCATATTGTCTCCATTCATTTGAAGCGTTTTCTGAGCGTGCTGCTGAATGTATCAACCAGCGTAACCATGAGCAGGATCACAAGCAGGATGGCCGAGACCTCCTGATACTGCATGATGCGCAGAGAACCCATGAGCTCGAAGCCAATGCCGCCAGCGCCCACCATGCCCATGACAGTCGAGGCACGGAAGTTGTATTCCCAGCGATAGATCGAGATGTCCGCCATTTGCGGCAGCACTTGCGGGATAACCCCGTGCAGGAGAACCTGGATAGGCGTGGCGCCAGCGGCACGAGCTGCCTCAATGGGCGCTTCGTCGGCATGCTCGATGGCTTCGGCAAAGAACTTGCCGATCATGCCTACAGAGTGCAAGCCCAAAGCCAGTACGCCAGGCAGCGCGCCAAAGCCAACCGCAGCAACGAAAATGATGCCCAGGATCAGTTCGGGAATCGAGCGCAGCGCATTCAGGGTGGCTCGGGCCACCTGATAGATCACCGGATGCGGCGTGGTGTTGCGGGCCGCGAGGAAGGCCAGGGGAATAGATAGCACGACCGCCAGAGCGGTACCGGCCACGCTCATGGCCAGCGTATCGATCAGCGGTTTGAGCCAACTGCGGGCGTTCTGAAAGTCCGGCGGGAACATTTCACTGAGTAAAAGGAGGATGGCAGGGCCTCCGTCAGCTAGGCGCTCCCCGTCGAACAGTCCGACATAGTGGATGCATAGGCCGATGACAAGAAGCATCGTCACCAGTCGCAGCGCGCCGCTGTTCCAGGCGCGCTGCTGTTGATCAATGATCACATTGTGATCGAGGCTGCGAGTATTCATGCTTACTGGAACTTGGCGAGATCAATCTTGAGGAGGGGGCCCAGATTGCGGACGACGTCGTAATGCTTGTCGGTAATCACGTCAAAACCTTCCGCCTTGAAGGGCTTGAGAACAGCAGGGTCCTTAAGATTGAGGAAGGCGGCGCGAATCTTCTCCTTCAATTCAGGATTCAGGTTGGAGCGCATCGTCCAGGGGTACTGGGGAAAGGGCTTGGAATATTCGAGAACCGACACCTTGGCCGGATCGATGATTTTGCGCTCGACCAAGGACTCGAAGATCGGACGGCTCAAGCCACCGGCTTGGGCATGTCCGTTCTGGACTGCCATGGCGACAGCATCATGCGAGCCGACAAAATGTTCCTGATAGTCCCGGCCGGCATCTAGCGACTTTTCGGCAAGGACGGACTTTGGAATCAGGTGGCTCGACGTCGATGCCTTGTCGCCGAATGCCATGTTCCTGCCTTTGATGTCCTCGATGCGCGTAATCCCGGCACTTGTATTGGCGATGATCACCGACTGGTAGGTCGTGCTGCCCTTGGCCTTGAGGGCCACAAAGGGTTCGATCTCGCTTTTCTGGCGAGCCAGTACGTAGGAGAGCGGGCCGAAGTAGGCCAGATCGATGCGCCCGAAGCGCATGGCTTCGATCATTGACGAATAGTCGGTAGTTACGATCAGTTCAACCTTCTTACCAAGGGTGGTCTCCAGGTAATCCTTCAGGGGCTGGTTGTTCTTGATGACGGTGCCAGCATTTTCGTCCGGCAGCAGGGCCACCTTGAGCGTTTGCGGGTCCGGATTGGGCGCGGCATGAACGCCAATGGCGATGGTGAGTGCGCCGAGCAGGGCGAGCAGATTTTTCATGGGTTAGTCCTCAATGATGGCTAGGTCAAGCGATGGATTGTTTAGGAGGTGAGCATTTTTGGTGGGCCGCGTGGGCACTGGCGTCGTCTGGTCGTAGATCATGTCAAGCACACCCTCGGTCAGCGCATCGGGCGACCCATCGAAGACGATGCGGCCTTGGGCCAGGCCGATCACCCGGTCGGCGTACTCTATGGCGAATTCGACCTGGTGCAGACTGACCACGGTAGTAATCCCATCTTCGCGGCAGATCTGTTTGAGTTGGGTAAGTATCCGGCGAGAACTGGCGGGATCGAGACTCGCCACGGGCTCGTCGGCCAGCATCAGGCGGGGTTGTTGTGCCAGGGCCCGAGCAATGCCTACTCGTTGCTGTTGCCCGCCGCTCAGTTGGTCTACCCGGTGCAGTGCCTTGTGCAGTAGACCAACCCGGTTCAGGCATTCCAGCGCTATCTGGCGCTCGGCGCGTGGCAGCGGAAAGAGGCTACGCCAGGTGGAGTGATAGCCGATACGCCCGAGCAACACGTTGGCCAGGGCCGTATGGCGCTCGATGAGCTGGTGCTGCTGGAAAACCATGCCGGTCTGACGGCGATGGGTCTGCAAGGCCGCGCTGCCCTCAATCGCCCCGATGCCATCCACATTGATCTGACCGGTGCTTGGCTTGTTGAGCAGATTAAGACAGCGCAGGAGGGTGGATTTGCCGGCACCGGAAGCACCCAGCAGTACAGTAAACTCCCCGCGACCGAAACGTAGCGAGGTCGGCTGGAGGGCCACCAGATCGTCGTGGTATCGGATGGATACGTCGTTCAGATAAATCAAGGGCACCCCTTCCATGCCGCCGTGGCTGATTCGAGTTTCGAATCAACATCGGCATGCAATAAAGCAAATCAAATCGGAAGGGCGACATTAATCGCCGACGGTTACAATCGTGTTACCGCATTGTGAAGAATCGACTACGCGGACCAGGCGTCAGGTTAGTTCAAGGCACTCCGCACCAGAAATTTTCGTCGGGCGAGCTCGAATGGCAGCAACGTCATGTGTAGCAGTCGCTCAAACGGCGCGCACCAAATGACCGCTGAGAGCGAAG
>Ga0209211_10001856_pt1 | contig 38132 bp, 35 predicted proteins | sample RifGroA2_FD_183992 | JGI IMG/M metagenome (GOLD analysis project Ga0209211, IMG submission 183992) | Groundwater microbial communities from Rifle, Colorado, USA - Groundwater A2 (SPAdes) (version 2) | ecosystem: Environmental > Aquatic > Deep subsurface > Groundwater | place: Rifle, Colorado...
GGATGGGTATTTTCCAGCAACGCTGGGGTTCTCCTTCCGAGATTATTCTGGCTTTTATGAAAGACGGCCATGTGGCATATTTTGACCCGACCAGTGAAGAGTTCGTCAACTTCGACACTTATGACGATAACTCTTGGACACTGGCAGAAATAGAATGGCGCTCGGCAGATAAAACAGCCAGATATAGGATAGACAGAGGAGCCTGGACAAACTGGATGCCGTTTGCCGGCGGTCTTTCTTTTAACAGTTTTGATACAGTCGGGTTTGCCACATCTTATTTAGGCACCGGGGGAGTTTATATAGATACGCTTCGCTAAGGTTCATTTATCTATGGGAAAAAATCAGCTTATCGGGAGGGGATTTCTGGACGCCCTTGGGGTCGCGGTCTATGTCACGGTGGTGGCGTGGTTTATCAATAATTTATCCGTTTGGTTCGGACAAAAACCCGATAGCTGGCTCGCTCCCGCCTTGATGCTTCTCATCTTCATCATTTCCGCGTGCGTGACCGGCTCGCTCGTGCTCCTCAAGCCCGTTTTGCTTTATATTGAAGGGGATAAGAAAGGAGCAGCGTCCTTATTTGCTTACACCGTCGTTTTTTTAGCACTCCTAGCGCTCCTTATCGGGCTCCTGATAGGTGGGATATTCTAAATTTAATGCGAATTAATGTGACGTGCTTCCTTCGCTTTGGAAAATAAGCAGCAATTCCTGTGCCTTTGCTTTTTCTTTGTCATATTTAGTCATATTTTGGACAGATTGCAGACATTCGGTGATATTGCTTGAGATTTTTTCCCAGATTTGAGGATGTTGTGAAAAATCAGGATTATTCAAAAATGACTCCACATCTTTAGGATTTAATCCCACTACCACCTTGGGAATAGGGACATCTCCATTTTTCATTTCTTCCAGCCGGACAAACGGCTTTTCCGTCAGCTGTTTTACTTTTTCCATTTGAAAACTTTGATTTTGGGCAGTAGTAATTTGTATGCACATTGCCGGCTTTCCACCCATATAATAAACTACTGCATCTACCTGTTTTCCTCCTTCATGCTTAACTCCAGAATCCTCAAATTTTGTAGCGGGCCGAACCGTCATGCCCTTATCCCTTAATTTTTCGTTCATACAGTCAATGACAATCCCCTCCGCCGACTTTCCCAGCCCCTCAATTGTTTTTTGGGGAGGTAATCTTTGGGCATCAATATTCCTGATGTATCTGCTTTCCGGACTGCTGGACATATATGGTAATTATACATTAAAAATAAAAACTGGAAAGCGATTAAATATTTTTTGTGCTATAATTTGCTCTTAGCAATGAAAAAATATTTTCTCATATTGCCGGTTCTTTTTATTCTCTCGGTCTTATCCGTCGTTTTCTACTACCGATTCGATCCCGCGCTCCTCACCAAGCTTTCTTTTTATGTGAACTTGGCCAACCCTTATATGCGCATTGTGAGGGTGCAGGAGGGCTTGCGCAAGGAGGAGGTGGCGGAAGTGATGGTCGGCAAGCTCGACTGGGACGAGAAAGACAAGAAGGATTTCATTAGCAACGCCAAGGTGGAAGGGCATTATTTTCCCAAAACTTATCTGATTTATAAGGATGAAGAACCGTCTACAGTCGTGGCGACCATGACCAAAGAATTTTCCAAACAGCTGAGCAAGGTCAAGAAGCCCAAATCGAAGCAGATAGTGAACGAAGACACCGCCATAAAAATCGCTTCAATTATCCAACGGGAAGCGGACGGGAAAAATGATATGGCTCTGATATCGGGAATTATCTGGAACAGGATTTTCAGCGGGATGAAACTGCAGATTGACGCGACCCTGCAGTATGCCAAAGGGAGCGAAGAAGAGGGTTGGTGGGAAGAGGTGATTCCCGCGGATAAAAAAATAAAATCTTCCTACAACACATATCTACACGAAGGCCTTCCGCCCGGAGCTATCGCCAGTCCCGGGTTCAACGCGATTTACGCGGCTTACAACCCCCAGAAGACAGATTGCCTCTTTTATTTGCACGACAAAAAGAGAAAAATCCACTGCACCAAGACCTATGAAGAACACAGGAAAAATATTGAAATTTACCTGAAATAGCAGGAGATTATCTCTGTTTTTCTTCTAGGACTTCCAGAATTTTATCCAGTTTTTCATTTTCAATCGACTCTAGACGCTGCATAAGAATCTCGATATCTTTTTTCGCTTCCAAATTCGTTTCGTAATCCGCTTCGGCGCGGAGCTTGGAGTGCCTTCTTTGCAGGTTCTGGCCGACCATAATAACGGAGATGAGCACGAGCTGCAGGAATGTCTGCGTTGCCCAAGTGGCCGTAGAAGCCATGCCTTCTTCTAGGGCCCGTGGCAAACTTAGGAAAGCCAGAATCGCGAAAGCAATCGCGCACCACATCGTGCTGACTTTTTTAGTTATGTAGACAGCAATCTTGTCGAGCGTCGTGAAGCTTTGCTTGTGTTCCTTGTTTACATTTCTGGGTGTGGTTGTTTGGGTCATTTTGATACCCAAATTATACCCCCACACCTATTTTATTCAAAATAGGTGTGGGGGTTAGAGCATAAAAAACAAAAATCCGCCGAGAGGCGGATTTTTGGGGGAAGTTAGACTTTATTTAGCGGGTAACTGTATATATGCTTGCGTCAGACAATGTTGCTGAGAGTTGAATCTGGCCCGTTGTTAGTTTCTGAACTTTATAGTTGGTAGTTGTAGCATCACCAGTTGTTGGATCGAACGGAATAGGAGTTAAGTAACTTCCCAAACAAGCAGCAAGGTTTGCGCCACCTGCGACTGTGCCAATGTCCTTTGCGGCAGCTGGTGCAACCGGAATTGCTGCACACGAAGAAATTCCCTTGTTATCTACAATGTCTTGCCCGATAGCATTAGCTATTTGGTTTAAATTTGACTGACGTTGTGCGTCGTTTGCATCAGCAAATCTTTTTGCGGGATTGATTGCAACAAGAACTATCGCAGCCAAGATCGCAATAATACCGATCACGACCAAGATTTCTATGAGCGTAAACCCTCGATTCTTTAAATTTTTCTTCATATTTTACTTGTTAAAATTAGTTAATAATGTTTCGACTTGTTTATAATATGCTCGTTAGCTTACTACGCGATAGGGGATTTGTAAAGGGTGAATGTTAATAAAATGTTTATATTTTTTCTTCCCAAGAAATAACTAATAAATCTGATTTATTTACCTGAACTTGAAATTTTGTCGTAGCGTCCCGAAAAATCGCCTTTGTGTCGATTACTATCGGATCAGCAGTCGGGAATATGGTTTCTATATTACAGGTGTCGCTTCCAGAAACAGTAATAGTTTCTGATCCCGCGTAGTTTGGGTCATTGGCAAGTTTCAAAAGCGCCGTGTCCACGCAGGCCTCCGCTAGGGCGGAGCTTCTCTCTTTGAGCTCGGAATCCAAAATATCAAACCGGCCGTAGAATCCGGTCAAGCTTAGATTGGCGGCAATCAAAAGTAAAATCACAGAAATGATGATGGCTGCCATCAGGGCCATAAAGCCATTATTGGTTTTTATTTTTTGGTATATCATTTGCGGAAGTATTTGGTAATGGTGAAAGTTACTCCGTCTATGACAGCCGTGGCGGTAATTCCGGCCGGTTCGGTTCCCAATGGTGCTAGATAATCAAATTGCAGGCTGTCTACCGAAACATTGTCCGTCGTTATAAAATCATCCCCCCCATCTTCTTCCATCCTGATTTTTGTCCCGTCCAACGTGACACTTATTGCATTGCCGTCGTATTTTTCCACATTAAGATTGTCGATGGATGGATCTGTTGTATCAGGGGTGGTTCCTAGGGATGGATCAACGCCAGTCAGCGCCCAGTTGATCTTTCTTAGAACAAAATTTCCTTCTTCTTGAGTGGTGTTTTTTGCGCTCAAGTCGCGGGAGCCGTCGATCAGCTGGTAGGCCGTTATCAAAGCCGTTCCCATCAGAAGAGAAAAAAGCGCGATGTAAATTATGACTTCTATTAATGTAAAACCTTTAGAATGATTTATGGGCATGATGTCGCGTCATTATAAATTATCCTAAAAGGTGTATAGCTTCTAAATGAAGCCATTATGTAATTTTCAATAAAAACCAAGCCGTTAAGCTCTAAAGGGAACCCCGACGGGCATACAGTATCTACTCTTTCAGGTACCTCAGGATCTCCAATATTCCAAACCTGGAATGTATCTTGAGCGCCAGCGCCCTGAAGTCCAATAAACGCATATTGTCCCTGCACAAATATATCACCTACTTCTGTAGTGCTTCCATCAAGTGAATTTGCACTTAACTCCGGGTCGAGGTCGTTAATGTCAAAGATATAAAAATCATCTCCGGAAGCACCGCTCTCTGTGCCGAAATAAAGAGTATCTCCTAGAACAAAGACGGCCGTACCTGGTTTGTTTATGCCCGTGGAGAAACTATTGACCACGCTCTCAGTAGGCAAGTCCACAACCTGAAGAGGCGTATATGGAGAACTTCCCTGACCAGTTGCCAGATATGCAGTGTCTCCCTTTACAAAAATATCATTTACATTGCGGTCAATATCTATACTCGTTTCCCATCGAGGCCAAGGGAGTGAACTAGGGTTTGAGACATCAAAAACGTGGAATTCATGGTTAAAACCAGGATCACCGAAGGCGAGATATTCTGTTCCAATATATATTTTTTCATTGTAATAAAAAATACTTAAAGGGGGGGCACTTTCGCCCGGGGTCACATTCGGTATAGTTGTTGAGGCTGTTGGAATAAGGGTTGGGGAAGTGGGAACACTAATGTCTACAACTTGTAGTTGGCCGGCATCATCATGATCAGTAACAACAAATGCGTAATAGTTGCCATCAATTTTTGCAGTGGCAATGCCTTCAAGGCCGTCTTCAACTTTAATGGAATAAATATCAGATGCGTCGATAACCTCAGGAGAAGTAGTCGTGTCGATTACGTAAAAATTGTCTTGAACTGGGTTGGAAGCATCAGTAGTTAAAAATGCGTATCGTATACCGTTAATGTACGCTACAGCAACACCCGTACCCTGACCATCAATAACGCTAGGTGATATATCACCATAAGGTTCGGGTTCATCCCAGTCCCCAGGCGAGATCGGGTCGCAATAGCTGAGTAGGGCAACCGTATCCAAATTTGTGACTATAGTAGAAAAGACAATCTCGAGTGGCCGAAAAGGCCCCCCCCAAGTCACTTCACTTGTTAATTTTTTAGCGCATTCTGAAATGGTCAATACATCTAAACTCGAAGGAAAAAAATCAGCAGGATTTGCCACAATCTCTGTTATATTAAAATCTTCTTTTGCTTCCGCACGCGCATCTTCAAGCATTTTTTGCGCTTTCATAATTGCTTCATTATTGGTCTCATTATCAATCGCAACAGACTGATTGCCAAAAACTACCATAATGACGGCGCCGATGCACAAGATGAGTATGACAAAAGCGATGAGCACCTCAATCGTGGCGAAACCTTTTTTATTTTTACCAATTGATCGCACCTGTTTCATATATTTCTATTTCTTCCGTTTTTACTCCATCACTGATGGTGATAGTCTCACCGGCCGTATTCCCAGTAAGCTGTTCAAAAACTATTTCAGCGGGGAAAATAGTGTCATCATTCTCGGATATATTTATATTCGCGGGTATAAGCTCACTGCCGGTGGCGGTGCATGTATTTCCCTGAAAAATAATATAACTGTCTTCATCCTCGTCGTAGCATACCCCATGAGTTGTTTCAAACATATTTGCCATCGCCCGGCTGCGGGCTCGTCCCAAAGCCGACACTATTTTCGATTCTTCGGCTCGAAAAGTGTCGGAGGTGAAGGAATTGAAATCCACTGTCATTCCAAAAGCTATAATAATGGTTAAAATAGCTATGACGACAGTTATTTCAATCAATGTAAGTCCACTTTGACGGTTCATAGTTTTATTTTACATTCAAGTGTTGTGTAATTCCATAAATAGGGGTAATTATTGAAATAGCGATAAAGCCGACCAATATTCCCATAATAATCATCAGCACGGGCTCCACCATATTGGACAGGTTCTTGGTAAAATCGTTTATCTCCGCTTCGTACATTTCCGAAAGATAGATAAGCGAGTTGGATAAATTTCCGCTGTGTTCTCCGACCGAAACTATTTGCGTGACGATGTCCGGGAAGAGATCTTTACGCTTACTCAAATGAGTTGATATTTTTGATCCTCGGTTAACTACCGCGGAGAGCGCCTTGAACTCTTTTCGGTAAACCAAGTTCGGAGTGATTTTCACTGAAATGGGTAAGGCCTCGCCCATGGTGATGCCGCCCCGGAGCAGGAGCCCCATCGTGCGGGTAAAATTCGCCATATTATAATCCTGGATTATTTTCCCGATGATTGGAACCTTCAGCAGAAATTTATGAAAATAGAAATGGATAGTTTCCGACTTTTTCAAAGTAATCAAAAAAGCTATCAAGAGAATAATAAAAGATGACAGGGTCAAAAGGCCCCAATGACTGATGAAGTTGCTGATGGCGATGACAATCCGTGTGGAGAGAGGTAGGTCGTATTTGAGCGAGGCGAAGATTGGTAGAATTTTAGGGAAAAGATAAACCATCAGGAAGGTTACAATTCCCAAAGTGGCGATGGTGACAATGATGGGGTAGATAGCCGCGCCGACTATTTTCTTGCGCAGGGCCTGCCTTTTTTTGAGCTCATCAGCGACGTATTCCAGATTTTCCGACAAGACGCCGGTCTCTTCGCCGAAGCCGATAATATTAATGGTGAACTCTCCGAACACATTTTTGAATTTACCTAAACTGGTTGAAAGATTTTGCCCGTTGGAAATATTCGCGATAACCGTGTCCAAAATCGAGGCGTATCCTTTTTTCTGGGTTTGCTCCCGAATCATCATCAAGGATTCTCGCATTGGAATGCCGGCTTTGATGAGAAAAGATAATCTTTTTACAAAAAAAGTTTGGTCTTTAATGGACAGACGCGTGAAAGATATTTCTTTTATTGAATCCCAAAAAGGCTTCTTTTTTATTTGTATTTTTGTTATGAGTTTATTCATCCCATTAGAAATTTTAATTAATTATTTTCTTATTTTATTTTTATGTTTGCTGAATTTCTAACGGGACTATTCGTGTATAACGCGCAAAACTTCTTCAATCGTAGTCAGACCATTTTTTACTTTTTGAAAGCCATCTTCGAACATCGTCGTCATGCCGTTTTTTACGGCGATTTTTTTGATCTCATTGGCGGAAGCCCGGCGCAGAATGGCTTCCTTTATTTCATTGTCAGCCACCAGAACTTCATTGATGCAAATCCGGCCCCGATAACCGCTCCCGCCGCATTCTTCGCAGCCTTTTCCTTTGTAGACGAAATCGTTATTGGCGAGAAGAGAGGCATAAGGAGTTTGTGCTAGTGCCTCTTTCATCCCATGGGTCATTGGTTTTTTTTCTTTGCAATCCTTGCAGATTTTTCTTACCAGTCTCTGCCCAATGGCAATGGATACAGTAGAAGCGACAAGATATTCCTCTATGCCCATATCAAGCAATCGGGGCAGAGTAGTCGCGGCATCGTTGGTGTGGAGAGTGGAAAGGAGGAGGTGGCCTGTTAGAGCGGTATTGACCGCGATGCTGGCGGTCTCCGCGTCGCGGATTTCGCCGACCATGATGATGTTTGGATCTTGCCGCAGGATTGACCGGAGGCCATTGGCAAAGGTGAGCCCGAAGCGGGAATTGACCTGTATCTGCTCCACTTCGTCTATGGCGTACTCGATCGGGTCTTCAATAGTGATGATGGAAACCCCCGGGGAATTCAGCATTTTAATCAACGTATACATAGTGGTGGTTTTACCGGAACCGGTCGGTCCGGTGGAGAGAATCATCCCGTTCGTTTTTCTGATCGCGTTTTCTATTTTTTTTCTATCGCTTTCGCTGAAACCCAGGTCTTCTAAAGTTGATTCTTCGTTTTTGTCGGTCAGGAGGCGAAGCACGGCATTTTCCCCGTGGTAAGTCGGAACGATAGAAACGCGGAAATCTATAAATTTATTTTCTCCCGGGAGCACGTAGCGGAATCTTCCGTCCTGGGTCATTTGATGCTCATCCGAGCGCAGTTTGGATAAAATTTTTATCCGGGAAATTATTTCGTTATTTATTTCCTTTGGAAAGAGATACGCGTCTTGCAGGACTCCATCGATGCGGAAACGTATCCGCACGCCCTCTATCAGGGGGTCAATATGAATATCCGAAGCGCGGCTGGCGTCCGCTTTTTCAATCAGCTGATCAATCAGATTGATAATCGAAACATCCGCCCCGCGAGCGAGTTCTTCTTCAACCTTATCCGATTTCTTTTTAATCGTCATTTCTTTCATAGTTTGTAATAGTTTATGAATATTTTAAAACACGCAATAGATTGTTTAGAAGCGGATTATACTATGCGAAAATAATATTTGCAATGTGCAAAAATGTCTTAAAAAAGAAAGATTATTTTAGATATCCACACATTTTAATAAAAAGAGCTTGCTAAAGGTTTACGAAGTTAGGTACAATGGATGCCTATTCGTCTCTATTATTAGTTAAAAAGTATCCCAGTAGCAGAGCAGAGCTCTCTGCGGGACAAGAAAAATTTTATGAAAAAAATACTTGGGGTTTTCGTTAGTGTTATGTTTTTGTTGGTTCCGTTCGCGGTAGCCACGCCGGCATTGGCGGCGCACAACGCCGATGGTCTCGCGGGGTACTGGAATTTTGATGACGACACGGCAAATCCAACTTTGGATTCGTCGGGCCATAGCAACGACGGTGCCATAAGCGGGGGAGCGACGTACACCGCGGCTGGTATTGCTCCGGTCCCCGGCAATCAAAACGCTCTCACGTTTGACGGAGGAGATGATTATGTCACGGTCGCCAACGATTCTGAACTGGATATGACGGGCGCCTATTCGCTGTCCGCATGGGTGAATGTTACGGATGTGCCGGTCGGCACATACCGGCCGATCGCTTTCCGTGGTGCGACGAACGCCAATGATATTGAGGTTTATGTACAGCACACAAGCGGCGACCTCATTGTTGCGCACAATCGCGGCAATGCCGGCACATTTGATTATGTTGGTTTTGACAATCCGACAGTGGGTTCTCTCTTTCATCTCGTGGTTACCTATGATGGCACGGATGTCCGGGCATACTATGATGGCGTAGCAGCGGCCGTAGTTCAGGGTACAACGGCAGTGACAGCTCCGCTCGACACTAATAAGGGTTGGTGGCTCGGTAAAGTTGACCACTCTGCATTCGGGGGCATAAATCTTTTCAAGGGTCTTCTGGACGAAGTGCGTATTTATGGTACAGCGCTTGATGCTGATGAAATTGCCGCGCTTGGCGATTACTCCAACTTCACGGTTGATTCCGATGATCCAGCAGAAGCCTTTAATCCGGTCGGGACCGACCACACGGTGACGGTTACCGTCGATCCTGCCTTGGCGGGCATCCCGGTCTTGTTTGAAATCAGCGGGCCCAATAGCGCCGAGTCCGATACGGTTATAACGGACGGCGATGGAGACGCGGTGTTCACGTACACGGGTGCCGCCGAAGGCATTGACACCATTACCGCCTGCATAGATCTGGACAACAGTGGCACGTGCGATGAAGGCGAGTCACAGGCGGAAGTTACCAAGACCTGGTTTCTGCAATACTTCGCGACCGGCGGAGGAAGCATCAAGGAAGCGAAAAAAGTGACCTGGACGTTCGGGGGCACGGTCGGCTTTGATCTTGACATGAATCCCGTGGGAAATTTCCAGATAGTGAACCATGTGGCGAAGAAATCCTGTCATCTTGACGAGTTCAGCTTTTTGGAATTTGATGGCGACGCAACCGAATCTCCAGTTTCCGAAAAGGACATCGCGACTTTTGTCGGTTCAGGCTGGTGCAGTGACGGCAGTACTGTCGAGGACGTTACGGTAACGATTCATGACGAAGCAGAGCCTGGCGCGGGCGCGGATACTATCTCGGTTTCGGATGATGATCTCGGTACGGTAGTTACAAAAACACTTGCCGGAGGCAACTTCCAGGTGCACCCGCCTGAAGAATAAATTGTGATAAATAGAATACAAATAACAAATAAAAATTATGATTAAAAAAATATCCTTAGCTTTGTTCGTAATTATGCTCTTTGGGGTTTTTGCCTACAGCGCAAATGCCAACCATTCGTGGGGTAGCTACCACTGGGCGCGCACAGCCAATCCGCTTGCCTTAAAACTCGGGGACAATATGTCTTCCGCGTGGGATGCTTATCTCGCTGTCGCGTCCGGCGACTGGACTGTATCATCGGTTTTAGATACAACAGTTGTGGCGGGGCTGGCTAACCCAAAAAATTGCAAGCCAACTGCCGGGAGAGTTGAAGTTTGTAATGGCAAATACGGAAGAAATGGATGGCTCGGCATAGCCCAGATATGGGCGAGCGGTTCGCATATTACGCAGGGAGTGACCAAAATGAACGATACCTACTTCAACACGGCCAAGTACAACACTCCGGCCTGGAAACAGTTCGTCGTTTGCCAGGAAGTCGGCCATATTTTTGGCCTTGATCATCAGGATGAAAATTTCAGCAATGCGAACTTGGGCACTTGCATGGATTACACCAACAATCCGGGCACCAACCAGCACCCGAACGCGCACGATTATGAACAGCTTGAAACTATCTACGCGCACTTGGATGCGACGAATACATCTTCAAGCAAAATTGCCAACGCGAATGCCCGGGTAGATTTAGATAATCCGTCAGAGTGGGGGCAGTCCATCCGCGAATCTTCCGACAAAAAGACCTCGGTCTTTGAACGGGATTTGGGAGGAGGAAATAAAGTTTTCACTTTCGTCATCTGGGCAGAGTAAAGCGAAAAATTAAAAAGTTCACCAAAAACCGCCTTCGCAAGGGCGGTTTTTGGTTGGTTTGACAAGATTTTATTGAATTATCATAAAAAGAATAAGACGAAAGATACCTTACCCTGATACGTCACTCCATATATGTTCCGTATGGCGATTACGGGGCTTGTTATTGTCAGAATAAATTATTAGTTAATTAAAAACATTATGAAAAAAATAACATTGTTTGGAAGTGCGTTTATCGCTCTAGCTTTGCTAGTTTCCTCTTTTGCATTGCCGGCCCAAGCGGTTGCTCCGGCCTGGGATGCGACAGGGAGCTATGTCATTAATATGGAATATTGGGGCACCGATTATGCCCATGATATGTCTTTGACGCAGGACAGTTTGGGCAATCTTACCGGTAGCGGAGGATACCCAGCCGGCGGAGCCCATACTTACACATGGGTGCTTACATCCGGTTCGGTATCGGGGAACTCAATTGATTTCCTGGCCGACTATACGGCCTCAGCTGATGCGGTAGTTCCGCAAACGACCTTGCACCTCGTAGGCACGATTGCCTCCGACGGCACGATTAGCGGAACTTGGAGTGACAATTATCAAGGAGGATCCAGGTCCGGGGCGGTTTCCACAGTAAGTGGAGTTACGGTGGCGCTTAGAACCATTACTGCCTCTGCCGGAGCCAACGGTTCTATTTCTCCTTTCGGTTTGGTTGTTGTCAATGACGGCAATAACCAGGCGTTCACAATCACTGCCGACAGCGGCTATCATATTGATGATGTTCTAGTCGACGGCTCTTCCGTAGGGGCGCTTGGCACTTATGTCTTCACGAATGTCTCAGCCAATCACACCATCTCGGTTTCCTTCGAGCTCGACCCGGTTTCTTTGGAGAGTCCTCTAGTTAAAGCCGAATGTAAAGATGGCGGGTGGATGAACTTCACAAACCCGAGCTTCAGGAATCAAGGTCAATGCATAGCTTATGTTAACCATCGCGACGATCGTGGTGAAGATGATGATCTTGAAGTTGAGGGAAGCGTTAGCGTCAGTGTTGACGATGATGACGAAGAAGAAGACGACGACGAAGACGATGAGGAAGAAGATTCGGACGAGCACCGGAGCTTTTCCAATCGGATTCGTGAAATCTTGGACGGTGACGACGATGAAGAAGATGATGAGTAGTAGGGAGTAAAAAACTTTACACCTAGCAAAAACCGCCCTTCGGGGCGGTTTTTGTGTTGCAAAATAGACATTTTTGGTATCCACAGAATATCCACAAATATTTTGACAAACCAGAATAAATTATGTTAGAATTTCGGTCTATTTAGGGTTGTTTTAACCTCACTAATATTATTAAAAAACGTTTGATTTGTTAAGTTTATTTATTGAAAATTAATTATGAAAAAAATATTTAAATTTTTATCTCCACTAGTCGTGTTAGCGCTTTTTGTTACACTAGTTCCAATTATCGCTGGAGCAGTTCAACCTCCTTCTACACCTCCGTCGATTGTTGTTAATACGATTAATGGACAAAATGCCCCATTTACTTTCTCTTGTCCTGCTAATCCACTTTTTAGTCCTGTTACCCTTTCTGGGAATGGAGCTGGAAGTGCACCTCCTGGAAATATAGATCAGTATGGTGTTTCTATAGATTGGGGAGACGGAAGCCCCCTCACGGTAGCTACTTCTGTTTTTACTCCTTCATCTGGTCAGGGTAATTTTACTTTTACTTTTAATGCTGGTCCACACCCATATGTAGCTGGGTCTACAAATCCAATAACCGCAAAATTATTCCATCAGGGTCCTACTGGCAATGATAATCAAATTGATGATACCTTTACTGTTCCAGTTTGTGTGGTGCCAGAACCTCCAGCAACTCTTACTGTGATAAAACATGTAATCAATGATGATATTGAGACAACTCTTGCCTCTGGCTTTAATCTGCATGTTTTAATTGGTACAATTGAAATAAATAATAGTCCGGCTGCCGGATCTGAAACAGGTGTTGTTTATACTATCGCCGCTGGCACATATACCATAAGTGAAGATCCAAATTCTTCTTATTCTGCAACATTTTCTGCAAGCTGTCCAAATGGCGCCATTACTCTTGCTTCAAACGAAAGCAAAACTTGCACTATTACAAACGATGATATTGCGCCCTTACCAAATCCAACCCTTACTCTTGTCAAAACAGTTATTATTGATAATGGCGGAACAGCTGTTGATGCCGATTGGACACTTTCTGCTTCTGGTCCTACACCAATTTCTGGTGTTGAAGGAGATGTTGCAATCACAAGTGCAACGGTAAGTGCTGGAACTTATAATTTATCTGAATCAGGCCCAGCTGGATATAGTGCTAGTGATTGGGTCTGTGTTGGCGGTACACAAGATGATGCCGATACGGTCACTCTAGATCTAGGAGAATCTGCTACTTGTACAATTACCAACGATGACCAGCAAGCATATATTTTTGTAAATAAAATAGTTATAAACGACAATGGCGGAAATGCGGAACCAAATGATTTTCTTTTGACAGTTGGCGGTAATCCGGTTTCGGACGAAGTCGCCTATGTAGTCAATCCGGGCACTTATACTGTAGGAGAAACAAATCTTCCCGGCTACACGGCGGGAACCTGGGGCGGGAGTTGTGATTCACAGGGCAGTGTTACGGTAGCTCTCGGAGAAATAAAAACTTGTACTATCACCAACAGCGACAATGCGCCCTCTCTTACCTTAGTAAAAGAAGTTACGAACGACAACGGTGGGGAAGCGACAGCCGATCAATGGATACTTTCCGCTAATGGAGCTGGCCTGGAACCTACTAATCTTTCTGGCGCGGGAGGAGCTTCCAGTGATGGAAGTTTCAAGGCCGACACTTATACGCTTTCTGAATCAATCGGTCCTTCGGGCTATACTGCTGGCAGTTGGTCTTGCACGGGCGATGTCCAAAATTCGGGCGACCAGATAACTCTCGGACTTGGTCAGAGCGCAACTTGCACTATCACTAACAACGACCAGCAGGCTACGCTTACTGTTGTAAAAGAAGTAAATAATGATGATGGGGGCACGCTCGGCTCTTCCGATTTTCCGTTGTTCGTGAATGACACTGAAGTTACTTCCGGAGCCTTAAACAGTTTTAACGCTGGTTCCTATACAGTTAGTGAGACAAATCAAGACGGATACGTTGGTACCATCAATGGCGATTGTGCAGCCGATGGCTCCATAACTCTTTCTCCCGGACAAGACGCTACCTGTACGATAGTAAATGACGATGTGGCTCCCGGGCTCACGGTTATTAAACAAGTAACAACAGACAACGGCGGGACGGCGGTTGTGGGCAACTTTACTCTTCACGTGACAAATAGTGAGCAAGCAGTTACTGATGTTACCAGCGGTAGCGCAAACACGTTTTCCGCAGGTGTTTACACGATCTCGGAAAGCGGGGGTCCTTCAGGATACGCGGCGACCTTTTCGGGCGATTGCGACTCAAACGGGCAGATTACCTTAGAAGTTGGAGATGCAACGCAGGTTTGCACCATAACCAATGACGATGTTGCGCCGACAGTTACCATAAACAAGATTGTTACCAATGATGATGGCGGGACAGCCGGAGTGGATGATTTCGGTCTTTCGGTTGGCGGTACGCCTGTTACTTCCGGCCAGTCGCTTTCGGTTCAGGCCAATGTGCCGATTGAGCTTGTTGAACTTAGTCTTACGGGTTATTCCTTTGTTTCCATTACTGGCGATGAGGGATGTCCATCACAATCTGGCGGTACCGTGACGCTGTCCGAAGGGGAGAGCATTACTTGCACCTTTACGAACGATGACCAGCCGGGAACGCTTATTGTTGAAAAAGTTGTGGTGGGCGGAGAAGCTCAAGCTTCCGACTTTTTGTTCCAGGTAAACGGCGGGGAAGAAACACCATTTAATGAAAGTGGCGAAAAACAAGTTACAGTGGATGCCGGAACTTATTCGGTCATCGAAGTAACGGATCCGAATTATACAGCCGCTTATGATAATTGTTCTGAAGTAGAAATTGCGAATGGCGGCGAAGCGACATGTACGATTACCAATACTTTTGTCCCGACCCCAGTTCTGGGCTGTACTGATCCGGAAGCGACAAACTACAATCCAGATGCCACTCAAGACGACGAATCGTGTACTTATCCTCCGCCGCCTATTACTTATCAATGTTCTGACGATGCCGATAACGACGAAGACGGGGTAACGGATGCCAGCGATCCTGGCTGTCACACCGACGGGGACGCGAATAATCCCGATTCGTATAACGAAGAAGATAATGATGAAACAGACCCCACTCCGCAGGATAATGGCGGGGGAGGTGGTGGAAGCAGTTCCGGAAGCAGACCGCGAGGTCAGGTTCTCGGTACTTCAACCGGACAAGTCCTCGGTGCGGAGACTACTTGCGGAATTTACCTGGATAAATATCTGCAGAAGGGCAGGAAGAATGATTCAGCCGCGGTTCTCAAGGTTCAACAATTTCTAAATGATTATTTGAAAGCAGGACTTGCGCTAGACGGCATCTTCGGACCGAAGACTGACAACTTTGTCCGCCAATTCCAAGCTGGTCACAAAGTCAATGTTCTTGATCCTTGGAAGCTCAAAGGCCCGACCGGAATCGTTTACCTGACGACCACGACTGAAATCAACAATATCATGTGTCCAACGCTTCTTCTGCCTATACCGACAAACCTGATTATGCCTCGATTCAATCCCGCTTTTCCTCCGAAGCTTTAGAATTTTGAGTTAAAACAAAAAAGCGTTATAATCTACATGTCTATTAGGATAGATATAGTATTTGACGTCGTGCAAGAATTAATGTATAATTAAGTTATGAAACGATTTCTGGAAAAAATAATCCATACAGTGGTTCCGCACGAAAAAAACAGGAACGTTCCGCACCTTCTGCGAAAGGAATTCATCGTTCTTCTATCTATTTTTGTGATAGCTCTTTTTTATTTCAATCAGAATAATTTTAATATTATTCGGGGACTTAATCTGACGGCAACGGTCTATCCGGCCGTCTTGGCCGATTTGACGAACCAAGACCGTATTTTAGCCGGAGTTCCGGAACTTTCCTGGAGCGGTACGCTGGAGCAAGCCGCTCGGCTCAAAGCCGAGGACATGATCAAGAACGGCTATTTCGCGCACACCAGTCCCGCTGGCCTGACTCCGTGGTATTGGCTTACCCAAACAAATTATAATTTCATCTACGCGGGCGAAAATCTGGCTATTGATTTCACGGAATCTGCCAACGTGGAAAGCGCGTGGCTTAATTCTCCCAAGCACAAGGAAAATGTTCTCAATTTACGCTTTACCGAAATAGGCATTATGGCTTTAGATGGTCCTTACCAAGGCAGGAATACGACTTTCGTGGTTGAATTTTTCGGCAAACCGGCTTTCTCCCAAGTCGCCGAAGCTAGTACCGTCGCCGAAGTACCGGAAACAAAGCCAAAAACAGATACAACGAAACCCAAAATCGCCGGCGTCTCGGCGGAAACTACCAAATCGGAACCGCCGGTTAAAATAATCGAAGAAACGGAAAAACCCGCGGAGAAGTTTATCAGCGCGCAGAATATGGATGCCGTGGAGGCGCCGGCAGAGGAAAATTCCAATTTATCCGAAGGCAAGCCTATTTCGGCATGGTACATGCGTTTTATTGTCAGTCCTACCAGTACGATTAAAATTATTTACAGCATTATTTTAGGTTTTATCCTGGTAGCAATGGCCTTAATGCTTTCCAAAGAATATCAAAAACACCACACCAAACACCTGATAATGGGTTCCATGCTAGTGGCTCTTATCGGCGTATTTATGTATTTTATAAATTACTCCGTAAGCGCTTAGCGGACATACGCGATTTTTTCTGTTATAATAGAAACGTGCTGAAGTTTTTATATTCAAACCTAAAAAGAGGTGTTGAAAAGATAAAAAATAATCCTCAATTAATATACACAATTATTGTGGCCGTGCTGATTACTGGCTCTTTTATTTTTATGTCCGAGCGGTTTATCGGCATTGCCAATGACGCTCAGGAACGCCTAATAAATGTGCGAATCGGATCGCTACAAGACGCGTTCGTATCTTTTGCCGGAGAAAAAATTAATGATACGGAATATTTGAATAAAAAAATCAGCGATATTATAAAAACGAACGAGACAATCAAAAGTTTCAAGGTGATAGTAAAAAGGGGTTCGGACACCTTTACTGTCATCGCTTCGAATAACGAAAAAGAAATCAACCAAAATGACCCGGAAATTTCTTTTTTATACGGCTTAGCGTCCAGCGACCCGTCCCATTCCATAACCATAACTCTAAATGAGGGGGACGAAAGATTATTCAAAACCAGCCGGGCGGTCACGGACGAATCCGGAAATATTCTCGGGATGGTTACGACCACGCAGACTCTCTCCTTAGCCGACCGGATGATTGAAAAAGACATAAAAAACAGCAGAATTCTGCTTATTTTTGTCATTATTATCATTATGCTCTTGTTTTTACGCCTTTCCAGAATCATTGACTATATAGATTTATATAAAAAATTGAAAGAGGTGGACCAGTTGAAGGATGATTTCATATCTATGGCCTCGCACGAATTGCGGACACCCCTTTCGGTTATCAGAGGATATGCGGAATTTATTAGAGAAGCTCCAGAACTCTCGCCCCAGACCAAGGATTATACTTCAAAGATTGACATATCGGCCAAGGACCTGGATACGCTGGTTTCTGACATTCTTGATGTTTCCAGGATAGAACAAGGGAGAATTTCTTTCAGTTTGGAGAAAATAAACCCCGGCGAAATCACAGAAAAAGTCGTATCGTCTCTTTACGCCTCTGCGAAGGAAAAAAATCTCAATCTGACTTTCGACAAATCCGGTATTGGGGACAGTCAATACATAAATGTTGATCAGAATCGCTTGAGCCAGGTTCTAGTCAATCTGGTTGGCAATGCGATAAAATATACCAAGCAAGGGGAAATAAAGGTCAAACTGTATAAAGAAAATGGATTCTTGCGAATACGGGTAAGTGATACTGGCATAGGGATGAGCGAAGAAGAAAAATCGAAATTATTTGAAAAATTCTACCGCATTAGAACAGAGGAAACAAAAGAAGTAAGAGGAACAGGCCTGGGTTTATGGATTACAAACCAAATAGTCAAAGAAATGAAGGGAAAAATATCAGTGGAATCGATAAAAGGGGTGGGCTCTCATTTTATTGTTTCTTTTCCAATTATTAGTTAATTTTTAATATATTATGAAACAGTATTTTTTAAATCTTTCATCTAAAATCAAGTCCAATCGTTTTTTGACTGTTCTATTGATTTTGTTTTGTTTGGCTATTGTTGTTTTTTTATATTATGGTGCGGCCCAAAATAACTCTTATGAAACGAATTTACTGTCAAGCTCCACCCTAGATACCTCTTCTTCCTCATTTTCTTCCGGCAGCGATTCTCTATCAACCTCCACTTCAGATACCTCCAATACTACAACTTCCACCCCGACCTCATTATCTGGCGGAGATTCTTCCTCAACAACCTTAAATTCCACTACCACCATGACTTCTCCCTCCACAACAACCTCAACTTCCGGCAGTGGTTCCTCTTCCTCTTCAACTACAACTTCCACCACATCCACTTCCACATCAACCTCTTCTTCTGGCGGTGGAGGAGATTCCTCTTCAACAACTTCTACGACTACTTCCACATCAACCCCTTCCACCACTACTTCTGATGGCATTTCTCATTTCTATGCTGTTCCTTCAGCTCCCAATAAAACGAGTATTACTGCTGAAGTATTAAATGTTCAACAAATAGATTCTTCTAGTAATTTTGCAAGTAATTACACCTCAATATTAAAAATTAAAGTAACAAGTCGTCAGAGTATTGAGGGTTCTTTTAATGTTCCCGATGAAGTAGACGCTTATGTTCATAAATGGACGAACGACTTAACAATTACTGATAAACTGGGAAAAGGTCAGATTATTGCAGCGACTATTTCATATTCTGGCGACGAGTGGGGAGGTATATGGGATATTCGGGAAATTAAAATTTCTGCTTCTACCAATACTAAACCTGTCCTTAATGCTATTAAACCTAATTTTGGTCCTACAGAGACTCAAATTACAATTACTGGTACTGGTTTTACCCCTACAGGCAACATTGTTGCTGCTTACGGCAATTTAGCGATGGCTTTTGGTTTAGCTTCTCCTGACGGCACCAGTCTGACTTTCAAGATTCCCGCACAAACAGTTTTTAGTTGCGAAGGCGCTTGCCCTTGGAGATTCGATCGATTCACCCCCGGTAGTTACCCTATTACAGTCATTAATACCAATGGCACAAGTAATTGGCTTGAGCTTAAGATTACAACTGGCTATGATACTCCGGTCGCCATAATTTCGCTGACTCCCACTTCTGGTTCAGTTGGAACTCAAGTAAGAATTGACGGCTACAAATTTACCACTTTTGGGGGCAATGATATTTCTTCCCAAGGTAAGATGATAGCTACGAATGTCGGTTCTCCTGAAGGCACTATTTTATATTTCACAATTCCCAGTCAGTTTGCCCCCGGTAGTTACCCGATTATAGTGACCAATGCCAATGGCACAAGTAACTCCAAAATCTTTACCGTCACTGCATCCGGAATAACAACAAATACTTCCATCAATACTTCGCAACCGGCAAATGTGCAACCAACCCCTGCTTCTACCCCAACACCCACGCCCCCCGGCACCTCTGGCACTTCTTCCGGGACAACTTCAACTAACAGCGCTACTCCTCCGAAAACTACCACTCAAACAACAGTTTCCAGTCCCATACTTTTAAGTCCGCAAAATACAAGTACAACAGAAATTAGTTCAACAGGAGAATCCCCGACATTGCAAAATCTCTGGACGGTTATAGAAGAGGTTAACAAAGACATAAATGAGACCAAGGAACAATTGACAGCAACCATAAACCAAAACATCGCCGAAGAAATCCTGGACGCGAATAAATCTCAAAAAACTATAGACACTACGGAGTTGGCCAGGCTTCAGGATGAAATTATTTCTAAAATTGAAACTGAGCTTATCGGCCCGAGTTTAACTTCCACGGACATAGACAAATTAAATACCGAATTAAGCGCCAAGCTCGACAAAATCACGGCGACTATTTTTGAAAAAGGAGCGGATACTTCGCAGGCCAAGGAGGTGAAAGAAGCGCTTGACAACTTAGTTATAAAAATAAAAGATCAGTCCCAAGATTTCAATCAGCAGGACGGAGATCTTCTGTATAAAGATACCAACCAAGACGGCGTTTCCGATTATGATTCAATTTATGTCTACAATTTAGATCCGATTAAGCCCTCTCCGGTTTCTTCTCATGAAGGAAAAAAAATTAATGCCGCAGAAAAAATTCAGCTGGGGTTCGATCCGGCCCAATCAGAATTAGTCAAAATAACTCCAGAACAGCCCGCATCGTCTCCCGCGCCCGTTTCCGCCCTTTACAAAGTGAAGGAGGTAAAATTTACGGAAGGGAAAAAGGTCGTTATTAAGGGAACGGCTTTGCCGAACAGTTTTATCACTATTTATATTTACAGTACGCCGATAATAGTGACGGTAAAAGCCGATAATAACGGCGAGTGGCAATATACCTTGGATGAAGAAATAGAGAATGGCCAGCACAAGATTTATACCGCGACGGTCAATAATACCGGAAAAATAATGGCCAAGAGCGCTGACTCCATATTTACCAAAACAGCTGAAGCCGCGACCCTTGAAGATATCCCACTGATTGGCGGCTCTACGAACGTAGAAGAGCCGGGATTATTCAGCGGGAACGATATTTATTTGTCAATCGGGTTTGCCTTTGCGGCGCTTTTGGTGTTTCTAATCCTAATAGGTTTGATTGGCAGAAAAAAAGAACAACCCAAGATCTAGAGTTGTCATATTGAGTTATCAGCCAAACTAAAGTATAATGCAATTTTACCAATTAATTGCGATGCCGCCCGAGGCGGTCAAGTATATGGCAAAACGAGGTACCACGCTCAGTCCGAAAAAGAAATCAAGACGTTCTCACAAAACCAAAAAGCGGCTTGAAATAAAAAGAGCTATGTTATGGACGCGAAAAAAAGGTTCTTGAATATTCATCCCGACGTCTACAAACTAGGCATCGTAAGCTTTTTGACTGACATTAGTTCGGAAGCCATTTTTTCGGTTTTCTCCGTATTTTTTACGACGGTTGCCGGCGCTTCGGCGGCCCTGCTCGGGCTGGTGGAAGGTTTCTCCGATTTCTCGGCTTCCTCTCTGGATTATTTTTCTGGTTGGCTGTCGGATAAGTCCGGCAAAAGAAAAAAACTGGCTATTTTGGGCTACGGCTTTTCAACCTTGGCCAAACTAATGCTCTTGGTGGGGACGTCCGCGGTTACGCTTGCTTCATTTAGAATCATTGAACGCATGGGGAAAAGTTTCCGTGGTCCAGCCCGAGACGCGTGGCTTTCTTCCGTAGCGGAAGAAAGCAATAGAGGCTATGCTTTTGGACTGCACAAGGCGATGGATAAAGCGGGAGCCGTTTTGGGCCCGCTTATCGCCTATTTTTTGCTTTTGTGGTTTGGACAGGGAATGGGCACTTTTCGTTTGATTTTTATTATAGCTATAATTACCGCCGCGCTTTCTGTTTTTATACTCGCACTAATGAATGATCGTCCGGGGGTTCCGCACGAACGGGAAAATATTTTCAAGGCCTGGGGCACTCTCTCTTCTTCGTTTAAAACTTTTCTCATTCCCGCGGGGATTTTTTCTTTGGCATATTTCAGTTTCGGATTTCTATTGTTGCGGGCGTACGCCATCGGTTTTGCTATTAAAGATGTGGTCCTGCTCTACGCGCTTTTCAATCTCTCCTTCGTAATTATTTCCATACCGATCGGAAGGCTGGGGGATTTGATTGGGCGGAAGTTCATCGTTGTTTTGGGATATTTGATTTATATAACCATGTCCTTGGGTTTTATTTTTGCGACAGAAAAATGGGAAGTTGTTCTTTTATTCATTCTGTTCGGGGTTTTTTACAGTATTGATGAAGCCCAGAATAAGGCGTTTATCGCCGATTTGGAAAAAGACCGCCGGGCCACCGCCATCGGCGCGTATAACTTCATTACCGGAATAATTTATCTCTTCGCTTCAGTGATTGCCGGGGCCCTTTGGGTTTTAAATCCCGTTTTTGCCTTTGTTTTTGCGGCCAGCGTGGCCTTTGTCGCACTGGCCTTTTTCCTCTTCCTATTTAGGAAGAAAGCCGTTATAATATAATAATGGAAAACATAAAAAACAACTGGGTTTTGGTTATTGGGGGAGTATTATTAGTTTTTTCCGTTATTTTCTTTTTTTCTGCGAGGAATTTTTCGGAGCAGGGGAAATTTGTGGAAGTCAAAGGGCTTTCTGAGAGAATTGTCAAAGCCGACGTGGCCATTTGGTCTCTCAATTTTGAATCAAAGTCTAACGACATTGATGTGCTTTATACGGAAATAGAAAGAAACCTTGTGGCCATAAAAGGATTTCTGAAAGAAAAGGGTTTTGAAGATTCTGAAATAAACGTGGCTCCAGTCAATATTTATCAAGATACTTACCGCGAGGCGCTCTTCCGCTATAACGCCAACGTGCAGCTGTCTGTCTATACCAAGAAAGTCGACCAGGTCCGCTCCGCTTCCAAGGATACTTTGCTTTTGGTCAAAAAAGGAGTAACGCTGAACGGCAATTCCATCAATTTTGAATTTTCCGACATCAATAGCATCAAGCCGGAAATGCTCGCCGAAGCAATCAAGAATGCCCGAATGTCGGCTGAACAATTTGCTCGAGAATCCGGTTCCAGCTTAGGTGGCATCTCGCGAGGAAACCAGGGTGTATTCGATATTTCAGATAAAGATCCAGGATCGCCGGAATACAAAAAAATTCGCGTGGTTTCCACTCTTCGATTTCTGCTGAACTAAACTTATGCTGAAAGAATTCAAACAATTTTTGCTCCGAGGGAATGCGGTTGATTTGGCGGTCGGAGTCGTCGTTGGCGCGTCTTTCGGGACGGTCGTGACCGCTCTGGTGTCGGATTTATTGACTCCTTTTATCGCGGCTATCGTAAAGATTCCGGATTTCAGCGGGCTGGCTTTCACCATCAACGGAAGCAAATTTATGTACGGGCATTTTATTAACGCTGTCATTTCATTCGTCCTAGTCGCCGGAGCGATTTTCTTCTTTATCATCAAGCCGATGAATCTGCTTATTTCCAAATCGCGCAAAGGACCGTCCACCGATCCGACGACCAAGAAATGCAAAGAATGCCTGAGCGAAATACCCATCGATGCCAAGCGCTGCGCGCATTGCGCGCAGGTTGTTTAAATTTGATCAAGTATGAAAATTTTAAATTTGCGGAAACTTAAGAAAAAAGATTTGCTTGTTTTTGATTTGGATGGGACGCTTATACGGACAAAATCTCCCATGGACGCAATAATGTCCAAACTATTGGTAAGGCTTTTAGCGGTTAAAAAAGTCGCTATTATCGGCGGTGGGCAGTATTCTGTTTTTCAGGAATTGTTTTTACGTCGGTTCAAGTGCCCCAAAGAACTTCTAAAAAAACTTTTTTTGTTTCCGACCACTTCTACTGTTTTCTATAAATATAAACATGGGTGGAAAAAAATTTATGCTTTGCCTCTGAATAAATCTGATGTGTCAAAAATCAGAAAAGCTTTTAAAGATGTATTTAAGGAAATAAATTATAAGCATCCAGAAAAAACTTACGGACAGCTTATCGAAAATCGGGGAACCCAAGTTTCTTTTTCTGTATACGGGCAGGATTTAGTGAGAGTATTGGGCAAAAAGGGAGTGAAAATGAAAGAACGATGGTTGCGGAATAATTTTAAAACCAAAATGAAAATTGCCGGATTGGTGGCAAAGAAACTTCCGAATCTAGAAGTCCGAGCCGCTGGTTTTACTACCATTGATGTTACAAAAAAAGGAATCGATAAGGCTTACGGTATCCGCCAAATCCAAAAACATTTAAAAATCCCGATAAGTAAAATGTTTTTTATCGGCGATGCTATTTTCCCGGGGGGCAACGATTATGCCGTAGTTAGGACAGGGGTGGATTATATGCCTGTTAAAAATCCCGAAGAAGCAAAAAAAATAATAAACGTATTAGCCAAAGTTGAAAAATAATTATAAAATCATCATATGATCAAAGGATTTACATGCGGGGCGATGGATTTGCTGCACGCGGGGCACGTGCTCATGCTGAAAGAGTGCCGGGCGCAATGCGATTATCTGATTGTTGGTCTCGAAATTGACCCGTCCGTTGACCGGCCGGACAAAAAGAAGCCTATTGAGACCGTAGAAGAAAGAATGATACGTTTACAGGGCTGCCGCTACGTCGATGAAATAGTGACCTATAAGGACGAGGTTGACCTTTTCCATCTTTTGAAGAAATTAAACCCGGATGTGCGTTTTATGGGTGCCGATTGGAAAGACAAGCCGAATTATTCTCGGGACAAACTGCCGGATATGAAAGTTATTTATAACAGCCGGGACCACAATTACAGCACCACAAACCTTAGGGAAAGGATTAAAAATATGCTATAATTGGGAGGATGAAATTCGGCAAAAACAGCGCAAATAATCCGCTGGCAGTGCGTACCCACGAGGAAATGATGGAAGTTCTGATCAGTCCGGAGCCGACCGGTCCGGCTATTCATTATTTTATGATCCGGGGCGGAAACGAGCAGGGGAATATTACAATTTGGCAGTTCGGAACGGCTGGCGATGAGTATATAAAGACCTACGGCCATTATCACATAAGCGATTTTATAGAAACTTATAAAGTGCTGTGGGGCGAGGGCATTTTTCTTTTACAGGCGAGGAGGCTCGGGCCGGACAAAAAGCCGATGGATAATGAAGTGGAATACGTCAAAGCGATTTATGTGAAACAGGGCAGTGTGATAAAAATTCCAAAATACGCTGGACACTTGCTCGCGAACACCGGAAATTCTTGGCTAATGACGATTGATGATAGCCCGGTTAATTTCAAAAAGCCAGCCCGCCGCAAGGCCGGAGAAGTCGCTTGGCCGGAACACGCCGATTACGCGCCGGTCAAAAAAATGCGGGGCTTTGCTTATTACATCGTGAAAAAAAACGGCAAGCCAGCTTTTATCAAAAATCCAAATTATAAAAATACACCGGAGATTATTATTGAAAACGCATAAATTTTATGAAAATGTTTTCCACTGGTTTAATCAAGCAATCGCGTCCGCTCAAAATCCTTTTTGTCGGTTCGGAAATAGCGCCGTTCGTGAAAGTCGGAGGTTTGGGCGAAGTTCTGCATTCCCTTCCAAAAGCGCTGGCGGAGTTGGGGCACGACGTGCGAACTATGATTCCCAAATATGCTTCAATCGACGAAGAAGAATTTCCTATGACTATTATTGTAGACGGGCTTCTGGTACCGAATCCTGAGAGCGAAGATCTCGTGTGCAACGTGAAAAAATATAAGCACGGAGACAATCCGGTCATCAATTATTTTCTCGAAAATCAAGAATATTACGAGAAAAGAGGCAGTGTTTACGGATATGATGATGATCCCGCCCGCTGGGCCTTGCTCTCCCGGGGGACGCTTGAGTTCGTCAGACATATGTCCGCCGAATGGAAGCCGGACATAATAGTTTCCAATGATTGGCAAGGAGGGCTTATCCCGAACTATATGAAGTGCGAGTATAGCAAAGATCCGGTGATTTCTAAAATCGCTTCCGCTTTCATAATCCATAATATTCACTATCAGGGAATGTTCGACCACCGGTACGGGAGCGAACTTGATTATGACGACGGACAATCGCAAATTCCGTCCATTACCGATCCGCGCCTGCTCAAAATAAATTTTATGCGCCGGGGAATACGCTATGCCGACGTCATAAATACCGTGTCTCCCACCTACGCGCGAGAAATTACCACGCCCGAATACGGAGAGCTCTTAGATGAGCTTTTACAAGAAAGACGCTCCCGGCTTTTTGGTATTTTAGACGGCGTGAATTATGACAATTACAATCCGGAAACAAATCCGTATGTCGAGTTCAAGTATAATGAGAAGAATTTGGACGAGCGGATAAAAAATAAAAAAGTGCTCCAGCAAAAATTTAACTTGCCCGAAAAGCAAAATGCTTTTGTCGTTTGCATGATTTCCCGCTTTACCGAACAGAAAGGTATCGATCTGGTGGTTGAGACGATCGAGCCCTTGCTTGAAAATTTTGACTTCCAATTGATTTTGCTGGGGACGGGAGAATCCCGCTTTGTTTCTTTTTTCGGCGAATTGGCCAAAAAAAGAAAGAATGTGGCGGCGCATCTTTCTTTCGACAACATTCTGCCGCATGTCATCTACTCCGGAGCCGACGCTATTCTCATTCCGTCGCGTTTCGAACCGTGTGGATTGACCCAGATGGAAGCGATGCGTTACGGGGTGGTACCAATCGTGCGCAAAATCGGTGGATTAGCCGACAGCGTCAAAGATCACACCTCTCTAGAGGATCCGGGCACGGGTTTTGTGTTCGAAAAATATGACCGGTACGCCTTTTTGGGAACTTTCATGCGGGCCTATGAAATATTCAAATACCCGGAGATTTGGCAAGAAATCCAAAAGCGGGCCATGAAAGAGAATTTTTCTTGGGATAAATCGGCCAAAGAGTATGAAAAGCTTTTCCTCCGCGCGCTTAACCAATTCAACTTGCAATAATTCACATGAAATGGGCAAATTTTTTACACTTTTACCAACCGGCCAACCAGCAACCCGACATCCTCCAGGCGATTGTCGCCCAAAGTTACCATCCGGTTATTGAGGGCATCAAAAAAAACAAGCAAGTGTGCCTGACGATAAACATAAACGGCGCGCTGCTTGAACTCCTGCATAAGTACGGGCACGACAATCTTATAGAAGATTTGAAAAAACTGGTGGCGGAAAATCGGATTGAAATAACTGGGTCGGCTAAGTACCACGCGCTCCTGCCCCTGCTTTCCGACGAAGAAATTATAAGGCAGATCGAGCTCAACACGGAAACCCTCAAGCATTTTTTTGGGAATTACACGCCGAATGGCTTTTTCTCTCCGGAAATGGCTTATGACGATCGAATCGGGAAAATTGTCGAAAAATTGGGTTTCAAATGGATGATCCTGGACGAAATTTCCTGCGGCGGGGAAGTGGGACAGGTTGATTACAGCCAGATTTATAAATTGAGTGGCACCAATCTGAAAGTTTTTTTCCGCGACCGGAGATTAAGCAATTTGATAATGAGTGCAGTGGTCCGGTCCCGTGACTCCCTACTTGAAGTAATGAAGGACGAGCTTGAAACGGGGCGCTATATTGTAACGGCGATGGACGCAGAGACCTTCGGCCACCATCGGCCGGGACTGGAGAAGATGCTTTTTGAAATTTTCAAGACAGAAGAATTTGAGTTGATTAAAATTTCCGACGTGGAAAAATACTACCAGGGAAAAAAAGAAGTTACCCCAGCGAAAGCCACCTGGGCCTCCAGTAAGCTGGACATAGAAAAAAATATACAATTTCTTTCCTGGAACGATCCAGAAAACATAATCCATAAGTGGCAATGGGATCTTACCAAACTTGTTCTCGAAGAAGTCTACGGTATGGATAAAAACCACGCGCGCTATGAGCTTGTTCGCGGAAAAATGGATATGGCGCTCGGTTCTGATCACTTTTGGTGGGCGTCCGCCAAGCCTTGGTGGAGTTTGGAGATGATAGAATACGGGGCTTGGAGCCTGCTTGATACGCTCCGGCACATTCCGGACCTTAAAAAGGAAATTGTCGAAGAAGCAAGGGATTATTATGAAAAAATAATCAGCACCGCTTTCAATTGGCAGCGCACCGGCAAAATAAGAGCGATGATGCAGTCGCAGAATAATATATTGCGGATTCCCTTCAAAGACAGAACCCTGAACCGCCCGGGCGCGGAAAATGTCTATTATGCGTTTTTGGCTATGATGGAGAGATTAAAAAAAGAGGCGGCGAAAAAGGGCGAGTACGAGCAGGCGATTCTTTGGCGCGATGCCATTTACAAACTGAAACACAAGCTGGATATTTACGACACTATGAACGCGATTGATTTAGTACGGGTGAAAATACCCCACGACGAAGTCGAAAAGACGATTATCGAATACGAGGATAAGTACCGCCGATTGCGCGGCGGACAACCGGAACAGCGCGGCTCATAAATTTATGGCAAATGCAGGAAACAAAAACAAAGATTCCGGCTGGTTTCTGGAATTTAAAAAAAGCGAGGAATATAAAATATTCGAGGAAAAGCCCATTGCCTATTTCTGCGCCGAATATGCTCTGGATTCTCCGCTACCCACTTATGCCGGTGGGCTCGGGGTTTTGGCGGGGGATTTCGTCCGGGAAGCGGCGATGCGCGAATTTCCATTCGTGTCAGTGGGACTGCTCTATAAAAAAGCGCAGAGCATTCTTTCTTTGGAAGGGAACAAGTATGCGAATAAAATAAAAGCTGTTGTTGACGAAAACAATCGAGAAATAATTGTGACGCTTCCGATTGAAGAGCGGATTGTCCGAGCCCGAGCCTGGCAGTGGGAAGAAGGAAAAGCTCGAGTTTATTTGCTGGACACGGATATTCCGGAGAATGACCCGAGGGATCGGGCAATTACCGAGTGTCTTTACGACGAAAACAGGGACACCAGATTGAAACAGGAAATCGTTCTCGGTATAGGAGGATTCAGATTGCTCCACCGCCTCGGGTATCATGCTTCCGTGTATCATCTAAATGAGGGGCACTCCGCCTTTTTGGCGCTGGAATTGGTCCGTCATGAGATGGAGCACCAGCATGTGAACTTCACAGAGGCCTGCGAGTATGCGAAAAAACATGTTCTTTTTACTAACCACACACTGGTTCCGGAGGGGCAGGAACAGTTTTTATCCGATAAAATAAGCTTATTTATGGCAAAATATGCAGAAGAAATGAATTTGGTGGACAGCAAAGGTATTGCGAAACTTGGAGCTCTCTCGAATAATCCGAGCGTTTTTTCAATGACGGCTTTGTCTTTCAAACTTTCAACCAAATCAAATACAGTGAGCGAACTGCACGAGGAAAAAGCCGAAAAACTCTGGCCGAGTCAGATAATGGACAACATAACCAACGGCATATTCGTAGCGAGATGGGATAAGCTAGGCGGTGCGTCCGTCCAAAATATATGGGAGCGTCACCTCCAAAACAAAAGGAAGCTTATTCTCCTAGTAAAAGAAAAAACCGGAGAAATTTGGCGGGACACGGATCTGATATGCGTCTGGGCTAGGCGGCTGGTGGAATATAAACAGCCGCTCTTGTTTTTGGACAACCCGGGAGAGCTTTTGGAATTTTCAAAAAATTCGCCGGTACCGATCCGGATAATTTTTTCGGGACCCACCGGAGGGCAGGAAAATCCGCTGGTAAAAAAAATTAAAAAAACAATAGAAGAAAAATTGAAGGGAGTGGCGGTTTTTATGCCTAATTATAGCACGGAAATCGCGGAGGTTCTGACGGCTGGGGGAGACATCTGGCTCAACACTCCGATTCCCGGCACTGAGGCCTGCGGCACGAGCGGGATGAAAGCGGGGCTGAATGGAATCTTGTCGCTCTCTACTAACGATGGATGGGTTCACGAAGTAAATCCGTCCAATATCGGTTGGGTGGCGGGCGGACCCAAAGAAAAAGAATTTTTTTCTTTGCTTAAGGAAAATATTATTCCCCTTTATACCGAACATCTGAAAAATCCCCGGGATTCCAAATGGACGCGTAAAATGGCAACAGTCAGAAATTTTATTCTTGATAATTTTTCCACCTCGCGGGTACTCGGGGAATACATAGAAAAATTATATATACCCATCCTGAAACAAAAACACACCCACCGCTTTGATTAAAAACTGGTAGAATATAATTATGACCCCTTCCATAGAATGGATTTCTGCGTTTATTGCCAGCTATCCGCTGCTCCAGTATCTGATCGTTTTTTTGGGAGCGGCTTTCGGAGGAGAAGTGGCGCTTATTTCGCTTTCGTTTTTGGCGGCGCACGGGATTTTCCCCCTCCTCCCTTTTTTATGGGTAAGTTTTTTAGGGACTACTTCTGGCGATATTCTATGGTTTTTCTTGGGAAAAAGCCGTTTGGCTGGAAGAGTCATTGGTCATCGTTATGCCGCCCCCACTCTCTCGGTCATTATGGAAGCGATTCGCCGGGTCAGCCGGGGAAATCGTTTGCTGGCTTTTATCTTTGCCAAATTTTTGGTTGGCACCAGGGCGATAGTTATTATTTACGTAAGCAAAACAAATATATCCTTCAAGAATTTCTTTCCTCCCGACCTGGTGGCCATTTTAATTTGGCTGACCACGCTTATTTCCATCGGCTATCTTTCCGGGCTCGGTTTTACCTATGTTTCCGGTATCTTGAAAAGTATTTACGCCGGAATTGGCTTTGTCATTTTGATTTTGATTGTTGTGGTGATGGCCCAAATATGGCTTAAAAAGTTTTTTGAAAAGGAAGAAGAAGAGGTTATTGAAGAAGAAAAATTATGATATAATGGAAGGATGCAGATAAATTTGCAAGGAAAAAATATAGAGTTGACTGAGGCCATAAAAGATTATGTCCTGAAGAGGGTTACCAATTTAGAAAAACTTCTTTCTTCGATTGAAAAAAGCGGGGGAGATGTGTTGGTCAATTTTGAAGTTGGAAAAAGCACCCAGCACCACAAGGGGGGCGAAGTTTTTCATTCCGATTGCCTCATTAATATAGATGGGAAAAAATTTTATTACGGATCTGACAAAGAAGATCTTTATGAATCGGTTGATGATGTTAAAGAAAGGTTATATGAAGAAATAAGGAGAAATAAAGACCGCAAGCAGACGCTCTTCAAGCGCGGCGCCGCCAGTGTCAAAAAAATGCTTAAGGGACTCTCCAAAAGAAACCCCTTTACGTCAAAATATTGAATTTACATCTATGTTATAGCGTAGATGGGGTTTAAAAATATGGATCAAGAAACTAGAACATGCCAAAATTGCAAAAAGGATTTCACTATAGAGATCGAAGATTTTAATTTCTACGAAAAAATCAAAGTCCCTCCGCCGACTTTTTGTTCGGAGTGCCGGCTAATTCGCCGTCTTTGCTGGAGAAATGAACGCTCGCTATACAAACGCACCTGCAATCTATGTCACAAAAGGATAATTTCCATGTATGACAAGGATGTCTCATTTCCTGTTTATTGCCCGGAATGCTGGAAAAGCGATGCTTGGGACCCGCTCCAATATGGGCAGGATTACGATTTTACTAAGCCGTTTTTCGAGCAATGGCGGGAGTTGTTTTTGAAAGTTCCGAGGCAGTCGGCTTGGCATACCGGAAATTGCATCGACTGCGAATACGCCAATTTCATCCAGGACGTAAAAAATGTGTATCTAGCGTATTCGGTGATTTGGAAATCTGAAGATGTGTATTATTCCAGCAATACGGATATTTCCAAAAACATTATTGATTCATACAACGTCGCCCAAAGCGAGCTCATTTATGAAGGCATCGGAAGCAGCAAAAATTACAATTGCCAATACTGCTACTGGTCTTCCAATTGCGTCGATTCCAGTTTTCTTTTGGACTGCATCAATTGCCAGCACTGTTTCGGCTGTGTCAATTTGCGGAGCAAAAATTACTGTATTTGGAACAAACAGTACAGCCCGGAAGAATATCTGAAAAAAATGAAAAGTTTAAATCTGGGCAGTTATGAATTTATTCAAAAAACCTTTCCGGAATTCTGGAATTTTTCGCTGAAGTTTCCCAGAAAATACGCAAGGGTGATCAACTGTGTTAACTCCAGCGGCGACGAGCTCCGTAACTGCCGGAACTCGCGCTTTTCTTTCAATTGCTATGAAACAGAAAACATAAAGTACGCCTATCGTTCTCCCCGCGTAAAAAACTCCATGGATGTTTGCCACTGCGATGCGGAATTGGCCTATGAACATGCCTTTGGCGGATCGGATAATAGCTTGAATATCAAATTTATTATTGCCGGCAAGCCTGCCCTGAGCGAGGTGGAGTATATTGATTCCTGCCAGTCGGCCGGCAACCTTTTTGGTTGTGTCGGCCTAAGATCCAAGCAGTATTGTGTTCTGAATAAACAATATACAAAAGAAAAATACGAAGAATTGATTTCCAAAATCAAAAAGCAGATGGATGAGATGCCCTATGTTGACAAAAAAGGAAGGGTTTATAAATATGGCGAATTTTTTCCGTTTGAATTTTCTTCCTTCGGATATGACGAAACCATCGCTCGTGAATATTTTCCTCTTTCCAAAGACGAGGCGGTGGCTAGGGGTTATAATTGGAAAGATAGGGTGGAAAATAAGTATGCCATTACAAAAAAGGCGGAAGAATTGCCGGATGATATTAAAAATGTCGATGATTCCATATTAAATGAGGTTATAGAATGCGCTGTTACAAAAAAGGCGTTCAAAATAACTTCTTTTGAACTGCAGTTTTACCGGCGGATGGATATACCTCTGCCGAGGATTCACCAGGATGAAAGATATAAAAAAAGATTAGCCTTCAAGAATCCAATGCAGCTCTGGCATAGGAAATGCATGAAAGAGGAATGTACAAATGAATTTGAAACCAGTTATGCCCCCGACCGCCCGGAGATAGTTTACTGCGAGAGGTGCTATCAGCAGGAGGTGTATTAATATTTTTTGTACATTAGATTCTTAAGATTTCCGCATATGCAGAAATTATAAGAGGGGCAGATAATAAGGTTATGTATTTTATTTTATTAATTTTTCCCAGTTTATTTCACGTTTTCCTTCAGGAATTACTTTTTTAAGGACGAATTGGCCATTGTCAAGAATAGCATCAGTGATTATTATTCTCTTGCCGTTTCTAAAGAAAAAAGTTCTCGGCCACTCGGCGTAAGCTCGGAATTTGTTGTAATTTTTTACCGGGTCATCGTCTAAATCTATCAGCCCGTCTTCTTTTTTTATTTTTTTGCAGAATGTCGCCTGCGATTCATCTTGTTCTTCTCCCCCTGCGAAGGGGAAGTGGCCGGAGACCGAGGGGGTCTTTAGGATTTTTACCAAAAGCTCCCCGCCGATTTTTATCAGGCGCCCCCGCAAATCCGGCGCTTTTTCATTAGAAAATATTTCCACTTTTTCTTGGGCTAGAATAGGCCCGGAATCCATTTTATATGCCATTTTTTGGATAGTGACGCCAGTTTCCGTCTCGCCGTTTAAAATGGCGGATTCTACCGGCGAAGCACCGCGATATTTCGGGAGCAAGGAATAATGGATGTTGATAGAACCCAATTTCGGCATATTTAAAATACTTTCCGGCAGAATTTTTCCATAAGCGACAATAACAAAAAGGTCAAATTGGAAATTATTTTGTTCACCACGCGTATTCGCCTGTTGGCGAATCGCTTTGCTCGGCTCGCCAGCCTGTGCAGAGGTTCTCAAAACAATTTCCAATTTTCCCAATGTTTCCGGCTGAATGTAAGGAATACCGTTTTCCTCCGCCCAAACTTTTACCGGCGGAGGAGTTACAAGCATTTTGCGTCCCTGGGGCTTGTCCGGTGAGGTCACAATAAGCGACGGGGTAAAGCCACTTCGCTTTAAGATTTCTAGCGTTTCCGAAGCGACTTCCGGAGTTCCAAAAAATACAAAATTAAGCTTGGACATTTTGGGGCAATTCTTCTCTTATATCCTTGGCGTGATCGATGAAGAGCACTCCCTTTAAGTGGTCGGTTTCGTGCTGGAAAATCTGCGCCAGAAGTCCGGAAGCGCCTCTTTGAAACTTTTTGCCGTTTTCGTCATAAGCCGTGATTGTCGCTTTTTTGGACCGGAAAGTCTGGCCGTAAAACCATCGGACAGAAAGACATCCTTCCGGTAGCCATTCTTTCTGCTTGGAAAGTTTGGAAATTTTTGGGTTGATGAAAACTAAATCTTTCAACTTTTTATTTACCTTTTTTATATCATCGACAGCTCTTTCTCCTGAGAGTTTTTCACTTCTATTTGTAATAAAATCTTCCGAAAATATTTTTTCCGAGACGATGAAAATCGACAGGGGATATCCTATCTGCGGGGCGGCTAGAGCCACGCCGTCGTCTTGGCTTTTCAAGGCGGAAGACATTTCTCTCAATATTTTTTTGATTTTAGGGGATGCGATTTCTTTTGTCGGTATTTCTCTTGCGCTTTGGCGTAGGATTTTGTTGTTTTTTTGGACTATTTCTTTCATCATTTTTTACTTGAGCTCTTTTAAGTATTCCAGAAGCTTGTTTAGTTTTACGGTGTCTTGGGACCGGTTGGACATATCCCGCACAATGACGGAATTTTCCAGCGCTTCCTTCACTCCGAAGATTATAGCGTAAGGAATGGCGAGCTTTTCAGCAATCGCCAACTGTGAGCCCAAGCTGTCTTTGGAGAGCGACTGGGCAATGGGAACGTGCGCCTTGCGCAGTATTTCTATTATGTTCAGGCTTTTTAGTTTAGCTTCGGAGCCAAGCTGGATGAAATAAATTTTCGGCTTTTTCAATGTGCGGGGCGAAAGCTTTTTATACCATTTTGCTTCCACTATTCTGTCTGCTCCCATTGAGAATCCCACAGCCGGAACGTCTTTTTTCCCTCCGAGCTCCCGCGCCAGATAGTCATAGCGCCCGCCGCCGCCTATTTGCATTGGCATACTTCCTTCCTCCGAGCTCTCAGTGTAAACTTCAAAGACGGTGCGGGTGTAATATGAAAGTCCTCGCACTAAATTTTTGTTCATATTGTAATTGATGCCCATTTCCTCCAGATATTCCAGCACTTCTTTGAAGTGCTTTTTACAGGCGGCGCAGAGATACGAGACCGAATCGGGAGCGCCCTCATTTATTTCTTTGGTTTTTTCTTCTTTTGAATCTAGAATGCGGAGCGGATTTGTTTTTAGGCGCTCCCGGTCTATGGATGGCAACTGCCCAAGATGCTTTTTGTAATAATTGGTAAGTTCTCTGATGTATCCGTTTCGGCATTCCTTGTCGCCGATCGAGTTTATGTCGACGGAAAGGTTTTCCGCTCCGGCCTCTTCCAAGATGCTCACGCCTGCTTTTATCACAAGCGCGTCCATAATACTTTTATCACTTCCCAGCACATCCAGATCAAATTGCCAAAATTGCCTGTAGCGCCCGCGCTGGGGCTTGTCATGCCGAAAGACGGGGCCGTATTGGTAAAACATCACCGGCTGGGGCATATTCTGCATTCCGTGTTCCAGATAAGCGCGCATGAGCGGGGCGGTATGTTCGGGTCGAAGGGCCAGATGATCTCCGCCCTTGGTTTTGAGCGTGTACATTTCCTTGTCGACAATATCCGTGCCTTCTCCGATGCTTGAAGTGAAAACCTCCTCCTGTTCCAGCATCGGGGTCTCGATGGGCTTGAAGCCGTAGTATACCGCCACTTCCTGTGCCTTCTCAAAAAACCCCTGAAAACAATAATAATCTTCGTTCATCAAATCCCTCATGCCCTTTGGAGACGCGACTTCCGCGTTTTTTGCCTTGTTCCCGTGTGTTGTTTTTTTCATATTATTCTGTTTGTTTATAATTACCGGGCAATATGTCTATTTTATCTATTGGCAGCAGGCGCAAGAACGCCCTCCCCTGAAGAAGATTTTTTTTTACTGCTCCCCAATATCTCGAATCGGAGCTGGCGCTTCGGTTGTCGCCCATTACGAAATATTCGTCGCTTTTCAGTTCAAAATGCGTATCCTTATTATTGGCGGGGTTTTTTACGAAAGGCTGTTCCAATTTAAAGCCCTGCTTATTCTCTTTATTGGTTATCACTACTTCATTGCCTTTTATGTCTACAGTTTCGTTCGGTAGGCCTATAATTCTCTTTATGAAGAATTTTGTCGGGTCGCCCGGGAATCGGAAGATTACCACATCGCCCCTCTGGGGACTCCCCAATTCATAAGATATTTTATCGATGATTAAGTAGTCGCCGTTTTCAAATGTCGGTACCATGGAACTTCCCGAGACGATAAACGGTTCGGCGACCAAGATGCGGATTGGGATGACAATGACGAGTGCTATGAGCGCGAAGCGCACAAGCTCCCAGAACGACTGTCCCCTCGTTTTTTCTTGTGCTTTTTCTTCATGTTTTTCTTGTTCCATCACTATAATATAGCATAAAAAATTCTTGACATTATGCTCTAATTTGTTTTGTAATGCGGTGGGTAAAGTTAAGTTATATGCTATTATGAAAGATATGAAATTAGTGGTGGGGCTCGGAAATCCTGGGAAGGAATATGAAAACACGCGGCATAATGCCGGTTGGATTGTGCTTGATTTTATTTTGGGTAAAAAAGTTGAATGGAAGGAAAGCAATGGATCTAAGTTGCTTTATTATAAAGATTCTATCGGAGGAAAACCTGTTGAATATATCAAACCTACGACATTTATGAATAACTCCGGAGTTGCCGTTCTTTATGTGAAAGATAAGCATAAATCAGATTTAAAAGATAAAGATATTGTGGTTATTTATGATGACATTGATTTGCCGTTGGGAAAAATGAAGATTTCTTTTGATAAAAGTTCCGGAGGGCACAACGGGCTGGAATCAATAATTAAAAAATTAAAGTCAAAAGAGTTTGTGAGGATAAGAATAGGCACAGCGCCCGCGACGCCGTCGGGGAAGATAAGAAAGCCAGCCGGGGAAAAAGCCGTGCTCAATTTCTTGCTCGGCGAATTCAAAAAGTCGGAACTCGAGACCATAAAAAAACTTGGCAAGAAAGTTGCCGAAGCGGTGGAAATGATTTTTACCGAAGGCAAAGAAAAAGCGATGAGTTTGTATAATTAAATCTCCTTTACCGCTTCGATGATGATGCTTTTGTCGCCGTTGCGGTTGGATACCTTGCCGGAGAAAGCAATGCATTTTTCCGGGACCAGGAGATTCGCGGATTCTCGGAAGACCGAAGGAAAAACAACGGCTTCGATGGAGTCAGTCAGATCCGAAATTTTCAGAAAGGCCATTTGCTCGTTATTTTTGGTTATTGTCTGCCTTGTGGTTTCTATAATGCCGGCGAGGGCAACCTGCATACCATTACCAAACTCTTCTTTTATTTTTTTTATGTTGACGCTTCGCTTCTCCAATTTGTCGCGCAGGCGGTCGAGCGGATGGCCGGAAATGTAAAGTCCCAGCAATTCTTTCTCCCAAAGCAATTTTTCCGACTGGGTCGCTTCCTTGGCGCTCTGTAGCTTGAATTCCGGAGTTTTTATCGAATTGTCTCCGCCGAAAAGGGAAATCTGATTTTCGTTCTGCTTGCCAGTTTCGTGATTATATGACAGCATCCCTTCCAAATTAGCCAAAAATACCCCGCGGTCGCCCCAGTCATCCATGCAGCCCGACTTAATTAGTGCCTCCATGGATTTTTTATTCAGATTCTTGTGCTTGATGCGGTCCAGAAAGTCAGTGATCGATTTGAATTTGCCGTTCAGTTTTCTCTCGGCGATGATTGCGTTTGCGATATCCGTGCCCAGATTTTTTATGGTGTAGAGTCCGAAGCGGATTTTCTCGCTTTTGTTTTCCTTATCTATATCGAGCCCCTGTTTGTGGGACAGGCAAGTAAATCCGCCGAAACTTTCATTGATATTGGGTGGCAGGACCGGAATTTTCATATTCCGGCATTCCTCGATTATGAGGGCGACCTTTTCCACGTCGCCGGATTCGGCCGTGAGTATCGCCGCCATATATTCGACGGGATAATGCGCTTTCATATAAGCCGTCTGATAGGCAACTTTTCCATAGGAAGCCGCGTGCGCTTTATTGAAACCATAGGCCTGGAACGGCTCGAAAAGTTTCCAAAGCTTTTCGGCGAATTCGGGAGTTTGCCCGTTTTTTATTATGCCCTCGGTGAATTTTTCCCTCTGCGCCGCCATTTCCTTCGGGATTTTCTTGCCGACGGCCTTGCGGAACTTGTCCGCTTCCTCCCAGTTGTAGCCGGCCAGCTCGATAGCGCAAAAAAGCAGGTCGTCCTGATAAACAATCAGCCCGTACGACTCGCCCAGGAATTTTTTCATCCGCGGATCCAGATATTTTACGAGGTTCGGATTGTGTTTGCGCTTGATGTATTCCGGAATCGACTCCATCGGTCCTGGGCGGTAAAGGGCGACCATCGCGTTTATGTCATGGATGGAAGTGGGCCGGAGCTCTTTTAGATATCTCGTCATGCCCGAGCCGTTCAGCTGGAAGAGCCCCTCGGTCTCTCCTTTGGC
>Ga0209211_10001859_pt1 | contig 38085 bp, 31 predicted proteins | sample RifGroA2_FD_183992 | JGI IMG/M metagenome (GOLD analysis project Ga0209211, IMG submission 183992) | Groundwater microbial communities from Rifle, Colorado, USA - Groundwater A2 (SPAdes) (version 2) | ecosystem: Environmental > Aquatic > Deep subsurface > Groundwater | place: Rifle, Colorado...
AGGCGTTCCGCCAGACCTTCGGCATCCGGCTCCAGGTCGCCGCCGTCCCCCCGAAGAGCCTGCCGCGGTTCGAGCTCAAGGCCCGCCGCGTCGTCCGTAGATAGGCGCGGGCCGGGGCCGCCGCGGAGCCCCTCCGCGACGGCGCCGGTCACTGCCCGCTTCGGCTGGCGGGGTCGGGGTCGTATCATAGCGCCACATGGAGCCCGAGGCCCGGAGGGAGAAGAGCCCGGGGACCGCGGAGGCGGCGCCCGCGGCGCCGGTGCCGTACAGCGGCACCGTCACGATCCTCTTCAGCGACATCCGCGGCTTCACCGAGTACACGGAGCAGTACGGCGACGAGGCCGCGTACGGCGTGCTCCGCGAGCACGACGCCATCGTGCGCAAGCAGATCGAGACCTTCGGCGGCACCGTCGTGAAGACCCAGGGCGACAGCTTCATGGTCTCGTTCACGACGGCGCGCGGCAGCATCCTGTGCGCGATCGCCATCCAGCGGGCGATCGGCGAGCGGACCCAGAGCGAGACGGGGGCCCGCGTCGCGGTCGGGATCGGCATCAACACGGGCGAGCCGATCGAGGAGGGCGGCGACTACTTCGGAAGCATGGTGAACCTGGCGGCGCGCATCTGCGCGGCCGCGGGGCCGGGCGAGATCTTCGTCTCCGAGCCCACCCGGCAGGTCGCCGGCCGCATGGATGGCGTCGAGTACGTCGATCGCGGGCTCCGCGACCTCAAGGGCTTCCAGGAGCCGCAGCGGCTGAGCGAGGTGCGCTGGGCGGGCGCCGAACGGCGCGCGGGCGGTCCCCCCGACGCGCAGGACACGGAAACGCGGGCCAACGCGGACATGGTCCGTGAGGCGATCGGCGCGCTCACGCGCGTGCTCGCCGTCACCCACCTCGACGACCCCACGTTCCGCCCGCTGCTCGAATGCCAGGCGAAGGCCACCGACCTCCGGCTGGCGCTCTCGCGCGCGGTCGGCGAGGGGTACTCCCTGAGCGCGCAGCGCCTCACGACCGCGCTCCGGCCCTTCGTGGACCTCCTCGCGCTCCTGGCCGAGCGCGAGAGCCTCGAGGATCGCCAGTGGGCGGAGCTCGAGGCGGCGGTCGTCAGCGCGTTCGGGCGGCCGCTCGTGAGCGCCGCGGCGCGCGGGCGGCTCTCCGCCGGCGCGCCGGCGGCGGGCCTGGCGCCGGCGGCGGCGCCGCTGGCGACCGCCGCCGCGGCACCGGCGGGGGCGCGCGCGTCCCTCGTGCAGCAGCCGTCCGCGGCGCCCGTCGACGCTCGGGCGGCGGGCGTGCGCTGGTGGACGACGGCGCACAGGGGGTGGACCGAGTGGAAGGCGTCCGGAATCGCCTCGGCGCACGTGCTGCGCACGCTGCTCGGCAAGCACCCGCACCTGCTCAGCGTGCCCATCCGGGAGAGCGCCGACCAGGGCGACGGGCTCCTGGCCGCGGGCTACCTCGTGCTCCTCGATCACGTGGAGAACCTGGCGCCCTCCTTCCTCGCCACCGCCGTGGAGCGGGCGCTCGACGCGGCGGGCGGCTCCGCGGAGCCGCCCGTGCTCGGGACGCTGCTCTACGAGGCGCTCGTCAGGGAGGGGCGCCTGCCGGAGACGTACGCGACCTTCCTGCGGGACGTCATGGTCGTCGCCGTCCCGAACCCGGGTGTCTGGGCGGACGCGGGCGTCGTCGAGCACGAGGACGCGACGGTCGTGATCACGCGGCCGAGCCGCACCACCGGGGACCCGCGCGAAGAGGTGCGGCGCCTCACCGCGGAGGACGACCGGAGCGTCGAGCGGCTCTTCACGCTGACGGTGCAGCCGCTGACCACGCGCTTCGTCTACGTGAAGCGCGGCGAGCTCAAGTCGGCTCGCGACCTCGCGTTCACGCTGACCCGGGGCGGGATGCCGTCCGACCAGGGGTGGTACGTGATCCTCCGGACGGGGCTCGTGGTGAGCCGGGAGCCGCGCCGGCTCGAGCTCCAGGGCGTGACGCTGCCCGGGCTCGGCCGGGAGCACTTCGGCGCCTGGATCGCCGTGTTCAATCCGGATCCGGACCGGGCGGCGCCCTACGAGCTGAGCGTCACCGTGAAGCCGCCCGGCCCGCCCGGGCCGCGGGCGTCCCTGTTCGGCGCGCCGACGCGCCGGGCCTGAGGGCGGGGGCCGCCCGCCGCCCGGCGCGCGCGCGGCAGGGTCAGAAGTGGACCGCGAGCCACACCGTCGGCTCGCGGGCGTCGGTCCACTCGACGCGGTGGCGCCGGTGGGCCGCGATCAGCGCGTGATCGCCGGCCCCGAGCGTGCGCGGCGCGGCCTCGTCCTCGAAGCGCAGCCCAGCCCTCCCGCGCAGCACGACCACCCACTCCCGGGCCGGCTGGTCGAGCCACTCGCCCGGCGGCGTCGCCTGTCCGGTCGAGACGATGCGCTCGAGGCGCACGACGTCGGTCGCGAGCAGGATGTCGACGCGCTCGGCCTCGAGCCGCGCGGGGAGACCGGCGAAGAGGTTGCTCATCGCGCCAGCCGCGCCTGGCGGGCGGCGCGCAGGACGGCGATGATCGTCATCGAGTCCTTGATCTCGTCCCGCTCGACCATCCGCACCACCTCGGCGAACGGGAAGGGGCGCACCTCGATGAACTCGGTGGGGTCCGCACGGCGCGCGACCGCGCTGAGGCCCTCGGCCACGTAGAGGTGCGCGGTCTCGTCGACGACGCTCTTCGAGGTGTGGTACGCGCAGAGCCGCGTGAGCCGCTCGGCGCGGTAGCCGGCCTCCTCGCCGAGCTCGCGCTGCACCGCCGCCTCGAGGGTCTCCCCGGCTCTGACACCGCCGGTCGGCATCTCCCAGTAGAAGCCGCCGGCGACGTAGCGGTACTGGCCCACGAGCACGACCGTGTCGGCGTCGAGGAACGGCAGCACGCCGACGCAGCCGCCGCAGTGCACGACGCCGTAGACCGTCGTGCGGCCGTCGGGCAGCTCCACCTCGTCCTCGCGCACGCGGATCCAGCGGTTCTCGTAGACGGGGCGGGTGCTGAGCCGGCGCCACGGCGTCCGGGCGAGGACGTGACGGCGGGCGTCGGGCGGCGGATCGTCCGGGCACATGCCCGGAGTATACTCGGGGCGTCGTGAAAGTCGTCCTGCGCAACCCGCGGCGCGAGGTGGAGGTCGCCGGCAACCGGCGCGTGAAGGACATCCTGCGCGAGCTCGACGTCGTCCCCGAGACCGTGCTCGTGATCCGCGGCGACGACCTCATCACGGCCGACCAGGTCGTCGGCGACGGCGACACGATCGAGCTCCGGCCGGTGATGTCCGGGGGCGGCGGGCCGTGAAGTGCCGCAAGTGCGGCAAGGCGGCGGTGCTCGAGCTCCGCCGCCACAACGCGGCCTTCTGCGCGCCCGACTACCTCGACTTCTTCCGCAACCAGGTCCACGAGGCGATCCGCCGCTGGCGCATGTTCGGGCCCGACGAGCACGTCCTGGTCGCTGTCTCCGGCGGCAAGGACTCGCTCGCGCTCTGGGACGTCCTGATCGAGGCGGGCTACCGGACCACCGGGCTCTACCTCGACCTCGGCATCTTCGAGTACTCGGTCGAGTCGCGCGCGCGGTGCGAGCGCTTCGCGGCCGCGCGCGGCGCGCCCCTGCTCGTGACCCGGGTCGCGGAGGAGGTCGGCGCCCCCGTGCCGGTCATCCAGCAGGTGACCCGCCGCCCCCCGTGCTCGGGCTGCGGCCTCTCCAAGCGCTACCTGATCAACCGCGTCGCGCTCGAGCACGGCTTCCCGGTCGTGGCCACCGGCCACAACCTCGACGACGAGGCGGCGACGCTCCTCGGCTCGGTCCTCCACTGGCGGACGGAGGCGCTGGCGCGGCAGTCGCCGGCGCTCGGCTCGTCGCACCCGAAGCTCGTCCGCCGCGTGAAGCCGCTGTACCGCCTCTCGGAGCGCGAGGCGGCGGCCTACGCGTTCCTGCGGCGGATCGACTACATCGTCGAGGAGTGCCCGTTCGCCGCCGGCGCCACGTCGATCGCCCACAAGGAAACCCTGAGCCGGATGGAGGACGCCTCGCCGGGCGCCAAGCACAATTTCCTCTTCGGGTTCCTCGACCGCGCCCGGCCCGTGTTCGAGCGCGCCGAGGCGGTGGAGCTGCGCGAGTGCGCGCGGTGCGGACAGGTGACCACGGGCACGCTCTGCGCCTTCTGCAAGCTCGCCGACCTGGTCAAGCGCGCGACCTGATAGAATGAACGCGCGTTCAGCCGAGGCGCGAACCAGTCTGGGGGAGGTTGCCATGCGAGACGCCGTCATCGTCGGAGCCGTTCGGACCGCCGTCGGACGCAAGGGGGGGAGGCTCGCGGGCGTCCGCCCCGACGACCTCGCCGCCCACGTCCTCCGGGCGCTCGTCGAGCGCGTGGGGGTCGACCCGTCCGAGGTCGAGGACGTCGTCCTCGGCTGCGTGGACCAGCTCGGCGAGCAGGGCTTCAACATCGCGCGCAACGCGGCGCTCATCGCCGGCTTCCCGCTCGACGTCTGCGGCACGACGCTCGACCGCATGTGCGGCTCCGGCCAGCAGGCCGCGAACTTCGCCGCGATGGGCGTCATGTCGGGCCAGTACGAGTGCGTCGTCGCGGGCGGCGTCGAGCACATGACGCGCGTGCCGATGGGCTCGAACGCGATGGGGCCGGGCGAGGGGCCGCTGTCGCCCCGGCTCCAGGAGCGGTTCAGCATCGTCCCGCAGGGCATCTCCGCCGAGCTCGTCGCCGAGCAGTGGGGCCTCAAGCGCGAGGCGCTCGACGAGCTCGCCGCGCAGAGCCACGAGAAGGCCGGGCGCGCGATCGCCGAGGGGCGCTTCAAGCGGGAGATCGTGCCCGTGACGCTGCCGGACGGGACGGTCTTCGACACGGACGAGGGCGTGCGCGTGCCCGTCAATCGCGAGAAGATGGCGACGCTGGTCCCGTCGTTCAAGCCCGACGGGGTGATCACCCCGGCCAACTCCTCGCAGATCTCCGACGGCGCCGCGGCGCTCGTGTTCATGTCGGCCGAGAAGGCCAAGGCGCTCGGGCTCCGGCCGCGCGCCCGCGTGGTTGCGACGGCGCTCGCGGGCGTGGACCCGGTCATCATGCTCACGGGCCCGATCCCGGCCACGCAGCGGGTGCTCCGGAAGGCCGGGCTCCGGCTCGACGACATCGACCTCTTCGAGATCAACGAGGCGTTCGCGTCGGTCGTCCTCGCCTGGGAGCGCGAGCTTCACCCGGACATGGCGAAGGTCAACGTCAACGGCGGCGCGATCGCGCTCGGGCACCCGCTCGGCTGCTCCGGCGCCAAGCTGATGACGACGCTGCTCCACGAGCTCGAGCGGACGGGCGGGCGCTACGGGCTGCAGACGATGTGCATCGGCTTCGGCCAGGGCATCGCCACCGTCATCGAGCGGCTCTGAGAGGGACGGGACATGGCAGGGTTCCGCTGCGTGAAGTGCGGCAAGGTCGCCATGGCGCAGAAGATCTGCTGCGGCCGTCCGATGAAGCGCGCCTGACGGCGCGGGGCTAGACGCCGGCCAGGAAGTCCCGCACCGCCCGGTTGAAGACGGCGGGCACCTCCATGCTCGTGACGTGCCCGGCGCCGGCGAGCACGCGCCTGCGCGCCCCGGGAATCGCCGCGGCATACGCGTCCGCCATCGCGTGGAACGCCGGCGTGTCGCGCTCGCCGACCAGCACGAGCGTGGGCGCCCGGATCTCGCCCAGGCGCTCGCGCGGCTTCGGCGCCGCCCAGCGGAGCGTCACCGCCCCCGTCCAGTGCGCCCCGTCGTAGCCCGCCAGGAGCGCGCGGATCTTCGCCCACACCTCGGGCTGCGTCCGGGCGCCCGCGAACACCCCGTCCGTGAGCCAGTGGGCGATCGCGCCCGCACGATCGCCCGCGCGCGCGAGCGCGACGCACCGCTTCCAGGTGTCGAGCCGGGCGGGGTGGCCGAGCAGGAGCGCGTCGGCGAGGACGAGCGCGCGCAGGCGCCGGGGGTGCGCGAGGGCGAAGTCGGCCGCGATCGCGCCGCCGAGCGAGAGGCCGACCAGGTGCGTCGCCGCGACGCCGAGCCGGTCGAGCGTGCGCGCGAGCGCGTCCACCACGGGCGCCTCGTCGGCGGGCGCGGGGGAACGGCCGAAGCCGGGCAGGTCCACGGTGACGGTGCGGTGCGTCGCGCCGAAGTCGGCGACCTGCGGCGCCCACATCCGCCCGTCCAGGCCGAAGCCGTGGACGAACGTGATCGCATCGCCCGTCCCCGCGACTTCGACGTGGAGCATCGGCGCGGGGGCGCGGGCTAGCCGAGGGCTTCCTGGATCGCGGCGTCGAGCTCGGCGGGCTGCACGGGCTTGAACAGGCAGCGCCGGATGCCGAGCGCGGCGAGCCGGCCCTGGTCCTCGTCGCGGAGCCCCCACCCGGTGATGAGCAGCAGGGGGACCGCCCGGTCCAGCGCGCGCAGCCGCTCGGCGAGCTCCCAGCCGTTCATGCCCGCCATCCCGAGGTTCGTCATGACCACGTCGAACCGGCCGGGACCGTAGGCGTCGAGCGCCGCGACGCCGCTCGGGCTCGCGGTCACGGTGTGACCCACGCTCCGCAGCAGCTCGCTCAGCGTGGCGAGGACCTTGGGCTCGTCGTCCACGAGCAGGATCCGCGCGGAGCGGTGCTCGTCGGGCCGGCGCGTGGACAGCCGGGACTCGCCGGGCTCGCGCGCCACCGGGAGCGTGAGCGTGAACGTCGTGCCGCGCCCGACTTCGCTCTCCACGCGGATCTCGCCGCCGTGCCGCCGCACGATCGAGTAGGCCATGGCGAGGCCGAGGCCCGAGCCCGCCTCGCCCTTCGTGGAGAAGAAGGGCTCGAACACCCGCTGGCGCACGACCTCCGGCATGCCGATGCCGGTGTCGGCGACCGCGACGCTCACGCTGCGCCCCGGCTCGTGGCCGGTCGTGATCACGAGCGAGCCCCCGTCCGGCATCGCGTCGAGCGCGTTCAGGATCAGATTGGTCAGCAGCTCGGTCAGCGCCGCCGGGCGTCCGTTGATGGGCACGACCGTGCCGAGGTCGAGCCGCAGGTCCATCGGCCGGTTGTCGTGCGCGATCTTCTCTTCCCAGCGCGGCCGGGTGATCGCGACGGCGTCCTGCACGATCTGGTTGACGTCCACCGACACGAACTGCTCGTCGGGGCGGAGCCGGGCGAACTGCTGGATGCGGCGCACTGTCTCGGAGCCGTCCACCGCGGCGGACTCGACGATCCGGAGCGACCGATCGAGGAACGCCGGATCGTGCGGGTTCTGCTTCATGAGCTGCGCGTAGCCGAGGATCGCCTGGAGGAGGTTGTTGAAGTCGTGGGCGATGCCCCCCGCGAGCTGACCGAGCGCGGTGAGCTTCTCGGACTGGTGGAGCTGGTTCTCCAGCTCGCGCTGGGCCGTGATGTCGCGCACGATCGCGATCAGCCCGTCCAGGCTGCCGTCGCGGCCGCGCAGCGCGGAAAGCGTGACGGCCAGCGCCGTCGCGCGCGGGCGCTCGCCCGCGGGCGACGTCTCGAACTGGTGCATGGGCCGGCCTTCGGCGAGCCAGGCGCGCGCCCTCGCGTACTCGACCGGGGGCAGGAAGTCGGTCACCGCACGCCGGAGCGCCTCGCCCTTCGGGACGCCGAAGATGCGCTCCGCCGCCGGGTTCCAGCCGTCCACGCGGTCCTCCACGGTCAGGGAGATGATCGCGTCGCCGGCCGAGGCGATGAGGTGCTCGAGCGCGCGCTTCGTGTCGGCGATCTCGCCGTAGAGCCGCGCGTTGCGGAGCGCGATCGCGAGGTACTCGGAGAGCATCTCGAGCAGCTCGCGCTCACGCGGGTCGATCGCGCGCCGGGTCGCGCCGTTGTCCACCACGAGGTGGCCGAGCGGGCCCTGGGCGTCCTGGATCGCGCACGCCACGAGCGTGTCGCCCGCGTCGCCCGGCCGCGGGGGCGCCTCGGGTGTGATGTCGACGCGATCGTAGCCGAGCGCGATGCGGAGCTGCTCCGTGACCGCTCCCGTCAGCGCCCGTGTGTCGAGCTGGCCGACGATCGTGCGGGAGATCTCGCGCAGGAGCGAGAGCTGGGTGACCCGGAGCGACTGCTCGGCCGCTTCACGCCGCGCGGCCTCCTCGAGCTCGCGGGTCTTCGTGGAGAGCCGCCGCATCTCCTCGACGAGCGTCGCGACCTGGCCGCGCGTGCCGAGGTCCGTCTGGCGGCGCAGGACGGCGCGGCGGACCACGTCCTCCATGTCCTGGCGGGAGAACGGCTTGATGAGGTACTCGAAGGCCCCGTGGGTCAGCGCGAGCTTCACCGTCTCGAGGGAGGCGTACGCGGTGATCATCACGACCTCGATGGACGGATCCCCGCGCTTGACCTGGCGCAGCAGCTCGAGGCCGTCCATCTCGGGCATCTTGATGTCCATGATGACGACGTCGGGCCGGAAGCGCGGCAGCAGCTCGAGCGCCACCCGCCCGTTCTCCGCGGTCTGGATCTGGTAGGCCGGCTTGAGCAGCATCCGGAGCGACTCGCGCGGGCCCAGCTCGTCGTCGACGACGAGGATGCGGGGGTGGATGATGGGCGGCGCGAGGGTGTTCATGCGGCGGCCGGCGGCAGCGCGACGAGGAAGGCGAGCTCGTGGCGCCCGTGGCGGACCCGGAGCTGCCCGCCGACGGCCTCGACGAGACGCTGGCTCACCGCGGGACCCACGTCGATCAGGCTCTCCTGGACCATCTCCACCGGGTCGAACACGCGCTGCAGCTTGTCCGGCGTGACGCTCGCCGTGCGTGAGCCGAGCAGGACCCACACGCTCTCGCTGCCGTCGCTCTCGGCGTGGCGCGTGATGGACACCGAGATGCGCGCCTGCTCGGGCGGCGAGTTGTGTGTGAGGTACCAGATGAGGTACGAGATCGCCCGGCGCAGCTGCATCGCGTCCACCTTGACGAGCTGCGGCGCGGACTCGCGCCCGACGTCGACCTGCAGCGGCTTGCCGAGCCCTTCGTCGGAGAGCTCGATCGCCGTCACGACGTCCTCGACGATGGTGTGCACGTCCACGGTGGAGAAGTTTAACTCACCCTCGGTGACAAGCCCCGCAAGTTTCTCGAAGACCTCGACGAGCCGCCGGACGTCCCGTCGGACCACGGCCGAGAAGTGCTTGCGGAAGTCCGGGTCGTCGTAGCGCTCGCCGATCAGCTCGATGAACGTGTTGATCGACACGAGCGGATTCTTGATCTCGTCGGCGATCCGCGCGACCACGCGGGTCAGGAGCTGCATCTGCTCGGCCTGGCGCTTCTGCGTGAGCAGCTCCTTCTGCGCGGTGAGGTCCTCGAACACGAGCACGGCCCCCAGCGGCAGCGACTCGTCGCCGCGGACCGGATAGGTGGAGATCTCGAGCCAGAGGCCGCGCAGGGCGAGCTGCAGCTCCGTGCGGGTCACCGTGCGCCCGGAGCGCAGCGTGTCGTAGAGCATGTCGCCCAGGGGCGAGGGTAGGCCGCGCAGGTCCTGGCCGATCACGTCGCGGGCGGCGAGCCCCAGGATCTCCTCGGCGCGCCGGTTCAGGGTGCCGACCCGCTGGTCGCGGCCGATCGTGACGACGCCGCTCGACATGTGCTCGAGGATGCGCTCGCTGAACTCCTTCTCGCGCGTGAGCTGGTAGTGGAGCGTGATGTCACGGATCGCCGTGGCGAGGTGGGCGGAGAGGTCGAAGAGCGTTTCGGTGTCGCGGCGGCCGTACGTCGAGCCGAAGACCGGCTGGCCGACGACGAGGATCGCGACCAGCTCACCGTACGCGAGCAGCGGCACCGCGAGGACGGCCTGCAGGAGCTTCAGCTCCCGGATGATCTCCGGATCGGTCAGATCGTGGATCCGCGCGGGCCGCGCCTGCGCGGCGAGCCAGCGGGCGAGGCCGGCGGCCGCCGGCAGCCGCACCGACTCGACGATCTGCGGCGCGAGCCCGCGATGCGTCGCCACTCGGTACTCGTGCTCGGCGGCGTCGGGCAGCAGGAGCGCCGTCCGCGTGGGCCGGACGAGCTCGCCGATCGCGTCGAGGAACATCTCGAGCGCCCGCGGCAGGTCGAAGCCCGCGGCGAAGGCGCGCGTGAACTCCTTGAGGACCCGCCCGAGCGCGGCGCTGTCCCAGCCCTCGTCGACGCCGGCCGCCGGCCTCTGCGGCTCCAGCACGGGGCCCGCGCGGAGCGTCGCGAGCTCGTGGACGAGGCGGAGCTTGTCCGTTGCATTGCGGAGGACGCCCTCCAGCTCGCGCCGCTGGAAGGTCGCGGCGAGGCGGAAGTCGGCCGGGTCGTCGTCGTCACCCACTGGCCCGACGGCGACGACCACCGCGCCCGCGGCGATCTCCTTCACCCGCGCCGTGAAGGCGCCGAGGGTACGGGGCAAGGCCGCGGTGTCCCGCACGACGAGATCGATCTCGATGAGGCGGAGCGTCTTGAGGGCGTCCGCGTCGCCCTGCGCGACGAAGACCGAGTAGTCGTCGAGCGCGGCCAGGATGCGCGTCCGCAGCGCGTCGTCGGGGGTGACCAGGAGGACGGCGTTCATGCCGACACCGGCGCCTCGGCCGTCACGAGGGGGAACTCCACCGTGAAGACGGCCCCGCCGGCGGGGCGGTTCGTCGCCGCGAGGCGAGCGCCATGCGCCTGGACGATCGACGCGCAGATCGTGAGCCCGAGACCGGATCCGTGCAGCTTCGTCGTGAAGAAGGGATCGAACACCTGCTGGAGGAGGTCAGCCGGGATGCCGGCACCCGTGTCCACAACGGCGACGGTAACGCGATCGGCCCCAGCTGCCAACTCGATTCGCACCATGCCCCGCGGCGGCGTCGCCTCCTGCGCGTTCATGAGCAGGTTCAGGAAGAGCTGCTCGAGCTCGGAGTGGTCACCGAGAACGAGGCAAGGCGTCGGGCCGACGGCGGTCGAGAGGATGATGTTCTTTTCGGCGTAGGTCGGGCGGATCGTCTCGATGGCCTCCGCGATCGGGGCGCGCAGGTCGAGCGGGTGCCGGGGTCGGGCCGCCGGGTGGGCGAGCGTGCGCAGCCGATCGAGCAGCCGTTCCATCCGCTCGATTTCTCGCGCGACGACGCGCCCGAACTCCTGGAGGAACCGCTCGTCGCCCAGGCGGCGCGGCAGGAGCTGGCTGAACGTCTTGATCGCCACGAGCGGATTCTTGATCTCGTGCGCGATCCCGGCGGCCAGTAACTCGAAGTAGGCGAGGCGCTCGGCACGCCGCCGCTCCACCTCGAGATCCTTCAAGGGCGTGAGGTCGCTGAAGACTGCCACGGCGCCCAGCACCGTGCCGTCCTGCTCGTGCAGCGGCGCCGTCGTGCACATGATCGGACGCGTCACGCCTCCTGCGGTGACTTCGACCTCGGGCTGCGTGTACCGCCGGTCGTCGGCGATGCTCTGCTCCAGCGGCCCGGCCAGGCAGGCCGGCAGCGCGCTCAGCGGCTGGAGCCTGACGTCCTCGAACGACAGCCCGGTCATCGACGCGGCGGCGCGATTGAAGAGCGTGACGCGGCCGGCGGCGTTCACCGCGACGACCCCGCTCTCGATCGTCGACACGATGTTGTTGAGGTGCTCGTTGGCGAGAACGACCTGCGCGTAGAGCTGCCCGTTCTTCACCGCGATGCCCGCCTGGTTCGCCAGGGTCATCAGCAGGTCGAGATCTTGAGGATAGAACGGATCCCCCGAGAGCTTCGGCCCGACGACGATCGCGCCGATGACGGTGTTCTCCGAGAGCAGCGGGAGAACGAGGGCCCAGTTGAGCCGCGTGAGCTCGGCGTGCAGCAGCTCGCGGTCCGGCGTCGGGCGCTCGCGCGGGATCTCGTCGGAGAGGATCAGATCCCTCGCGGCGACGAGCGCCCGGAGGAGCACGTCCGGCGCGGTCTCCGGCGTCTCGAAGTACCCGCCCGGGAGGCGATGCTCGCCCATCGCCCGGCGGAGGCCTTCGTCGCTTCGCACGTACACCGCGGTGCCTTCGGAGTTCGTGGCGCGCGCGAGGGTGCGACAGAGGAAGGGTACGAGGACCTTCAGGTCGAGCACGCGCGTGAGATCGGCGCTGGCCTGGCGCACCGTGCGCTGGTAGTTGACGTGCGTGCGATAGACGTAACGGTCGAGGAGCCGCCCCGCCGCATCGCGTGTCACGGGGATCAGCAGACTCACCGCCACGACCGCCGCCAGCAGCGCGAGGAGGTGGTCGGCGTCCAGCAGGGCCGACAACCGCGGCCACAGCACCGCCAGCAGCAGGGCGACCGGCAGCAGGGAAACGAGGATCGCGATGGTCAACGTGAGGCTGCGATGCACGACCAACCGAAGATCCATGAGGCGATGGCGAATGATGGCGTGCGCGATCAAGACCACGACAAAGACTCCGAAATATGGGCCCATCCAACTATGGCGGGAGTAGCCTGTCAGTAGAGGAACGATGAGATTCGACGTAATTGCGCCTGTGCCCGAGAGGAGCATGGCAGCTGCGAGATATTGGAGTTGAGTGCGCGTTTGACCACGCGCCTCTCGCCACTTTGAGAAGCAGACGAAGAGGGCGCTACTCCAAGTGACGACGAAGTACACCGCGAACGCCGGATACAAGGGACCAGACTTCCTGCGCAGTCCCGTTGCCGTGAACGTTGGTTCTGAGAAAAGGAATGGGGTGGTCAGAGAGAGAAGAGAGAAAGCAACAGCGGTCAAGAGAGCGCACCTGATCCACACAGCTGAGGGCCAGCGACCTTTGACTGGATATACGTGTACGAAAGTAAGAAGAGTTGCGGGGATCAGGCTCGCGCTCGCAAAGGTGAAGCGGCTCCAAAGATCCAAGAGAATGCCGCTGTGAAGGCCGGCAACTCCAAGAACCCACGCCGCTCCTGACGTAGTGAATGCGGCAAACCATCGGTTGATTGGACTCTCTGGTCGAGCTCGCCAGACGAAGATGGCAAGCGCCAGCACGATCATGGCGAGGAGCACCAAGGAAAGTGAAGTCATGGCTCGCGGGCTATTGAAGGAAACTCAAGCTCGGCGACGGTGCCGTCGGAGTCCCCCCGGGAGAGGAGGGTGAGTCGCGCGCGGTGAAAATCAGCGATCTCGCGGCAAATAGAGAGGCCCAAGCCTGTGCCTGCTAGTTTTGTTGTGAAGAAGGGCTCGAAGATCTTGCTTCGGACGATTGGCTCTATGCCCGAGCCTTCGTCGACCACACGAACGACTACACTAGCCCCTCGTGTGCGATCTGCCTCGATCGTGACGGTTCCGCCTTCAGGCATCGCTTCTATGGCGTTGCGTAGAAGATTCACGAACAGCTGTACGAGCTGGCCCGGATCTCCGAGGACTCGAGGCAATTCATCTGGGCAATGCAGACTGATCTTGATGCGCTGATCATGAGCGGAGGGCGAATGGATGGCTACGATGTCGTTGAGCAGTGGCGGCAGATCGACTGCGCTGAGCTTGCCTCCTTCGCTTGGTGCCATCAAACGCAGACGATCCGCTAGGCGAACGATGCGGTTAACTTCCATTGGGAGAAGTCGCACCACGGCATCGCGATACTCGGGATCGTCAAATCGGTCAGGCAGCATGGAAATGAAGTTGGAGATTGCGGCGAGGGGATTCCGTATTTCGTGCGCGATGCCCGCATAGAACCTGGCCATGATCGCGAGATGCTCAACTCGTCGTTGGTTTCGTTCAAGGGCCTTAATGGTCGAGAGATCGGTTACAACGACCAGAGACCCTGTGACACGCCCGAGATCATCGTGAAGGGCTGCAGTCGACAGGATCGCGTGGAGTAAGCCCCGAGAGCGATGATCGATCGTGAACTCGAACTCGCGCGCATGCCACGCATCGCGGCTCGCAAGGCTTAGAGCCCAACCAACCTCTGAGGGCAGGACATCCAGAAGATCACCGCGATTGCTTGCGCTTAGATCGAGGAGACGTTTCGCGGCGGGATTAAAGCTGGTTATCTTTCCCGAGGTATCGATTGCCACAACGGTTGAGTCGAGAGATTCGAGAAGACGCTCGGCATATTCGAACATCTGAATTCTTTGCCGATAGAGTAGGGCGTTCTCGAGCGCAATCGAGGCAAGTTCTGCAACTGATTCGATAAAGACAAGGTCGTTGGTGAAATATGCATCTCCGCTTCGGCGGGGTCCGAGGAGGATGGCACCAAGTAGTTGGCCGCGGCGCACGAGAGTAACCACAAGCTCGATACCGGCTCTTCGCAGGGCCTCCTGCGTGGCTTGGGCTGAGCCGCTGAGGCCCGAGGGACTGACAAGCAAGACCGATGGATTGGGCTGCGTGGCAAGCAATGAGGCGAGCATTGGAAGATCGATGCCTGTGGGCGAATCGGAGGCCAATTGTTCGAGCTCGTCGCTATCGAAACGGCGAACAACCATGATGAAAGCTTCTGGGACGAATGCGTCCGAAAGGAGTTGATGTAGCTCCTTTGACAACTCCGACGGTTGCATGAGCTTGCTTAGACTCCGAGTGGCACCATGAAGGGCAGCCGTGTAATCAGCCCGCCCACGGAAGAGATAGGGATCAATCACTCGACTGAACAGCCGTTGCGCAGGATTTGTGAGCAGGATGAGTACGACAAGTCCAACGATGAGGACGTAGGGATGGACAGGCACAGCTTGAGCATCCCAGGCGGGGAAGAAGAGCTCTGCCGCCACGATAACGACGCCTGAGGCAAGCGCTATGGTGAGTGCATATGCGAGGCTGCGGTTGATGAACAAACGAAGGTCCATCAAACGGTGGCGGATGATTGCGTGACCGACCAGGGCAACCAAGAGCAAGCCGAAGTAGGGACCGACCCAACTATACGTCGAGCGTCCTGTCGCAAAGGGGATTAGGAGGTTGGCACTGGTGGCGCCAAGAGCTGACGAGATGATACCGGCGCCCAAGTATTGGAGCTGAGCACGCGGGATGCCACGGGAATGTCTCCATTTAGAGATGAAGACACCTATCGCGGCGGCCCAGGTGATCAGGAAGTAGGCGAAGAAAAGCGGATAGAGTGGTCCGGTCTTTCTTGAAAGACCGCCCGCAGTAAGGTTGGTGTCGTAGACCATCAACGACGTCGTAAGGGAGAGAAGCGCGATCGTCGCTGCTATTGCCAGAGCTACCCTGAGAACGAATGCCGAAGGCCATGCGCTTGGTGTTGGATATGAGCGCATGAATGCCAGAAATGATGCGGGAATCAGGGCTGCGCTTGCGAAAGTGAAGCGAGCCCACCCATCGAGATGGGTGCCGGCTTGAAGACCGGCAACTCCGAGGACCCAACTGGCAACGAAAAGACTAAACGCCGCGAACCATCGGTTAACCGAACTATCTCGTCGAGCGCTCCAAACAAAGAGCGCCAGGGCTATGAGGAGGACTACTAGAGCCAGAAGAGGTAGGTGAACCACGCCAGACTCTGCCTAGTCAGCCGCGCCGAGAACCATTGCGACGTGCGCGCCGCCAAGACTGTGAGCGTGAATCAAGGCGTGTCGGACCCGAGCGGGGCGCGCGACGTTGGGTACATAGTCCAGGTCACAGGATGGATCAGGGATGTGATAGTTGATTGTCGGTGGGACGATCTGATGGCGCAATGCCAAACAAGCTGTAACCACCTGCATTGCGCTGCTCGCCGCGAGCGCTTGTCCGCACATCGACTTGGCGGAAGACACCGGCACATTCCAAGCGTGATGGCCAAAGACGCGCTTAATGCCAGCCGTTTCTGCAGCGTCGTAGTCCTGCATCGCATTGCCGTGCGCGCAAATGAAGTCGACGTCATGCGGCCTTAGATCTGCACTGCGCAATGCGCCGGCGATAGCACGCGAAACAGCTTCGCCGCTCTCATCGATCTTTCTCAAATGCGCGCCCTCGTTGGCACTGGCGATTCCAAGAACGCGTGCATAGATGGTGGCTTGCCGGGCTCGAGCATCGTCCTCGGACTCGACGCTAACGACGGCTGCACCCTCGGCGAGAACCAGGCCAGCTCTCAACAGATCGAACGGCCGGCTTGCCTCCTCGGGGGGGCCTTGCCACTTGGAGAGCACTCCCACGGAATGGAAGACCATGAGTATGAATTCGGACAGTGGAGTTTCCGTTGCCCCAGCCAGGACTGCAGTTGCGTTGCCGTTGCGGACTTCGTCAGCCGCCCAGCCCACGGCATCAAGACCGGCCGCGCAGGCGGTCGCGAAGGTTGTTGTTTGCCCAAGGGCCTTCGCGTCGATTGCCACGTGACTGGTTGCGGCATGGGCCGGGTACTCTAGCGCCGCCCAGGGCCAGATCTGACCGCCTTCCGTGAAGGCCTGAAAGTTCGGCTGGCAGATATCGATCTGTCCGTTGAGCGAGGTGCCGATAGCGACCTTGAGTCGCTCACCGGGTAATTCTGCGACATCAAGGCGGCTGTTCTCGCGGGCCATCTTGGCGGCAGCGAGCGCAAACTGGCTGAATCTGCCAGCCACTCGCGCGATCCGTCCCGGCATCCAGTCGAGCGGATTGAAGTCGCGCACCTCGCCGACCATCCGGCAGTCGGGCGGGAGCTTGGAGCCGTCGAAGAGGGTGGGGGTGGAAATTCCGGATCGGCCGGCCAACGCCGACGCCCAGAACTCCTGGATCCCGACACCGATAGGGGAGACTATGCCGAGCCCGGTGATGACTGGCTGGTGCTTCATGCAGTGGTGGTGTGACGGCTTGAGCGTGAGACCGATTTCGTCATGAAATCTCGGCGTTTACGTTAACAGCAGGCCGCCCCAATGGCCAAGCTCTATCCAGCGAGGCTGCTAGAATAGGGAACCTATCCGGATATGTCCAGCAAACTGATCAACCGTCGACAATTCCTGACGCTGCCGCTGGCCGCTATCCTGGGTTCGGCATTGGGCTCAGCCCTCGCTCCCCTGGCGCAGGCCCTGGCCGTGGCCGATATCCGGCAAGCGGCCTATGTCGCTGATGTAGACGTCCTATACGGGTTACTTAGCTTTCGCCTCGACGGGACCATCACTGAGATGGTGGACCGCGCCGCGGGCCGTTACGATGTCAGGGCGGTGGGTGAGGGGGACGGGATCGCCAACCAGATGGAGTCGCATGGCGCTCTGCGGGACGGTCGCTGGCAGCCCCTGCGGCTGCGGACGTGGTTGTCGGTGAAGGGACGGGAATCGCGCTCCGCGATCACCTACGACTACGCCCGTCGCACCATCGAGTACCGGTTCCGCGGCGAGACCTTCCTCCTGCGACGCGTGCGCGTGGCGGACGACGTCGTGCCGATCCCCGACGGGCTGCGCGTCGACGACGCGGTCAGCGCGGCGCTCAACTACGACGACGGGACGTGGCGGCCCGGCCCGGACGGCACGCTCGAGACGTGGGTCGTGCGTCGCAAACGGAACGAGAACGAGGGACCCGACGACGTCGAGAAGTTCTACCGCGCCGAGCTGGTGCCCTTCAGGCTCAAGCTGATCCCGGCGACGGCGAGCGGCAAGCCCGTGGCGGAGTTCGATCTGACGCGCTTTTCGTCCTGGGCGACGCGCGACCGTCCGGCCCGGGTCACGTTCGGGCGCGATCGCCGACCGGAGTCCATGGTCCTCTCGATGATCCTCGGAACGTCCGTTCGCATCCAGCTGAAGACCGCGTGAAGACCGTATGAAGGCCGCCTGAATGCACGACCTCGTCACGCTCGGCGAGGTGATGCTGCGCCTGTCGATCCCGTCGCCGGCGCGCTTCGAGACCGCGCGCCAGCTCGACGTGCTGCTCGGCGGGGCCGAGGCCAACGTCGCCGCAGCCTGCGCCAGGCTGGGCCTGCGCACGGCGTGGGTGTCGGCGCTGCCCGCGGGCCCGTGGGGCGAGCGGATCCGGCACGAGCTTTCCGGGCACGGCGTAGACTGCGCGCACGTGCGGATGACCGAGGGCGCGCGCGTCGGCCTGTATTTCCTCGAGCAAGGCGTGGCGCCGCGACCGACCCGCGTGCTCTACGACCGGCGCGACTCGGCGTTCGCCAGGCTCACGCCCGGGGAGGTCGACTGGGCGCCGTTCCGGCAGGCCCGGCTGGTCCACTTGAGCGGGGTCACGCCGGCCCTCGGCCCGTCCGCGCGGGCGCTCGCGGAGCGCGTCGTCGAGGAGGCCGGCACGCTCTCGTACGACGTCAACTACCGCGGCGCGCTCTGGTCGCCGGCCGAGGCGCGCGCGTTCGCGGACCGCGTGCTGCCACGCGCGAGCTACCTCTTCCTCGGCCAGGCCGAGGCGCGCGTGGTATTCGGCCTCACGGGCACGCCCGAGCAGACGCTCGAGGCGCTCGCGCGCCTGGCGCCGAAGGCGACGGTGGCGCTGCTGCGCGGCGAGGCGGGCTCGGTCGTCCTCGACGGCGGCCGCGTCTACCGGCCGCGCATCGAGCCGGCGGTCCAGGTGGTGGATCCGATCGGGGCCGGCGACGCGTACGTCGCGGGCTTTCTCTGGGCGACGCTGACCGGGCGCGACGCGCAGGACGCCACCGACGCGGGCACGGCCGTCGGCGCGCTCAAGTGCGCCACCTGGGGGGACATCGCCCTCGTGAGCCCCGGGGACGTCGCCGACCTCCTGGCCGGCGGGCCCGACGTGCGGCGTTGAGCGGCCTCGCGCCGCCGAGCCTCCTGCTATAGTCGGAGGAGCATGGCGGTTGATCGGATCCTCGACGGCCTGAACGACGCGCAGCGCGAGGCCGTCACCCACGACGCCGGCCCCGTCCTGATCGTCGCCGGCGCCGGCACCGGCAAGACCACCGTCATCACCCGGCGGATCGCACACCTCATCGCCCGGAAGCGCGCGCGCCCCGGGGAGATCCTCGCGCTGACGTTCACGGACAAGGCGGCGGCCGAGATGGAAGAGCGGGTGGACACGCTCGTGCCGTACGGCTACGCCGACGTGGAGATCGCGACGTTCCACGCCTTCGGCGACCGGATCCTGCGCGAGCACGCGCTCGAGTTGGGGCTCCAGCCCGACTTCCGCGTGCTGAATCGCGCCGAGCAGGTCATCTTCTTCCGCGACCGGCTGTTCCAGTTCCCGCTCGAGCGCTACCGGCCCCTCGGCGACCCCACCCGGCACCTGCAGGCGCTCATCACGCTGATCAGCCGCTGCAAGGACGAGGACATCTCCCCCGAGGACTACCGTGCCTGCGCCGAGCGCCTGCGCGCGCAGGCGGCAGGCGCCCCCGACGACGCGCAGCTCCAGGACGTGGCGGCGCAGCAGGCGGAGCTGGCCGCGGTCTACGCGAAGTACCAGGAGCTGATGGGCGCTGCCGGCGCCGTCGACTTCGGCGACCAGATCGCGCTGGTGCTCAAGCTCCTGCGCGCGCGCCCGCACGTGCTCAACGCCTACCAGCGGCGCTTCCGCTACATCCTGGTGGACGAGTTCCAGGACACGAACTGGTCGCAGTTCGAGATCGTGAAGCTCCTCGGCGCGCGGCACGGCAACGTCGCGGTCTGTGGCGATGACAACCAGGCGATCTACCGATGGCGCGGCGCCGCGCTGTCGAACTTCCGCAACTATCTGGGGCGCTTCCCCCAGGCGCGCGTGGTGGTGCTCACCGAGAACTACCGATCGCACCACCGGATCCTCGACGCCGCCTACCGGCTCATCCTCAACAACCCGGAGCGCCTCGAGGAGAGCGAGGAGGGCCGGAAGTACGGGATCGTCAAGAAGCTCACCGCGGTGCGGGAGCCCGACGGCCCGGACGTGCGGCACCTCCACTACGAGACCGCCAGCCAGGAGGCCGACGCCGTCGCCCAGCTGATCCGCGAGCGCGTGGAGGCCGGCGCGTGGACGCACGACGACGTCGCGGTCCTGGTGCGCTCCAACAACGACGCCGACCAGTTCCTGCGCTCCTTCAACCTCCGCGGGATCCCGTGGACGTTCTCGGGCAACGCCGGGCTCTACGGCCGGCCGGAGATCCGTCTGCTGATCGCGTTCCTCCGCTCGGTCGCGCACCCCGACGACTCGGTGAGCGTGCACTACCTGGCGTCGTCGGATCTCTACCAGGTGCCGATCGTGGACCTGACGCGCTGCACGACGTACGCCGACCGCCGCCACCGCTGGCTCTTCGACGTGCTCCGCGGGGTGGAGACGCACCCCGAGCTCGGCGCGGACACGAGCGAGGAGGGGCGGGCGGCGATCCGGCGGCTCGTGGCCGACCTCACGCGCTACATGGAGCTGGCCCGCGAGATGCCGACCGGCGAAGTGCTCTACCAGTTCCTGGTGGACTCGGGCTGGCTCGCCCGGATGTCCAAGGCGGCGACCGCGCGCGACGAGGCGGAGGTGCAGAACATCTCCAAGTTCTTCCGCCGCGTCCAGGACGCCTCCCGGGCGCTCCGCTACGACAACGTGCGCGAGTTCGTGAACCACCTCGACGCGCTGATCGACGCCGGCGAGGACCCGGCGGTCACCGAGGCGGCCGTAGAGACGCCCGCCGTCCGCGTGCTCACGGTCCACCGGGCCAAGGGCCTCGAGTTTCCCGTCGTGTTCCTGGTCACCCTCGTCCAGGACAAGTTCCCGCTGCGCGGCCGCAAGGAGGCGCTCGAGATCCCCGCCGAGCTGGTCAAGGACCAGCCCCCGGCCGGCGACTACCACAAGCAGGAGGAGCGCCGGCTGTTCTACGTCGGGATGACGCGCGCCCGTCGAGAGCTGTTCCTGACGAGCGCGCGCGACTACGGCGGCGCCCGCGAGCGCAAGGTGAGCCAGTTCGTGCTGGAGGCGCTCGACCTGCCGAAGGACGCCGCGCGCCCGTTCAAGGCGAAGGCGATCGAGGAGATCCAGCGCTTCGCGCCGCCCGCCGAGCTGCCGGGCGACGCGCTGCCGCCGATGGCGCCGGACGAGGAGCTGCTGATCAGCCACCGGCAGGTGGACGACTACCAGACGTGCCCGCTCAAGTATCGCTACATCCACCTGCTGCGCGTGCCGATCCTGCGCCACCACCCGGTCGTGTACGGCAGCACGATTCACAAGGTCGTCGAGTACTACCTGCTGCGGCGCGCGGCCGGCAACTACACGGCGCTCGAGGACCTGCTGGCGTGCTACGAGCGCGAGTGGGACAACCAGGGCTTCCTCACCTGGGAGCACGAGGAGGCGCGCAAGGCCGCCGGCCGCGAGGCCCTGACGCGCTTCTGGCACGAGGAGGAGGCCAACGGGACGAAGCCCACGTGGGTCGAGAAGGACTTCGGCTTCTCGCTGGGGCCCGACCGCGTCCGGGGCCGCTTCGATCGCGTGGACGAGGACCTCCTGGGCGCGACGATCATCGACTACAAGACGAGCGAGATCATCAAGCAGAAGGTCGCCGACAAGCGCGTGGCCGAGAGCCTGCAGCTCAAGATCTACGCGCTGGCCTGGCGCGAGATGACCGGCGCGTTCCCGCAGCGCGTCGAGCTGCGCTTCCTCGAGCCGAACCTGGTCGGCCGCCACATCCCGGACGAGGCGGACGCGGAGGCGGCGGTGGCGGCGATCAAGACGGCCGCCGCCGGCATCCGCGCCCGGCGCTTCGAGGCGACGCCCTCGCGCCAGGCCTGCCGCTACTGCGCCTACAGCCAGATCTGCCCGTTCACCGCCACGCGGGAGTAGCGGGCGGGTCGGTCACCGTCAAGCCGTCAGCTTCAATCCGGCCGGCTCGAACCGGCGGAAGTCGGCCCGGTTCGTGGTCGCTAGCGGGGCGCTGGCGCGAATGGCGGTGGCAGCGATCATGCAGTCTGTCAGTGAGCCGCGCCGACGCCCCGCCAGGTTGAACAGCCGTGCGGTCAACGCAGCGTCGGTGCTGTTGAACGCGACGGGGTCCCGGAGGATTCGCCCTGCCAACTCGACATCCGCTGCCTCGACCGGGCCGCAAAGAAACTCCGCCCAGCTGATCGCGCTCATCCCGAGCGGTTCGGCTTCCTTCAACCACGCGCGGAGCTTGCCGTCCTCGGGCGAATTGCGGGAGAGGGCGCAAATGAGGAAGCCGGTGTCGAGATGAATCATCGGCCGCGAGCTTCGCCGCGCGTCGCCGATGCCTTGCGCTCACTCCGAGCTCGCGCGGCCCACGCCTTCGCCTTTGCAGGCGTGAGCCGCAGCGACCGCTGGAGACGGCCGAGAGCCTGGAGAGCGTCGTCCGCGGCGGGCGGCTTCTGCGCCTCGGCGGCGCGGATCGCGCGTCGCAGCGCCTCGGATTTTGACACTCTCCACCGGTGGGCAATGCGTTCGAGCACCCGCCTCGTCTCGAGATCGAGCGCATATGTCGAGCGAACCGTCGTTATGGCCATACCGATATCTTATAAACACATATGGGCCGTCGCAAGGGCAAGAGACGCCTGCCGATCGTGCCCGCGCTGTGGCGGCCTTCCCTCGTCCACTCAAGCGGGGACCTTTGAAGGTTTCCTTGCAAACACGCCCAGACTTTGAAAGTCTATGGCCGCCTTCTTTCAAAGTCATGGCGCCCCTGAAGACGGGCTTACACACTTCTGAGGCGGGGTCGTGAACCCCGCGGATTTCAAGGCCCCCGAGGCTGGCCGGGTCGTTCGGGCACCCGGGGGCTACCACGCCTTCATCCCCGCGCCGCTGCCTCCACGGCTGGCCTATGACGATGGCCTGGTCCTCGCCCTGTCCCGGGCCGATGCGGCACTGAGCGAGCTCTCCGGCCTCGGGCGGCACCTGCCGAATCCCCACCTCCTCATCGCGCCGTACGTGCGCCGTGAGGCCGTGCTGTCCTCGCGCATCGAGGGGACGACGACGAGTCTGGCCGAGCTGCTCATGGACGAAGTCGTGGAGGGGGCCACCCAGCGCGATCCGGACGATGTTCGCGAGGTTCGAAACTACGTGACGGCGCTCGAGTACGGAATGACGCGGCTACGAACCCTGCCGCCGTCGCTCCGGCTGGTCCGCGAGCTGCACGCCCGCCTGATGAAGGGGGTCCGCGGCGAGCACGCGACGCCCGGCGAATTTCGCCGCTCGCAGAACTGGATCGGCGCTCCACGGAGCACGCCCGAGACGGCGGTGTACGTGCCGCCGCCGCCCGAGCACCTCATGCAAACCCTCGGCGCCTGGGAGAAGTTCCTTCACGACCGCGGCCGGATGCCGGATCTCGTGCAGTGCGCGCTGATGCACGAGCACTTCGAGGCGATCCACCCGTTCCTGGACGGCAACGGGCGGGTGGGGCGCCTGCTGATCACGCTGTTCCTGGTCGAGCGCGGGCGCCTCTCCCAGCCGCTGCTGTACCTGTCCGCCTACATCGAGCAGCATCGGCGGGAGTACTACGAAGGGCTCCAGCGCGTGCGGACCGACGGCGACTGGACCGGCTGGCTGCGCTTCTTCCTCGAAGGCGTCGAGGTGATCTCGCGAGAGGCGGTGGCGCAGGCCGGCCGGTTGATGGACTTGCGCGAGCGATGGCGTGGCCGTCTCGTCGGTCAGGCCAAGGCAACCGAGCTGATCGACGCCCTCCTCGTGAACCCGTACATGAGTGTGGCCAGGGCGCAGCGTGTCCTCAAGACCTCGAACCCGACGGCCCGGCAGGCCGTGGCGCGGCTCGAGAAGCTGGGCGTGCTGTCCGAGATCACCGGGCGGTCGTGGGGCCGGTTGTACCTGGCCCGCCAGGTCCTCAAGCTCATCGAGAAGGTCGAGGCACGGTGAATGCCGCTCGGTGAGGCCGACACACGCGCCAAGCTGATCGACCCCGCGCTCCACGCGCGCGGGTGGACCGAGGACCTGATCCGCCGCGAGGAGACCGCCGGCGCGGTGGAGATCGTCGGCGAGCGGCCGCGCCGGCGCGCCCGGGGCCGCGTGGACTACACGCTCCGCGTGAAGGTGAACGCCCAGAGCCAGCCCGTGGCGGTGGCTCTTCTGGAAGCGAAGGCCGAGCACCTTCCACCCGCGCATGGCCTGGAGCAGGCCAAAGCCTACGCCGCCTGCCGCCGGCTGAACGTGCTGCTCGCCTTCGCCTCCAACGGGCACCAGTTCGTCGAGTTCGACACGAAGACAGGGCTGACGACCGGCGCCCGACCGCTCGCCGAGTTCCCGCCACCCGCCGAGCTTCGCGCCCGCTACGAGCAGGCGATGGGCTTCGGCCTCGAGTCGGCGGCGGCGCGGCCGCTGCTGGCCCGCTATCCCGGCGGCGAGGCGACGCGGCGCTACTATCAGGACGCCGCGATCCGGGCCGTGCTCGAGAAGCTCGCGCGAGGCGACAAGCGCGCGCTGCTGGCGCTGGCGACGGGCTCGGGCAAGACCTTCATCGCCGTCCACCTGCTGAGGAAGATCGCCGACGCCGGCCAGCTCCGGCGCGCGCTCTTCGTCTGCGACCGCGACGAGCTGCGCGCCCAGGGCCTTGGGGCCTTCCAGAACGCCTTCGGCGCCGACGCGGCGCCCGTGTCGAGCGGCAAGCCGCAGAAGAACGCGCGTATCCTGATCGCCACCTACCAGACGCTCGACATCGCCTCGGAGGACGCCGACGCCAACTTCCTGGTCACCAACTACCCAGAGGACTACTTCAGCCACATCGTCATCGACGAGTGCCACCGCTCGGCGTGGGGCAAGTGGTCGCAGGTGCTCACCCGAAACCCGGGCGCCGTGCAGATCGGCCTCACCGCCACGCCGCGGCAGATCGAGCTGACGGAGCGCAGTGCCGAGGCGCAGGCCGACGCCCAGATCACCGCCGACAACGTCCGGCACTTCGGCGAGCCGGTCTACGAGTACGACATCGCCCAGGGGATCGACGACGGGTATCTCGCGGCCTGTGAGATCGTGCGCCGCGACATCTTCCTGGACGACAAGCCCCGGCCCGAGCGCGAGACAGGTGTGGAGACCGCGGACCTCGTCGGCAAGCAGGTGACGGACGCGCTCACCGGCGAGGTGCTGACGGTCGCCGAGCCGCGTGCCCGCTACGAGGCGACGGACTTCGAGGAGCGCCTGCTGCTGCCCGACCGCGTGCGCGAGATGTGTCGCGACCTGTTCGAACATCTCGTCGTGGCCGGCGGGCCCGAGCAGAAGACCATCGTCTTCTGCGCCCGCGACCGGCACGCCGAGGATGTCGCCGTCGCGCTGAACAACCTCTACGCCGCGTGGTGCGCGGAGCACGGGCGGGCACGCCTCGAGCCCTACGCCTTCAAATGCACCGCCGCCGGCGGTGGAGGCGAGTACCTCGCCGACCTGCGCGGCGCGGCCCGCCACCACCTCGTCGCGACGACGGTGGACCTGCTCACGACCGGCGTGGACGTCCCGTGCGTGCGGAACATCGTCTTCTTCAAGTACGTGCGCTCACCCATCGCGTTCTACCAGATGATCGGCCGCGGCACGCGCCTGGACCCGGCGAGCGAGAAGCTGATGTTCCGGGTCTACGACTACACCGACGCCACCCGGCTGTTCGGCGAGGAATTCAAGACGAAGTTCCGCCCGCCGCGCCGGCCGCGACCGGAGGGTGAGCCGCCGGAGCCGCCCGAGCCCCCGGAGCGGACCCTCCAGGTCGAGGGCTTCGACGTGCGCGTCACCGACGCCGGCCGCTACATCGTGACGTCCGAGGACGGCCGGGCCGTGCCCGTCACGGTCGAGGAGTACAAGCAGCGCCTGGCGGCGCGCCTCGTCGAGACGACGCCCACCCTCGACGAGTTCAGGCAGCAGTGGATCGCGCCGGCCGCGCGGCGCACGCTGCTCGGCCGGCTACCCGAGGGCGGGCGCTCGGCCCTGCTCGTCCGCACGCTGGAGCAGATGGCCGACTACGATCTCTACGACGTGCTCGGTGAGCTGGGTTACGGGCTCGCGCCCCGCACCCGGCCCGACCGCGCCGACGCGTTCACTTACAAGCACGCGGGCTGGCTGGCGGGCCTGCCCGCACCGACCGCGGCGACCCTGAAGGCGCTGGCCGCCCAGTTCGCCCGGGCCGGCACCGAGAGCCTCGAGAGCCCCCAGGTGTTTCAGATGCCCGAGGTCGTGCGCGCCGGCGGTCTGCCCGCGCTCAAGAGCCTGGGCGAGCCGGCGCAGGTTCTTCAGGAGACAAAGGGCCGGCTCTTCGCCGCATGAGATCGTGAGGTATCATACCGGCGTGAGGGTGTCGTACCGTGGCGAGAAGTAAGCGGCAAGCGTTCCGCGTCGTCCTCTTCAAGGAGGGCAAGACGTGGTCTGCCCAGTGCCTCGAGTTCGACATCGCCACGCAGGCGAAGACACCCCGCGACCTCGCCTTCGCCATCCAGAGAGCCATCGCGGGGCAGATTCTCGTGGCGGTGCAGAACCGCATGACGCCGTTCAAGGGACTGCCGCCCGCGCCCAAGCGCTTCTGGAAGATGTTCGAGTCCGGCGTACGACTGGCGCCGAACGAGTTCCGGATCAAGGTTCGAGGCATGCAGTCGTCTGCCGAAGCGCGCGTCGCGGAAGTCGTCTGATCTTTGCCCCGGCAATTCGGCCGAATGCCGACTCTCGGCGAGTTCATCGAGAGGGCAGGCCTCGACGCTGACGACAAGTGAACACGCTGCCCGTCTACCAGCTCAAGATGACTCTGCTCGGGTTCAACCCCGAGGCGTTCGACCTCGTCGCCCTGAACCGCAAGCTGAGGCTGCTGAAGTAGTGGCCCACGTAAGGGTAGCCGTGGAAAAGGAGTTGCCTTCAGGCTGGCGCCGGGCACGACTCAGCGATGTGGTCCGGCAGGCCCAGCCCGGCTTCGCGTCCGGCAAACGCGACCCAAGCGGTGTCGTCCAACTCCGCATGAACAACGTAACGGCCTCGGGGCGTCTGGACTGGTCCTTGCCGACACGTGTGCCTGTGGGTGCCGGAGATGTAGAGGCATTCCGCCTGGAGCCCGGCGATGTGCTGTTCAACAACACGAATAGTGTCGAGCTCGTCGGCAAGAGTGCGCTCTTCGAGGGCTTCGGCGAACCCGTAGTCTTCAGCAATCATTTCACCCGCCTTCGTACTGACGGCGAGAAGCTGGCCCCCGAATTCCTTGCTGCTTGGCTCTTGGAGAGATGGCAGGCAGGACTATTCAGGAATATCTGTCATCGCTGGGTGGGCCAGGCTGCCGTCCAGCGCGAGAGACTGCTTGAGCTTGAGATTCCGCTACCCAATATCCCCGAACAGAAGCGTATCGCCGCGACGCTCAAGAAGCAGATGGCGGCGATCGAGCGGGCGCGCGCCAGCGCCGCGATGCAACTCCGCGCCGCGCAAGCCCTTCCCGCCGCCTACCTCCGCGCAATCTTTACGAGTCGAGAAGCTCAACGATGGCCGCGGCGCGCTCTCGGAGACGCTTCGGAGATCGTGTCTGGCATCACTTTGGGCCGGCAGCCACGCGGCTCGCTCGCCCGCAGCGTTCCATATCTCCGAGTCGCGAATGTGAAGGATGGCTACCTGGATCTGTCCGACGTTTACAAGATAGAGGCAACCGAAGCCGAAATCGGGAGGCTGCGCCTTCGGTCGGGCGATCTCCTGCTTACGGAAGGTGGTGATCTGGACAAGCTGGGGCGCGGCACGGTCTGGCGTGATGAGCTTCCGGAGTGCCTACACCAAAATCACATCTTTCGCGTGCGCTTTGATATGAATCAGTTCGTGCCGGACTTTGTTTCTGCCCAGATTGGGTCCCAATACGGGAAGGCCTATTTCCTTGCCCATGGGAAGCGCACAACAGGGATCGCTACCATCAACCAACGGGTCTTGGCCGCGTTTCCACTTATGGCTCCCGAGCGATCCGAGCAAGAACGCATAGTCAACACGCTGCACGCGCAGCAGGTTCGGGTGGAGCGCATGAGGCACGCGTTGGCGGCACGGCTGACAGAAATAGACGCAATATCTGGCGTATTGCTACGCCGGGCGTTCAACGGCGACCTTTGAGAGCGCGGCGACCGACGGCGGTGTTCACTATTATCGAAATACCGCGAAATCGAAAATAGGCGCTGCGCCAATTAGCGCCGGTGAAGGTGGGCAGGGCACGAGGAGGGCCGACCGGGCGATGGGCCGCATTTGATGCACCTGCCGTGTCCTTATCTCGGCGCGGAGGTCGAGTGGACGGAAGAGCGCGAGCACCACATCGCGGCGCGGCATCCTGAGCTTGTCCCGGCGCATCGTCATCGCGTTGCCGAAGCCCTGGCCGATCCGGATGAAGTCAGGCGGCACCTGGAGTATCCGAATACTCGGCTGTTCGTCCGCTGGTTCGACGATCTGCTCGACGGCAAGAACGTCGTGGTGGCGACGGTATCGAGGCCGAGCCCGCCCGTGAGACACTGGATCGTGACCGCCTGGGTGACAGGCCGGCCGGCGAAAGGGGAGCTGGAATGGAAGCGCCCTTGAAGTTCGAGTACGACGAGGAGGGCGACATCCTCTACATCAACAAGGTCTCCCCGTACCCCGATCAGGAGACCGAGCAGCTCGAGTACAACGTGATCGCCCGCCGGAGCCCGCGCACGGGCGCGATTGAGAATCTCGAGGTCCTCTTTTTCACGCGGTGGCTCTTGAAGGAGGGCCGGCCGGCGGTCAAGGGCCTGCGGGAGCTGTTCGCCGAGCCGGCGTGAAGACGGTTCCGAACGGCGGGAAGGCGCTGGGCACGCAGCAGTCCGTCAACTCCGCCGTCAAGGCGATCTGCGACATCATGCGGCGCTCGAACTGCGCCGGCGCCCTCCAGTACGTCCCCGAGCTGACCTGGATCCTCTTCCTCCGCATCCTGGACGAGCGCGAGGCGAAGGAGGCCGAGCAGGCGCGGGCGGTGGGGGCCGACTTCACGCCGTCGCTCGAGGCGCCCTACCGCTGGCGGGACTGGGCGGCGCCCGACGGGCCGAAGCGCAAGGCCCTTCAGGACGGGACGCTCGGCGCCGTCAAGGCGTTCGTGGACGGGGAGCTGCTGCCCCACCTCCGGGAACTGCGCGACAAGCCCGGGGCCACGCCGCGCCAGAAGGTGATCAGCGAGATCATGTCGGGCATCGAGCGCACGCGCATCGACACCGACCGGAACTTCCTCGACGTGCTGGACCGCGTGCACACGATCAGCGCCGAGACGGTGGACCCGACGCACGTCTTCACGCTCTCCCAGGTGTACGAGGGCTTGCTGCTCAAGATGGGCGAGCGGGGCAACGACGGCGGGCAGTTCTTCACGCCGCGGGAAGTCATCCGCGCCATGGTGCGGGTGATCGATCCGAAGATCGGCGAGACGGTCTCCGACCCGGGCTGTGGGACCGGCGGCTTCCTCGCCCAGGCGTACGAACACATGGCCGGGCCGGACCATTCGAAGATCCAGTCGCCGGAGCAGCTCGAGGTGCTCAAGAGCCGCACGTTCTACGGGCGGGAAAAGGACAACACCATCTACCCGATCGGGCTCGCTAATCTCGTCCTGCACGGGATCGACGAACCCCACATCTGGCACGGGAACACGTTGACCGGCCAGGAGACCTACGGCGGGCTCTTCCAGGACGCCCCGGCCCTCTTCGACGTGATGCTCATGAATCCGCCGTTCGGTGGCAAGGAGGGCAAGGACGCGCAGACGCGCTTCGCCTACAAGACGAGCGCGACCCAGGTGCTGTTCCTCCAGCACGTCATCGACAACCTGAGGCCCGGCGGGCGCTGCGGCATCGTGCTCGACGAGGGCGTCCTGTTCAGGACGAACGAGACGGCGTTCGTCCAGACGAAGCGCAAGCTGCTCGACGAGTGCGATCTCTGGTGCATCGTCAGCTTGCCGGCAGGCGCTTTCGTCAACGCGGGGGCGGGCGTCAAGACCAACCTGCTCTTCTTCACGAAGGGCCGCCCCACCGAGCGCGTCTGGTACTACGACCTCTCCGACGTGAAGGTGGGGAAGAAGTCGCCGCTCACGCTGGAGAAGTTCGAGAAGTTCTTCCAGCGGCTACCCGCGCGAGCCGACAGCGAGCACTCCTGGACCGTCGAGCGCAAGGAGATCGAGGCGCGCGGCTACGACCTCAAGGCGGTCAACCCGAACGCCAAGCGGGACGAGGACACGCGCACGCCCGAGGAGCTGCTGGACGTCATCGAAGCCAAGGGCCGAGAAGTGGCCGAGGCGGTCGCCGAGCTGCGGCGGCTCACGGCCCGGGAGTGACGCGCCCGAGGCAGCAGCGCTTGAACTTGCGGCCGCTCCCGCACGGGCACGGCGCGTTGCGCCCGACCGCGGGCCCGGCGGCCCGCAGCTCCTCCATGATCCGCTCGGCGGGCTGCCCGGCGCGCCACAGCGCGGCGAGCCGGGTGAGCGCGGGGCGGCTGTGGCGGAAGAAGCGCCGGTAGCCGGCGCAGAGATAGTTCAGGCCGTCCTCGCCGTCCAGGGTCCGGAGGAACCGGTCTTTCAGACAGCCGCCGTTGCAGAGCGCGCGCACGTCGCACTCGCGGCAGAGCCGGGGCAGGGCGTCGCGCTTCGCGGCGCCGAACGCCTGCTGGGCCGGGCTCGCGAGCAGCGCGGCCAGCGGGGTCTCCCGGATGTTGCCGACGCGGTGTGCGGGGTCCACGAAGTGATCGCACGCGTAGACGTCGCCGTTGTGCTCGAGCACGGGCACGTCGCCGCAGGTCTCGCGGAAGACGCACAGCGCGTGCTCGAGCCCGCACACCGCGCGCGCGGCCTCGTCGAAGGTCTGGACGACGATCCGCCCGACGTCCTGCCGCACCCACTCGTCGAAGACCGCGCAGAGGAACTCGCCGACGGCCTCCGCGGGCGCCGTCCGCTCGCTCACGCCCGCCGGCGTCCGCTCGACGAGCGGGAGGAACTGGAGCGATTGCACGCCCAGCGCCTTGAAGAAGCGATAGACCGGCGTCGGAGTCCGGACGTTCCCCGCGTGGACGACGCACAGGACGTCGCAGCGCACGCGGTGGCGTTGCAGCAGCCGCCAGCCGCGCACGACGTCCGCGTGCGTGGGCGCGCCGCCGCGGGTGACCCGGTAGCAGTCGTGGTGCTCCGCCGGGCCGTCGAGGCTCAGGCCGACGAAGAAACCCTCGGCCGCGAGGAAGCGGCACCACGCCTCGTCGAGGAGGGTGCCGTTGGTCTGGAGGGTGTTGAGGATCCGCCGGCCCGGCGGCCGGTGCCGCTGCTGGAGCGCGACGATCCGGCGGAAGTAGTCGAGCCCGAGGAGCGTGGGCTCGCCGCCGTGCCACGCGAACGTGACCAGCTCGCCCGGCGAGGCCTCGATGTGCTGCAGGATGTACGCCTCGAGGAGGTCGTCGTCCATGCGGAACGACTCGCGCCCCGGGTAGAGGCGGCGCTTGTCGAGGTAGTAGCAGTAGCGGCACTCCAGGTTGCAGAGCGCCCCGACCGGCTTCGTCATGACGATCTGGAACGCGGCGCTCGCCATGCGCCGAGGATAGCCGCCGCGCCGGCGGCGCGCCAGGGTGCTTGCGACGGGGCGTAAGATCACGCCATGAGCCGCCACGCGGGCCCGCCGCGCGCCGGCGCGGCGCCGGCCGTGCCCGAGCCCACGTTCGCCGAGCGCGCGCGGACGCTCGCCCACCTCGGCCGCACCGGCACGCTCGCGACGCTCGCGCGCCGCCCCGCGGGCCACCCGTTCGCGTCGCTCATGCCCTACGCGCTCGACCCGGCCGGCTGCCCGCTCTGGCTCATCAGCGCGATGGCCGTGCACACGCAGAACCTGGAAGCCGATCCGCGGGCGAGCCTCCTGATCGCCCAGCCGGGCCTCGGGCCCGAGGCCGACCCGCTGGCGGCGGGCCGCCTGACGCTCCTCGGCGAGGCGCGCCGCCTGCCCGCGGCGGAGGCCGCGGCGGCCCGGGCCGCGTACCTCGCGCGGCACGACACGGCCCGGCACTGGGTGGACCTCGACGACTTCGCCTTCTGGCGTCTCGAGGTCCGCGACGCCTACTTCGTCGGCGGCTTCGCGGCGATGGGCTGGGTGGCGGCGGACGAGTACCGCGCGGCGCGCCCGGACCCGCTCGCCGACGCCGCCGCGGGCATCGTCGAGCACGTGAACCGCGACCACGCCGCCGCGCTCGTCGCCTGCGCGCGCCATTTCGCGGGCGAGCCGGCCGAGGAGGCCCGGATGGTCGCCGTGGACCGGCTGGGCTTCAAGCTCCGCTTCCGGGGCGGGCGGCGCCGAGCGAGCGTGCGCATCGCGTTCCCGCGCGAGGTGACGACCGCCGCGGACGCCCGCGCCGCGCTGATCGAGCTGCTGCGCGAGGCCCGGGCCTGATCCAGACGCCCGTCGTCGCGGTCGCGGGCGGGCTCCTGGCAGCCGGCGCGGTCTGGCTCGGCGCCGGGTACGGGCTCCGCCACGCCGCGCTCCTCCTCCTGGGCGCGGCCCTCGGCCTCGTCCTCCACCACGCCGCGTTCGGCTTCACCTGGGCCTACCGGGTCTTCGTGACGATGGGCGACGGGCGGGGCGTGCGCGCCCAGCTCCTGATGCTCGCGCTGGCGACCGTGCTCTTCGCGCCCGTGCTCGCCGCGGGCGAGGCGCTCGGCCAGCCGGTCGGCGGCGCCCTTGCGCCCGCGGGCGTCCCGGTGCTCGTCGGCGCGTTCGTCTTCGCCGTCGGCATGCAGGTCGCCGGCGGCTGCGGCTCCGGGACGCTCTACCACGTGGGCGCGGGCTCGACGCCGATGCTCCCGACGCTCGCGGCCTTCGTCGCCGGCTCGGTGCTCGCCACGTTTCACGCCCCGTTCTGGGCCGGGCTGCCCTCGCTCGGCGAGGTCTCGCTCGGCGAGCGGCTCGGCTGGCCCCGCGCGGTCGGCCTCCAGCTCGGCGTCTTGGCACTCCTGGCGCTCCTGAGCTGGGGGATCGAGCGGCGCCGGCGCGGCGCGCCCCCCCGCGTGCCCGCGCTCCCGTTCGCGTGGCGGCGCCTCGTGCAGGGCCCGTGGCCGCTCGCCGCGGGGGGCGTCCTGCTCGCGCTGCTGAACCTCGCGACGCTCGTGCTCGCGGGCCACCCGTGGACGATCACCTGGGCGTTCACGCTCTGGGGGGGCAAGGCGCTCGCGGCGAGCGGCTACGACCTCGCGGCGGTCCCGTTCTGGCAGGGCGAATTCCAGGAGGCCGCGCTCGCGGCGCCGGTGGCGGCCGACGTCACGTCGGTCATGGACCTCGGGCTGGTGCTCGGCGCGCTCGCCGGCGCCGGGCTCGCGGGGCGGTTCGCCCCCGCGCGGCGCGTCCCGCTCCGGCGCCTCGCGGCGTCCGTGCTCGGCGGCCTCCTGCTCGGCTACGGCGCGCGCATCGCCTACGGCTGCAACATCGGCGCGCTCACGAGCGGCATCGCCTCGACGAGCCTCCACGGCTGGCTCTGGGCGGCCGCGGCGCTCCTCGGCACGCCGCTCGGCGTCCGGCTGCGCCGCCGCCTCGGTGTCGAGCGCGCCGCGTGACGCCGCCGGCGCTCGCGCGGCCGGCCGCGGCGCTCGCGCGGCGATTTTCGTTCCGGCGCCGCTCCGCCCGGCGCTAGACTCGGACTCGGCGCGAACGACAACGCTCGCCGGGCGCGGCCCCGCTCGGTCATGGAGGGTGCGCGATGCGCGCGCAGGACGTCATGACCCGCAACCCGAAGACGGTCGGCCCCACCACCCCCGTGTGGACCGCGCTGGCCCTCATGCGGCACGAGGACATCCGCCACCTCCCCGTCACCGACGACGAGGGGACGCTGCGCGGCATCGTGTCGAACCGGGACTTCCGCCGGCTCCTCGAGTTCCTGGATCCCGACGGACGCATCCCGCGGGTGCGGGAGCTCACGGTCGCCGACATCATGACGGCCGTTCCCGGGCTCGTGACCGCGCGCCCCGAAACGCCGCTGGTCGACATCGCCCGGCTCATGGTGCGGCGGAAGGTGGGCGCGATGCCGATCGTCGACGAGCGCCAGCACGTGCTCGGCATCCTCACGCAGAAGGACGTCATGCGCGAGCTGGTCCGCCGGCTGGACGGCCCCTCCCGCTGAGCCGGCGCCTTGACACGCCGGGCGCCGCCGCATAGCGTACGGCTCATACCGTTCCCGCGGGAGGACACCATGGTCCGTATCTCCGTGCTGTACCCGAGCGGCGAGGGCAAGAAGTTCGACGTCGACTACTACGTGAAGAAGCACATGCCGCTCGTCCGCGAGCGGATGGGCACGCTCGGGCTCCGGCGCATCGAGGTGGACCGCGGGCTCGCGGGCGGCGCGCCCGGCGCGCCGGCGCCGTTCGCCTGCGTCGGGCACCTCTACTTCGACACCGTCGAGGCGTTCCAGCAGGCGATCGCGCCGCACGGCAAGGAGCTCTTCGCCGACGTGCCGAACTTCACCAACATCGCCCCGCAGGTCCAGATCAGCGAGGTCCTGAGCGCCTGACATGACGACCCCGTACGACGTGATCGTGGTGGGCGGCGGCAACGCCGCGCTGTGCGCGGCGCTCGCGGCGCGCGAGGCGGGCGCTCGCGTGCTGGTGCTCGAGAAGGCGCCCGAGGCGTGGCGGGGCGGCAACACATTCTTCACCGCGGGCGGCTTCCGCTTCGCGTTCAAGTCGTTCGAGGAGCTGTGCGAGCTGGTCGGCGACCTCTCCGACGAGGAGAAGGCGTCGATGGACGTGTCGCCCTACACCGAGGACGACTACTACGACGACCTCATGCGCGTCACCGAGGACCTCGCCGACCCGGACCTGGCGATGATGCTCGTGCGCGAGTCCCAGCCGGTGGTGCGCTGGATGCGCGACCAGGGCGTGCGCTGGATCCCGATGTTCGGGCGCCAGGCGTACAAGGTGGACGGGCGCTTCCGCTTCTGGGGCGGCCTGGTGCTCGAGGCGGTCGGCGGCGGCGCCGGGCTCGTCGAGATGGAGTACGCCTCGGCGGCGAAGGCGGGGATCGACGTCCGGTTCGAGGCCAAGGCCACGCGGCTCACGGTGGAGGACCGCGGCGCGGTGACCGGCGTCGTCGTCCGCACGCCCGCCGGCGTCGAGACGCTCGCGGCGCGCGCGGTCGTGCTGGCCGCCGGCGGCTTCGAGGCGAACCCCGAGATGCGCACGCGGTACCTCGGCCGCAACTGGGACCTCGCGCGCGTGCGCGGCACGCCGTACAACACGGGCGAGGCGATCCGCATGGCGCTCGACATCGGCGCGCTGCCGTGGGGGCACTGGAGCGGCTGCCACGCGGTGGCCTGGGACTACAACGCCCCCTGGCACGGCGACCGCAAGGTGGGCGACGGGTTCCAGAAGCACAGCTACCCGCTCGGGCTCATCGTGAACCTGCACGGCGAGCGCTTCGTGGACGAGGGCGCCGACTTCCGCAACTACACCTACGTCAAGTACGGGCGCGCGATCATCGAGCAGCCGCGCCGCGCGGCGTTCCAGATCTTCGACCAGAAGGTGATCCACCTGCTGCGGGAGGAGTACCGGATCCGCGAGGTCACGAAGGCCGAGGACGCGACGCTCGAGGGCCTCGCGCGCAAGCTCGAGATCGACGTCGACGGCTTCGTCCGGACGGTGCGCGAGTACAACGCCGCCGTCCAGCCGGGCGCCTACAACCCGGCGATCAAGGACGGCAAGGGGACCCGCGGCCTCACGCCGCCCAAGTCGAACTGGGCGCTGCCCCTCGACGCGCCGCCGTTCGTCGGCTTCGCGGTCACGACCGGCATCACGTTCACCTTCGGCGGCCTCCGGATCACCGGCGACGCCCAGGTCGTGGACGCCGAGCAGCGCCCGATCCCGGGCCTCTACGCCGCGGGCGAGCTGGTGGGCGGCCTCTTCTACCAGAACTATCCGGGAGGCGCGGGGCTGATGGCGGGCTCGGTGTTCGGGCGGATCGCCGGCCGGGCCGCCGCGCGCGCGGCGCTCGGCCGCTGAGCGCCGCGCCGGGTGCTCGAGCCCTCGACGCTCCTGTTCTTCGTCGCCGCCTCCCTGCTGCTGATCCTGGCGCCAGGCCCCGACATCATCTTCCTGATCTCGCAGGGCATGAGCCGCGGGCCGGCGGCCGGGCTCCGGACGGCGCTCGGGCTCGCCGGCGGCAACCTGGTCCACACGCTCGGGGCGACGCTCGGCATCTCGGTCGTGTTCCGCACCTCGGCGCTCGCCTTCCAGGCGCTGAAGCTCGTGGGCGTCGCCTACCTCCTGTACCTCGCCTGGAAGACGGCACGCGAGGCGCGGGGCCCGGTCGCGACGCGGCCGCCGGCCGGCGCGGGCCCGCGCTCCCTGTTCTGGCGCGGCTTCCTGATGAACGTCTTGAACCCGAAGGTGGCCCTGTTCTTCCTGGCGTTCCTGCCGCAGTTCGTCTCGCGCGAGGCGGGACCGGTCTGGCTCCAGATGCTCGCCTACGGGGTCCTGTTCACCCTGCTCGTGGTCGTGGTCTTCGGCGCCTTCGGCCTGTTCTCGGGCACGCTCGGCGGCTGGGTGGGACGGGGCGCCGGCGGCCGGGCGGCGGCGTGCGTCAGATGGGGCGTCGTCGGGGTCTACGCCGCGCTCGCCGCGCGCCTCGCCGTCGTCCAGCGCTGACCTACTCCTCACCGCCGTCCGGCGCGTCCGCGCCCGCGTGGGCGCGCAGCGCGCTCGTCGCCGCGTCGAGGAACCAGGGCGGCAGGAGCACGCGGTACTGCCGGAGGAAGCGCGCGAACTGCGCGTCGAGGACGTACGTCACGCCGTGGTCCTCGGCGTGGCGGCACGAGCGCCCGTAGGCCTGCACCAGCGCCTTCGCGGTCTCGAGCGCGTACCAGCGGGGGTCGCGCTCCTGACGCGCGCGCGTCCACGGGTCGCCGAGGTCGGGGAAGGGCATCTTGGTCACGATCTGGAAGCGCAGGAAGTCGTCCGGCAGGTCCACGCCCTCGCGCAGGGAGGGCGAGACGAGCACCGTGGGCTCCCGCGCGGCGCGGTGCAGCTCGAGCGCGCGCGCTTTCGCCTCCGAGGACTCGACCCAGATGAGCCGCGGGACCTGCGCCGGCGCGCGCGCGGCGAGGTCGCGCATGAGGCGCCGGCCCGCCGCGTACGAGGGCGCGTGGACGAGCCCCTTCTCGCGCGGGTGCGCGGCGAGGAGCGCCGCGACCGCGGCGAAGAGGACGGGCTCGAGCCGCTCGAGGCTGGCGCGCCCCAGCGCGCCGACCGGCCGGTACACGATGCGGCGCTGCGCGAGCGCGAACGGCGAGCCGCTCGCGAAGGCACGCACCCCGTCCGCGTCGAAGCCGAAGTACTCGGCGAGCACGCGGGGGTGGCCGAGGAACGCGGACGAGAGCACCGTCAGCTCGGCGGTGTCGTGCAGCAGCTCGCGCGCCATCGCGGTGACCGTGAGCGGGACCAGCTCGAGCGTCGCGCCGGGCTCGGCCGGGTAGCGGACGACCCACTCGCGGTCGGCGCTCTCCACGAAGAAGCGGATGCGCGCCAGCGCGGTCTCGAGCCCGTCGCGCTGGGCCAGGAGGTCCTGCTCCTCCCGCGAGGGCGGCGCCTCGAGGAACAGCTCGGCGGGCACGCCGGGCGGCCGGAGCGCCTCGAGCGCGCGGCCGAGCGCCTCGAGCCGCGGCTCCAGGCGCTCGAGGTGCTCGGCCATGAGGTCGCGGTACGCCTCGGCCGACGCGAGGCGCGCGAGCGGCGCCCCGAACCAGGCGCGCATGTCGTCCGGGGGGAAGGCGACCGTGAACGCGTGGACGAGCTGGGACTCGAGGTTGTGCGCCTCGTCGATCACGAGGAGCCGTCGCCGGCGGAGATGCTCGGCGTGCCAGTGCCGCAGCGTGACGAAGTAGGACGTGTTGGTGCAGAAGATCGGGCCGGCGAGCGCCGCCGCCTTGGCGCGCGCGTACGGGCACTGGCAGAGCGGACCGCGGGGCCGCCGGCACATGCCGCGCGAAGTCGGCACGCGCGCCTCGGGGTAGCGCTCGCAGCGGTAGTTGTCACGCCCCTTGACGAGCTGGAGATCCCGCCCGAACTCCCGCTCGTACTGATCTTGAAGGAGCTTCTGCGAGGTCAGCAGGTAGGCGTCGCCGCTCCAGCGCGCCAGCGTCATGGCCACGTGGCTCTTGCCGACGCCGGGCGGCGCCTCGACGAGAAAGACGCGCGGCGCGCCGGGGTCGTCCTCGGCCTCCGCGATCGCGTCCGCGAGCGCCGCCAGCAGGCGCGCCTGCTCGGGGCGCGGCGTGGCGCCGGGCGGGAAATGGGCGAGCAGGTCGGGGGTCACGGGGCTAGCAGTCCGTGGTTAAACTCTCGCCGCTCAGCTCACGCGCACGGGAGTCCATGAGGTGGACAGGACGCGCGGCAGTGATCGCCGGACGCGCCAGAAGCGTCGGGCGACCATCCAGACGTGCGCCAGGAGCATTCC
>Ga0209211_10001860_pt1 | contig 38074 bp, 41 predicted proteins | sample RifGroA2_FD_183992 | JGI IMG/M metagenome (GOLD analysis project Ga0209211, IMG submission 183992) | Groundwater microbial communities from Rifle, Colorado, USA - Groundwater A2 (SPAdes) (version 2) | ecosystem: Environmental > Aquatic > Deep subsurface > Groundwater | place: Rifle, Colorado...
GTTCGTAGCCGTATTTCTTCATTCGCTCCAGGAAAGTTTCGATTATTTTTTCTTCTGCGGACTTCTTTTTTGCAAGGAGAAGGTAAATAACATAAACGAACGGGACTATGATAAGTAAGGCTGATATATAAATCAAGAAATCCTTTTTGGGGAGTTTCATGTCAAGCTGAGGTCTTTTAATACCGTCCTTTAACCTCTGGAAAAGGTCTACCTGTTTTTCAAGGTTATAACTTATTATCGAGACATTCCAGTAATAATCTATCGCATCAAAAAGCATTCTTATCCTGAATAACAGTCCCCTGCTGGACGCAAGCGTATAATTTTCCATGGCTGACGGGGTGGGGTCCAGTCTGAGCCAGCCGTTGTTTTCAACATACGCTTCAACCCAGACATGGGCGTTTTTCTGGAGCACGAGATAATAGCCCCCGGTATTGTTATAGTATCCGCCCTTATATCCTCCCACAATCCTTGCGGGTATGCCTGAGGCCCTCAGCATTACGGCCATGGCAGAAGCAAAGTATTCGCAGTTGCCGTACTTGTACCTGAAAAGGAAATCCCTCAAAGGAGTATCTGTTAAAGGCAGATTTTGCAGTGAATACTTATAGCTTCCTTCACGCAGGTATTTTAAAATTGCATTTATTGTAAGGGTGCTATCACCCCGGGAAGACAGTTCTTTTGAGAGGTTTATTATCTCAGGAGGAAGATTTTCAGGCAGCTGCAGATACAGGTCAGTATCAATAACCTCATCGGGAATGGTTTCAGATAAGACAGATGACGTTTCATATTTGATTCGTTTATCAATATTACGGGACAGTTTAAATGTCAGATCGTCATATGTCCGGACGTTTCTTAATAATATAATTGCAGGTTTGTCCAAAGCGAAAAGATAGCTGTTGCCGTAAGGCTCCAGGTATATGGTCTGTTTTGTTATGTTTCCCCGAAGGGCAATTTTCTTTTGACTGTCCCGTTCATTTTTCTCGGCAGGTTCCCATGAAGTCCCGTCGAAACTGTCCAGGACTATCCCGCGCCAATACAGGAAATTATCATTTACCTTGTCCATATTGGCCCTGAAGATTGTGCTTGCATCCGCCTGGATATTTGTGACCCCTCCAAGCCGGACATTGTCCGTAAACCCTGTTTTGGCCATTTCTCCCCTGTTCAAAAAGTTGAAAAAGGGATAGTTCGTCCTCGGGAGGATGACGAACATAAAAACAGTTACCGGGACGGAAACAAGCGGTATCATCATTGCCCTGGTGACGATTTTCAGGACCTCTGACTTTCCGAGCTCCATGTCGGGGTCTTGTGAAAAATATGTGAGCAGGACAATTACAATGCTGATCAGGAATACCATGCTGAGAAAATAGGCCAGGAAGAGAATATCTATGGACATTAAAGAATAACCGGCCAGGAGGAACACCGATATTATGTATATCTGCATATAGTCCCTGAACCTTTTTTGCTCAAGGGATTTGATGGCCAGGAGCATGACAAGCGCTTCAAGTGCAGGCGTTACCGGGTCATCAAGGGTGAGACGCAGAAACGTAAGAAGGATGATCCCGGTTGATAATATATTCAGGACCCATCTCGGGATAATAAAGCTCTTTTTCTGTTCAAAATAGACAGAGAAAAGATATAAGCTCAAAAAAGAGAGGGAATAAACAGCGCTGATATGTTTGGAAACCGACAGGAACCCTATAAAGCCTATCAGGTAGGTCGTTATCTTTACAATATTTTCAATCCTGATTTTAGGTCCCATATAACGCAAGCTCTTTTAAAATACTTATTTTGTGGCTGTTGGAAACATCCGGCATGTATAGCTTGCCGCTGATCCTGAAACCAAAGGGTATGTTCCTTCTCGCGAGTTGCAGGACAGTATATGTCATGCACGATATTTTTTCTTCGAGGTCCTTTATATCAACCTTATCAAAGTCAACAACGACGGGCTGGTAATACAGGGACGTCAGCTCTTTGGTTTTTAAATCTCCGGTCTTTGCAGATGCCTTCCAGTTTATATATTTCAGCGGATCTCCTGCAATATAGTCTCTTACTGACATCACCTCGGATTCGTACCCTCTTTTGTCTGAAGATCTTTCACCTCTTGGTCTTTTCTGCCTTTCAACGAATTCCGGAAAATCGCATTTCCTGGGTTCGGGAAAGACTATAAAACTGAACACCTTTTCTATCCTGGAAGACCTTACAAAGAAGTTGAACGGGAAAACCGAACTCACATATATTTTTTTGATCTCATGCCTGCCCCTGCCCCGGAATGAGAGGCCCATATAGTTAGAGGACGATGAACGGGCATCAAAATAAGGGAACAATATTCCCTCCGTGAAATACCCCTCTGCGATGACTTTCAGGAGAAATCCCGGAAGAAACTTCTTGTTATTGGAAAGGGTTACTTTAATGGGAACGGGTTTGTTTGAATAGATTTCATCCGGGAACTCGAGTTCAGCGTCGAGCCTTGAAATGTTTCTCTTGCCGAACAGGCCTGAAATACCCATAAAACTTAGAAATGCCGAAACAATAAGATACACGAGGTTGTTCCCGGTATTTACGGCAGAAAAGCCGAGAAACAAGGTTAAAGCGATATAAATCCAGCCGGCCTTTGTTATCTTTATTACGCCGGGACCGGTATCTGACTTATTACGGATTTTATTAGCTCCTTTTTTTCAAGGTTTTCATATTCTTCCCTGAATATGACCCTGTGCGGGATAGTGTATCCGGCCAGTTCCTTGATATCTTCAGGTACAACGAAATCCCTCCCGTTAAAAAAGGCATTTGCTTTGGCTGTATACGTCAGGGCAAGAGCGCCCCTTGTAGAGAGGCCTATGGACAAGTATTTGCTGTTCCTTGTCGTTTCAACAATTTCAAGTATGTAATCGAGTATCTTACCCGATATGAAAACGTCATTCCTGATGCTTTTCTGTATCTGGATTACCCTGCCGATATCGAGTGCGGGATCTATGGAATAAAGTTCTTCCCGCTTGCCTGCAGCCTGCAATATCTCTTTTTCCGCTGTCTTTGAAGGATACCCTATGCTGATTTTCATCATAAACCTGTCAAGCTGTGATTCAGGCAAAGGGAATATACCGTAATGCTCGGCCGGGTTCTGTGTGGACAGTACAAAAAAAGGCTTCTGCAGTTTATAGGTCTTGCCTTCGATGGTTACCTGTTTTTCCTCCATGGATTCAAGAAGGGCGCTCTGGGTTTTTGGGGTTGCCCTGTTTATCTCATCTACAAGAACAATATTGTTGAAAACAGGCCCCTGATGGAATTCAAACTCTCCGGTGTTCTTATTGAAAACAGAAAGCCCCGTAATATCAGCCGGCAGCAGGTCGCTGGTGCATTGTATTCGCCCGAAACTGAGGCCTAACGCCTTTGCAATACCTATGGCGAGGGTAGTCTTGCCAAGACCGGGGAAATCCTCTATTAACAGATGCCCGTTGGAGAAAAAACATATAAGTGACAATCTTAATGCCTCGTCCTTGCCGTGAAGATATTTGGACAAAAAACTGATTATTTCAAGGATGTGCTCGTTTTTAACTTCCATCTTTTTAGTGTACCATGTTTTTCGGGATTTCAATAAGGATGAGGCGTATATTAGCTTCCTGAAGGCAAAAAAGGTTATTTACTGATCAATATGGCAGTACTGGCATGTTTCAACTGACATCTGGGTCTTGAACCTTGAGAGCCGAAACCATTCAGAACTGTGGGCCCTGTGACAACTGACGCACGATAACTCTTTGCCGAGGGTTTTAGGTCCTTTTTTTGCTTTGACCGGATGTCCTTCCGAAGCAATGTCAGGTGCAATATGAAGTCCGCTTGCGATCTCTTTTTTATTGTGACATTTTATACACACCTCATTTATGGGGCCCGGCAATAGAGATGAATTAGCAGAGGCATGCGGACTGTGGCATGAAGAGCACATACCGGCAGCAACAGGAGAATGAGTAAAAGTCCCCTTGAACTTTTTCTGGTCATGACAATTAAAGCAAAGCACAGAGACCTGTGACAAAAGCAGCTTCTCAGAATCAGACGAGTGTGGATTATGGCATGAAATACACATGCCATCTTTTACAGGAGGATGAACAGAGGGCCCTTCAAACTTCTTTTTGTCATGACAATTAAAGCAGAGACCAGGAATTGATGAGAGCAACAGTTTTGGAGTGTCCGTCGAATGTGAACTATGGCAGGATGTGCATCCCATTGAAACAGCTGCGTGTATGTTCTTTTTTGTGAAAATGCTTTTATCATGACAGCCATAACAAAGTTCAGGAGATTCCGAAGATAACCCCAGTTTATTTTTGCTTGTATTTTTATGAGGGACATCGGCTGCGTCTATGCCTGTGTGGCAAGTCGCGCATCCGGATTGTACTGCTGCATGAACAGTCTTTTTATTTGATAACTCGGGATGACATGCCTGACAGTCAACTTCGCAATAACCCGTGCCATCAAACATAAATACAAGGCTTGAAATTAACAAAAAAACAATTATTATAAATCTTTTAATCATTTTTCAATTGAAGAGGCAAGCTCCTTTTTAAATTGTAGAGAAAAATATACCAGAACCGGAGATGTTTTTTCAATTCCCCAATAATTAATCCTGTAAGGAAGTAACGGAGTGACTATAATGGCACGAGTCCGACTGCGCTGAATATTTATGGTGAAATAACTGACTGCTATTTGACAGGAAAAGGTGTTTCTGATATTCTCTTTAGCAATGAGACATCAGCCTCTAAAAGCACTCAAAAGGGATTTGCTATCAGCAATTAAAGGGAAGACTGTTCTTCGTTTTTTGTTTTTTGTTTCTTTCCTCACCCCCTGTCTTTTACTCTCAACTTTTGCCTTTGCTTTTGATGTGAAGGGAATACAACCCCTGTCGCCTTATGGCATCTTTTCAACATTTAGCGCTGAAAGTCTTAAACAGAACAAAGTTGGGTTTGGATTGACGTTCGAGAAATCAAAGGAACCCGACTTCTATCGGACTTTGTTTCAACTGGCATACGGGCTTCATGACAAATTCGAGATTAATATTACCCTTCCATATGTGGCAGACTGGGAAGAAAATATGGATGGCTTTGAGGATGCCAGCTTCGCAGTCAAGCACAGGATAGTAGACGATGGGATATACAGCCCATCTGTAGCATATATGCTGAATGTTTCCACTGTCTCCGGAAAGGAAGTTTTTTCAACAAACGGCGCATGGGGAGGAGGTTTGCTGCTTACAAAAAAAGTCGGTCCGTTCAAGGGCCATTTGAATATGCTATACTCCAAGCCGGGCAACACTTCATTAAAAGACGAGCATTCGCTTAACCTCGGCGCAGAACTCGCCGTAACCCATAATTCAAAGCTGATAGCAGAAATGGCCGGTAAGAAAAATTATTATAAAAATAAGATAGAACTGCTGGAATGGAGACTCGGATACAGGATTGCGACGACTGATACTATTTTTACCACTATAGGCGCAGGTTTTAACATTAAGAACAGGACCCCGGATTACAGATTGCTATTTTCCCTCAGTTTTATCCTTCCTAAAGACAAAAAAAACATCCAGAGAATATACGAAGAATAGTTTGTGATATAATAAAAAACCATGTTTGATCTTGGAATACAGGAACTTATTGTTATTTTCGTCGTTGCTCTTATTGTTTTTGGGCCAAAAAGATTACCCGAACTCGGCAGGAGTCTCGGAAAGGGGTTAGGTGAGCTCAAAAAAGCCATGCAGGGCGTAAAGGAACAAATGGATAGTGAAATGCATGAAATAAAACAGCCGTTGTCAGCTGAAACTGTTACCAATACTGAACAAAAAAGTGAAAAAGAACCAACCAATGCAACAGAAAAAAATAAAGAAACTCATGGCAACTGAAGTCCTGTTCTGCCGGTTTGACCGATCGCTCACAACATATAACTCTCAACCCTGTCGTGTGTTTAGGGGGTAGGGCCGATGGCAGATGAAAAAATGCCGCTCACAGACCACCTGGGGGAACTTAGAAAAAGGCTTCTCGTATCCTTAGTATCGTTATCCGTCGCATTTTTAATTACCTTCAATTATTCCGAAGATATATTCAGGTTTTTAATGTTCCCGGTTAAATATTCCCTGGATTTTTCGGTAAAAAATATGTATATGCACTTTGTCCCCCAGGACAAACTTCAAAATACAAAACTCGTATTCCTTGCGCCCACAGAGGCATTCTGGATGAACCTCAAGGTCTCATTTGTTGCTGCCCTGATGCTTTCTCTTCCTCTGATATTCCATCAGATATGGAAGTTTATTTCACCGGGTCTTCTCCCAAAAGAAAAAAGGTATCTTATCCCGTTTATTATTACAGCGACTGCTCTTTTTCTGGCAGGATCAGCCTTCTGTTTCTTTATAGTACTGCCATTTGCGCTGGGCTTCCTGCTGAATTACAAGATAGGCGATTTTCTTATGCCCATGCTGTCTGTGGGACAGTACGTTGATTTCTGCCTGAAATTCATCCTTGCCTTCGGCATTGTATTTGAACTCCCGATAATCATTATCTTTCTTACAAAGCTGGGCATTGTTACTCCAAAGACCCTTGCAAAAAACCGGAGGTATGCGGTACTGGTCGCGTTTATCCTTGCGGCTATATTGACTCCTACTCCCGATGCCTTTAACCAGATATTGATGGCTATACCAATAATGATGCTTTATGAAATTGGCATATGGCTTTCTCCTCTTTTTGTAAAAAAGAAGTCCGAGGGTGAAAATGCCGGCTGAAATCAACAGAAATCTTAAGGCCCTTGTGATGGACATATCCGAAGGGTTTGTTACAGTAAACCCGATCCTTTTAAAGTCCTTTAATGAAAATTCAATTAAACAGTTGCATGAAATAATAGAGCGTAAGCAGATAGAAATCCGTTCCGAACCTTTTCCATATAGTCATGCTGACGCTATAAGAACAAGGAATTTAAGGTTACAGAGACTTTATGCTGCCCTTATTGTTCTTAAAAATTATGCCCGTGAGAAAAAAATGAATATTGAGACAAAGGGAGTAAAAATCAAAAAGAAAATTGCTTATTTTTAATTCTAAGCTCTCAGCAATTAGCTGTCAGCTTATAGCAACAAAAATATAGTTTGGTTTTTAGCTGAATGCTGATGGCTGACAGCTTTTTAAGGAGAAATTGTGAAATTAGCGATTATCGGACTTTCAAACTCAGGTAAGACCACTGTTTTTAATGCCCTTACAGGACAGGCCCTTGAGACTACTATTTACCCTACAGTCAGCGGAGAGCCCCATATCGGTGTTGTAAAGGTGCCGGATGTCCGGGTTGACAGGCTTAAAGAGATATTTAAGCCGAAGAAGACTACTTACGCCTCTGTAGAATACATAGATTATCTCGGCCTTACAAAAGGCGATATGGCCCAGAACAGAAAGGTCTTCGACCTTATCAAGGATGCCGACGCCATTGTCCATGCGGTGAGGTTTTTTGAAGACGAGGCTGTTTCCCACCCGATGAATGAGATAAATCCATTGAGAGATATTGAAACCGTTGAACTTGAGTTTATCTTTGGTGACCTTGAATTCGTAGAAAAAAGGCTGGAAAGGATGGCGGAAGCCGAGAAAAAAGGCAAGAAACAGAGCGAGACTGAAAAAAAACTGCTCCTGAAATGCAAAGCTGCGCTTGAAAAGGAGATACCTCTGAGGAATGTAAGTTTTAACGAGGAGGAACTGAAGACCATGAAACCCTTCCAGTTTGTCTCGACACAGCCGGAGGTCATCGTATTGAATGTCGGGGAAAACGACCTCAATACACCCAGAGCAGCAGAGCTTCAGCAGGAAGCAGAGAAATTCATTTCAGACCGGGGCATCGCCTCCACTACAAAGGTTGTGACATTATGCGGCAAGATAGAGACCGAGATCGCCCAACTGTCTCCGGAAGAGGCAAAGGCGTTCCTTGACGACCTTAAGATAGATGAACCCGCCCTGAATAAACTGATTAGAGTGAGCTACGACCTGTTGGGTCTCATATCTTTTCTCACTGCTGGTGAAGACGAAGTGAGGGCCTGGACGATCAGAAAAGGCACAAATGCCCAGAACGCTGCAGGGAAGATACATTCGGACATAGAGAGGGGTTTTATACGGGCTGAACTGGTGGGCTATAATGACTTCATTGCAGGCGGTACCATGGCCGCTGCCAGGGACAAGGGGCTTTTAAGGCTCGAAGGCAAGACATACGAAGTAAAAGATGGAGATATCATCAATTTCAGGTTTAATGTGTAACCAAAAGAGATACCCATCTGCCGTCAATAACTTTTTCAATCAGTCGCAGACCTTCTTTTTCCATCACCGGCAGGACATCATCATCCTGTCCAACAAGCATACCTGAGAGCATGGCAATGCCAGAGGGTTTAATGCGCAATGCTATATCATGAGCTATCCTTATTAAGATTTCAGACATAAGGTTTGCTGCTACAAAATCGAAACTGCCTTCGACGTCAGATGCGCTGCCTTCCTTAATTTCAATGTTATCAAGGTTGTTATGTTTAACGTTTCTCAATGCAGCATCTACTGCAAGAGGGTCTGTATCTACCCCCACTATATGTTTAAAGCCAAATTTTGAGGCAGCTATCGCAAGGACCCCGGTGCCTGTGCCTATGTCCAGGAAACTCTCCTTATCAAGGTTTTTTGAAAATCTTTCAATGAGTATAAGACACGTCCTGGTCGTCTCGTGATGTCCGGTGCCAAAGGCCATTCCCGGATCGATGATAAGGTTTGTCCTTCCAGCAACAGGCGTATCCCAGGGAGGAAGAATAGCGAGGTTGTCGCCGACGTTTATCGGGACAAATTTCTTTTTCCATGATTCGTTCCAGTCCCTTTCAGAAATAAACTCGTATTTATAGGAGAGCTTATCGTCAAGCCCGGATTTCTTTAAAATGCCGGCAAAGGAATTGATTTCCGGCAATATCGCGTTTATGCCGTTATTGTCTGAAAAATAAGCGGTGAGAGTTTTTTCATTGTCTACAATACCCAGGCAGCCCATCTCAGACATCTTCTGGATAAGGGCGTCCCTGGACCCTTCAGCAACTTCTATCTTGAATTCATAATATCCCATTAGTTTATTATACCTTATGGCGCGGCCCAACAACGACAGGATGCATGAAGACATGCTTAAACCATGAAACTGAAAATACTTCTCGTCAATCCCTGGATATACGATTTTGCGGCCTATAATTTATGGGCAAGGCCTCTTGGTCTATTGAAAGTCGCTGAATACCTCAGCGCTTATGACGTGGATCTGTCCTATATAGACTGCACGGATTCCTTTGAGATAAAAAAATATGGCGCGGGAAGGTTCCGGTCTGAGGCAGTTGAAAAGCCGGACATACTCAAGAATGTTCCGCTGCAGTACAGGCGATATGGCATAGCCATTGATGAGTTTGTTGAAAGGGTCAAGGCCTTTATGCCTTTTGATATGGTAATGATAACCTCGGTTATGAGCTACTGGTATCCCGGAGTGCAGGAGGCAATAAAGATTGTAAGGGAGATATGCGAAGATGTGCCGATACACCTCGGAGGGATTTATGCCACCCTTTATCATGAGCATGCCTCTGCTCACTCAGGCGCTGATTTTATCTATAAAGGCCCCGTGAATAAGGGCTTTGATTTTTCGCTTTATACCTTCGGGTTCAGGGTTAAAAGGAAAAGAGCGCGTGTTCCTTATTATAGACTCGGCCTGTATGACCGTTACCCCTTTGCCCCTTTGCTCACAGCAACAGGATGCCCGTTTAACTGTCCATATTGCGCTTCACGTATTCTGTCAGCTGAATACTGCAGACGCCCGGCTGATGATGTCCTGAGAGAGATAAGGGAGCTTTACAGCATAGGTGTCAGGGATTTTGCCTTTTATGACGATGCCCTTTTGGTAGACCCTGACAATAATATAAAGCCGGTGCTCAGAAGTATAGTCAATGAAAAACTTGATGCACGTTTTCACGTCCCAAACGGAGCGCATGCAAGGTTAATTGATAAAGAGCTTGCCGGTCTGATGCATACAGCGAATTTCAGGACCATCCGCCTGAGCCTTGAAACGGTGAACGCAGACAGGCAAAGAAGCACAGGTAATAAGGTGAACAACTTTGACCTGGAAAAATCTGTGAAATTGCTGAAAGGGCAGGGGTTTACAAAAAAAGAGATAGGAATATATATCATGTACGGTCTTCCCGGGCAGGACATCGAAGAGGTACAAGAAGGAATAAACTTCCTGAAATCCCTCAATGTGCGAATAAACCTTACAGAGTTTTCTCCTATTAAAGACACACAATCATGGGCTGAACTGGTACGGAAAGGCGTAATAAATGATGACATTGACCCGCTGCTTACAAACAATACGTTTTTTTCATATCTTTATTCCGGGTATAACAGTGATCGAATCAATAAAATCAAACTTGATGTTAAGGGATATAACAGTGCCTAAGCCAAAAATAGATATATTTATGAATCAGCATGCTGGTGATTGACTTCCTCAAAAACAAGACGGGACAAGTCCTTAATGCTGTTTGCCAGATATTTGAAATCATTCCCCTTGCTCATAACGCACAGCAGGTAAGGGTGGGCAGGATAATAAACAATACCGCAGTCGTGCAATTCCTTGATCTCAGCCTGGGGCCCCAGTGCCCTTTCTCCAAACTTGTGGGCCACCACTATGTTCGAAGGGACTCCTGAGACAAGCCCTGCTTTAAAGTCCGCCCTGGTCAAATATTCCAATGCCTTTGAAGACATATCTTTGCTCAGGTATGACGCATTGAAGAGTATCCTAAAAAAAGAGGCGTAGGTTTTTACCGACATAAAGTCCTCTGGTTTTCTTATGTCAGGAAGATTTATGCCGAGGTCCTTAAAAGTTTTCTGAAGCAATATAGGATCAATATAATCAAGGACAAGACTGTTGGCATTATTATCGGAATGTACAACCATCATATAAATCAGTTCCTCTATCGTATAGGTTTGGCCGGGGTTGATGGCCCTGGAGGGCTTGATATTTTCCATGGCATTGTAGTTATAGGTGCCATTAAATTTGATTTTTTTGCCCATTATTTCAGGACTTGCTTCAGCAAGTTTAAAATAGGCCATCATAGTAGACACTTTCAGCAAGCTTGCAGGGGAGAACTCCTCGCTTTCATTTATCCCAAACCACTGTCCGTTATTCAGATCACGAAAATATACTGATAAATGGTTGGACTTATTGCTGCCGGCCTTTTCATGAATAAGCGCCTCCACCTTGTGCTTGAAAGGTTCGAGGTTCTTATCTTTAGGGACATCACATTCAAGCAGAGGGTTTATGAGACTATACCCGCCCTGACGGACTTCATAACTTTGGACTGGTTTATCTTTATTGGCGATTTTGTTCTCTACCACACAGCCCACAAGAAGGCCAATAAGAAAAGCCAATATCAGCGGTAACCATTTGAGGATAGATTTATTATTCAAGACAACCCCTTTAGCGCTTACTATGCATGTGAAAACATTTTCACATAAATGCATTTATTGTGAATAGTTACTCCATATTTAGTTTAAGACAATTTTTCATAGAATTTCAACAAATATTCCAAAGCTTGCCCCTTGCACAGTTGTTGTTGTAAAATAATCAGGTGTTTTCAGATGAACGGCGATGGAGTTCGCCTTTAACCGCCCGAAAGGAATGATGACTCCTACTCTCAAAGCTTTATTAAGGGGGTAGGGGTTTTTTATATGGTAAGATGGTAAATTATCTTATAATAGGTATTGGTGGATTTCTTGGCGCTGTAACGCGATTTGCGCTCGGTGCATGGATTGGGCAGAAATGGGGCAGGATTTTCCCCCTTGGTACGTTTGTAATTAATGTAAGCGGCAGCTTTTTTATCGGCCTTATAATGTCGCTGGCTACAGAACGCTTTATGGTCAATCCGCAATGGAGGCTATTTTTGGCTGTCGGCTTCCTGGGCGCCTATACAACCTTTTCAACTTTCGAATACGAAACAGGAGGCCTGCTGAAGGACAGCGAATGGATGCTTGCTGCAATGAATGTGATATTCAGTGTCATTGCAGGCTTTATCGCATTAAAAATCGGTGAATATATTGCAAGAATTGTTTAGGAGATGTATATGATAACTAAAGGGCCAGCAAAAAAACTTACGGTTTATGTTGATGAGTCGGACAAGTTTGAAGGGAGACCCGTCTATGAAGTATTAATAGACCTGTTCTATAAGAAAAAAATAGCCGGTGTCAGCGCTTTCAGGGGGATCGCAGGCTATGGCAGCGATGGGGTATTTCATACATCAAAGATGCTTGAACTATCTACAAGCCTTCCTGTGAAGATCGAAGTCGTGGATTCAGAAGAGACAATCAATGGCATTTTACCTGACCTTAATCGTGTCATAGGGAAGGGCCTTATAGAAATCAGTGATACTAATGTTATAAAGTATTGCAAGGATGAACGCCAAAAGTGACGTCCCGCGACCTATGAAGAAATATTATCTTTCCACATTCGGCTGCCAGATGAACGTGCATGACTCCGAAAAAATGGCAGGCATACTTAAAGCAGAAGGACTTCTTGAAGCTTCCGGTCCGGATGACGCAGATATTATAATCTTTAACACCTGCAGCATAAGGCAAAAGGCTGAACAGAAATTCTACAGCGAGCTTGGCAGACTCAAAGCCCTGAAAAAAATAAAACCGGATCTAAAAATTGCGGTCTCCGGATGTATTGCTCAACAGGAAGGTAAAAAGATGCTGAAAAGAACGCCTTACGTCGACTACATCATGGGTCCTCAAAATATTCATCTTTTAAAGAACATTTTTAAATCCAAGCCAGCCCGTGTATCTGTGGAAGACAATCCATTAATGGCTGACATGGAGTTTCCTGTTGACAGACGGGACAATTTAAAGGCATGGGTCAATATAATGTATGGATGCAACAATTTCTGCAGCTATTGTATCGTGCCTTATACAAGGGGCAGGGAAAAGAGTAGGGCGAAGGACAGCATTATCAATGAGATAAAGGTACTTGCTGAAAGCGGTTGCAAAGAGGTTACATTACTTGGCCAAAACGTTAATTCATATGAAAGCAGCGTGGATTTTCCAAGCCTTCTCAAAGAGATAAATAGTATTAGTGAAATTAAAAGAATACGTTTTATGACATCCCATCCTAAAGACCTCACTGAAGATCTGATATACGCAATAAGAGACCTGGATAAGGTTTGCGAACATATTCACCTTCCGCTACAGTCTGGATCCACAAAAGTACTGGGGCTGATGAATAGAAAATATTCCTATGCTGACTACTTGAGAGGAGTTGATAGACTTAGGGAAGAAATACCGAAAATAGCAATAACATCAGATATAATTGCAGGTTTTCCTCAAGAAACGGAGGAAGACCATGAATGCACTATCAAGGCCTTAAAAGATATACAATTTGACGGTTTATTTGCCTTCATGTATTCTGCAAGACCCGGAACCAGGGCAGCCACAATTGATGGTCATATTCCCGAGAATATCCAGTCAGAAAGACTTGCAGAGATACTTGAATTGCAAAATGATATAACCAACCTTAAAAACAAAGAGTTAGAAGAAACAGTTCAGGAAATACTTATAGAAAAAGAGTATCCTGAAAACACTGATAATTTAATAGGCAGGACGCGGACAAATAAGATAATTCCTATCCCTTGGAATAGCAATATTAGTCCTGGAGATATTGTTAAAGTAAAAATAACCAAAGCGAATCTCCATTCGCTTGATGCTGAAGTCATTCCTTTAGAAAAAGGTTATTAAATCTAATGAGAATAGCCATAATAACCCTTGGTTGCCGGATAAATCAGGCAGAAAGTTCCCAAATAGGGCACACTTTGCAGAATTCAGGCCATCAGATTGTTGGAATCTCCGAAAAACCCGACATATGCGTTATTAATACATGCGCTGTCACAGCCAGGGCGTCCAGTCAGTCAAAACAGCTCGTTAACAAGGCGTTAACTAGTAATGCAAAGGTAATAGTTACAGGATGTTATGTTGAATTAGATAAAGACGGACTAAAAAATAACAGTCGTATCGAGATAGTTGACAATTCGCTAAAATCAAACATTATCAATATGATACCATCTTCAAATTTAAGTGTTCAATCAAGTTCTCTTAATACCTTAAGAAACAGACCTATTATAAAGGTCCAGGTAGGATGCAACTCTTCTTGCAGTTATTGTGTTATTCCTCTTGCAAGGGGCAGATCTAAAAGCGTACCAATTGATGAGATAATTAATGAAGCAAAATATTATGAGTCCTTGAATTATAATGAAATAGTATTAAGCGGCATTCATCTTGGGATGTATGGCTTAGACCTCAGCCCAAGGGTTTCACTTTCAACATTAATTAAAAACCTCTTGAAAAATACCAATATTCCAAGAATAAGGCTTAGTTCTCTTGAAATTAGTGAAATTGACGATGAACTCCTTGAACTACTGCTTGATAAGAGAATCTGCAATCATCTTCATGTACCTCTGCAGAGTGGCGATGATAATATACTGAGATTAATGAACAGATCGTATACATCAAAAGATTATATATCTAAGATTCTGAAAGTTAAAGAGATCCTTCCAGGTATCGCTATTGGCGCTGATATAATTGTAGGATTTCCCGGAGAAGGCCAGAAAGAGTTCAATAATACAAAATCTGTCATAGAGTTCCTTGGTTTTTCATATCTTCATGTCTTTCCATACTCGTCCAGACCTGGGACTAAGGCTTTAAAATTGCCTGGTCATGTTCCGGATGCGGTCAAAAAAGAACGCGTAAGGAGCTTGAGAGCAATTGGAATGGCTTTAAAAATCGCATACATTAAAGGACATATTGATAAAACACTTGATATAATAGTAGAAAATGAATCTGGGGAAGGCGTAATCGGCACCTCCCGTAACTATATCAAAGTCCAACTTGGGCATATCGAAGGGATAGAGGATGGAATGCTTGTGAATACTCTCATTTCCGGTCATAAAAAGGACATTGCAACAGGGACTCTTGTAATAAACCCGCAACCACTTAACATATAGACTTTTTCCTTCTGCTCGCAAGTTATACAGTTCTGACAAGAGCTAAACACAACGCGTTCGGCTATAATTACTGACCATATTTATAACAGGTTATCAACAAATGCTGTTCACTTTATGGGTCTGATAAGATATATTATGTAAAATTATATACTGGAGATCAAATCAATGTTTGCAATTATTTCAGTGTCTTACCCCGACTGGCCAAAAGTGGCTAGTTAGATTACTACGACTAAACGTTAATATTGTGATGCAGATACCCAACTACCATTAAATCATCCCCAACCTTACTTAACTGTACACCATTTAATCTGAAAGCATCCTCTAAACTTCTGAATGTCTTCCCGCCGACAGCAGGAATTGATTCCTTGCCTCCGATAATCTTGGGAGCGATAAAAAAAACCACTTTGTCAACAATTCCATCCTGAAGAGCATATGAATTTAGCGAAGAGCCGCCTTCTATCATCACAGACATGAGTCCCATCTGCCCAAGTTGCTTCATAAGCCAGCCAAGATCAACACGTTTCTCTTTATATTCAATAAGTTTTAGTCCTTTTCCTGACATTAACTTTGATTTCGAGCGTTTTGCACTGGATTTATCCTCTTTAGTGACAATAATTGTATCTGGGGGAACACTGCAAACATTATAATCTATTGGGGTTTCGAGGTCAGGGTCTATAACTATTCGTTTAGGGTCAATCCCACACTTTATCCTTGAAGTAAATCTTGGATTATCTGCTTTAACTGTGCCGATTGCTGTAAGGACAGCATCATTTGCATTTCTCATTTTATGAACAATTTTCCTAGCTGCCTCGCCTGTTATCCATTTGGATTGTCCTTCAGGAGTAGCAATCTTTCCATCAAGTGTCATGGCAACTTTTAAAGTTACAAAGGGTAACCCTGTTTTAATGTATTTTGTATATGCCTCATTAAGCTGCCCTGCCTTTTCTTCAAGGACCCCTTCAACAACCTCAACTCCGGCATTCCTCAATTCTCTGACACCCTTCCCTGCCACTTTTGGATTAGGGTCTGCCATAGCTACAAAAACCTTTTTAATGCCTGAATTTATGATCGCCCTTGTGCATGGTGGCGTCCGTTTGTCCAGATGACAGCAAGGCTCGAGTGTCACATAAAGGGTTGACCCATTCGCGCCCTTCCCTGCATGCTTAATTGCAAGCGCCTCTGCATGCAACTCCCCAGGTTTTTTATGATAGTCTTCAGCAAGGATCTTTCCGTTTTTGACTATTACGGCCCCGACCATAGGATTAGGACTCGTTGCCCCCCTCGCCCTTTCAGCAAGCTTAAGGGCCTTGTTCATAAAAGATATGTCTTTGGCTGAACATTTCATCACCAGACATTTTAGCATAATAGCCGCACCATCTTAAATGGACAGCGAGATTCTCTTTGCTTGATTTATGGATTATATTAGGCACTATAAAACTTGACAGCAGGGCATTTTGTGCGATACTTCTCTTATAGGCAATCAGGATAAACGAAGTGTGGAGGATTTGGCCGCGCCTGGTGATCCTGAAAAGCTGCAGGTCATGGAGCCAAAAAGAAAGGCGACCTTTTTCAAGAAGTGCTAACGAAAAAACAGGGGCTTCCTCGCCTATGATTGTATCATCACCAAAAAGGTAAAGTGCAGTTCAATGAAAGATATGGGAATCAGGTGAAAATAAAATGAAAGGAATGACACGACTAACCGGATTTTTCGGCGGATTTTTCAGGCCCGCAATATACCTCATGAACAGGCTAAGGTACACGAGGAAACTGGCCCTCCTCGCTCTCATAATGGCCGTGCCGGTCTGCCTCTTCATGTACATCCTTGTGGCACAGATAAACGGCAAAATAGAAGCCGCGCGCAAAGAGAGACTCGGCCTCGATTACATTCGCGTTGTCACAGTCTTGATGCGCGACGTTCAGCAGCATCGAGGGCTCGCAAACGCCTATATAAGCGGTGACATTAAGGTTAAGGAAAGGCTCTCAAATAAACAAATCGAAATTGAAGACGATATAATAAAAGTTGATCTCATTGATGCCCGGCTTGGCGCTGGTCTGGGCACTACGCAGAGATGGGGACTTATCAGGGAGAGATGGGAGGGGATACGCAAAGGTTTTTCGGCCATGAGTCCGGAAAGCAACTTTGACGTGCATACATCTTATATAAAAAACATTCTTGGCCTTATGGAACACATCGCAGGGGCCTCGAACATGATTGCGGACAGAGACAATCATTACCTGATGGAAAGCATAGTAGATAAACTCCCCCACGCTTTAGAATATGCAGGACAGACAAGGGCGCTTGGTATAAAAAAGGCTTTTTTGAAGAGATTCGACGAAGCTGAACGGTCCCACATCCTCGTGCTTTCCGACGTGATAAGGCTGAACCTTGAGGAAGCGGCCGATAGCCTTGAGAAAGCCGCCCAAGAAAAGCCTTCATTAAAAAATGATCTCGAAAAACCCTTAAGAGATATCCGGCAATATGTGGTCGAATTGCAAGCACTCTATTTCAAACTGCTGGGCAGAAGAATTATCGCGGCCTTGCCCCAGGACCCCTCACGCTATCCTAAACTGTTGGGCAGAAAGGCGTCTCCTTTAGGCGTAATGGAATACTTTTCCGCCCTGACCAACATAATAAATTCAGGGTTTGAAGCCAATAACAAGATAATGGCCGTTGCCGACAGGATAGTTAAAGAGCAGGAAGATGAGCTACTCCAAAGGAGGAATTATATTTTTGGCGGGACCGCGTTTTTCATACTGCTTCTTATTTATCTTTTTGGGGGCTTATACATCTCGGTGACGCGCTCTTTGGACGCCCTGGTCAATGCTTCAGGCAAGATGGCCGCAGGCAGACTGGATACAAAAGTGACTATAACATCCAGAGACGAAATGGCCCTTGTGGCTGAAAGCTTCAATGAGATGGCGCGAAGCCTTGCAGAGCGCACCAGCCAGTTAAGTAAAAAATCCGAGGAACTCCAAAAGAGCAACCAGGAGCTCGAACATTTCGCCGCCATCGCCTCTCACGATCTTCAGTCGCCCCTTATTTCCGTCGCAGTCGATCTAAAACTCCTTGAAAAGAAAATAAGAGATACTCTCGATGAAGAGTCAAAGGGCTTTCTCAATGACTCCCTCGAAAGCGCGACGCGAATGCAGGAGCTTATAAGAAACCTTCTTGCGTACTCCCATGTACAGACCAAGGCTAAGCCTCTCGAAAAGATTGATTCTTCAAAATCCCTCGAACTCGCCCTTAAAAATTTATCTGTCGCAATCGAGCAAAACAACGCAAAAATAACTGTAGGCAGGCTACCGGAGATAATAGCCGATTCTACCCAGATGACCCAGCTCTTCCAGAATTTGATCGGTAATGCTATAAAATACCGGGGCGAAGAGACCCCTCACATAGACATAAACACTGAAAAGAAAGAGAACGAGTGGGTGTTTTCTGTTTTCGATAACGGCTCGGGCATCTCTGATGAAGAGAGGTCAAAAATATTCGAGATTTTCTACCGCGCCCCCGGCAAGAAACCGGGCACCGGCATCGGGCTTGCCACATGCAAGAGGATTGTGGAGCGGCACGGCGGGCGAATATGGGCGGAATCTGCACCCGGCAAGGGCTCGATCTTTTATTTTAGTGTTCCCGAATCATCAATAGATTCAGACTAAATACCACGATCCGTATTACAGGTCTTTGCTATGGGATTAAAAGAATACAAATCAAAACGTAAATTCGGGGAAACCCCTGAAGCAAAGCCAGGGCTTCGCCATAAGAGCAGCCAGCTCATTTTTGTTATTCATAAGCACGCGGCCCTGGCACTTCATTATGATCTCAGGCTGGAACTGGAAGGTGTGCTCAAGAGCTGGGCTGTGCCAAAAGGGCCTTCGCTCGATCCTTCCTTTAAAAGGCTGGCCATTATGGTAGAAGACCACCCCCTTAATTACAAAGATTTTGAGGGCGTTATCCCTGAGGGAAATTACGGCGCGGGAAGCGTCATCATCTGGGACAGCGGCTTTTATCATCACCCTTCCGCAAGAGACAGAAAAGAAAGTGAGGAGCTTCTTCTGGACGGATTAAGAAAAGGGAATATTAAGCTTGTTCTCAATGGGGAAAAGCTTCAGGGCGAATTTGCGCTGGTGAAAACAGGAAAGGACGAGAAGTCGTGGCTGCTTTTTAAGAAGAAAGACCGATACGCGATCACAGGAGACATCCTTAAAGAGAACCGTTCCGTAGTCTCCAATAAGACCCTGGAGGAGGTTTCCAACGCAATCTTCCGTTCAAAAAATAGACCGGGGACGCCTGCGAGAGGGCAAAGCCGCTCGCGAAGTGATGCGCGAAAAGCTTCAGGAAAACAACAGGTGACACCAGGTTAATGTTGACCGGTCCCTTCTCCGCTCATGCTGAGGGCATGGCCTATGGCTGGGATGAAGTCCCTCTTGCGCGAAAGGATGCCGGGCAAAACACACGTATCACCGCTCACCTTTACATGGAATGCCTTTTCTATGATCCATGTTTCGCCTTTTACCATGACACGCTCCTGTTTTGAACTCAGGGGGTTTATTACAAGCAAAGCGGTGAGGTCATAATTGCCTGTTGTCCTGATATTCTCAAGCTCTGCAAGAAGTTCCGCTTCCAGCAAATCTATCTCTTCACAGTCAAGCACCATCATCTGGCTCACTCCAAGCTTCTTTTTCCCTATAATGAATTCCTTGAAATCGGCTGCAATCAGTTCGGCTGCGGTCTTCCCTTTGGTGTTTATACTCGCGTGAAGGAGTTCTCTCCCATATTCTTTTACCGAGACCCCTGCAATTTCCGCGAGGCGTTCCACCTCGATCCTGTCGCGCTCAGTAGTTGTGGAGAGGGTCAACATCAGGGTATCGGAAAGTATTCCTGAAAGGAGCACCCCGGCTATTTCAGGCGGTATGCGGACCTGGTAGAGGAACATGATGCCGGCCACAACAGTACATGTACTGCCCACAGGATCGTTGTAAACGTAGATGGGCGCAACGGTCGAGATGTCGCCGACACGGTGATGGTCGATTATTTCGAGGATTTCAGCCTCCTCTATTCCGTCAACTGCCTGTGATACTTCATTGTGGTCTACGAGGATGGTCTTTTTCCTGATCGGGTTAAGCAGGTCCGTTCTTGTGATAAAGCCTATAAGCCTGTTCTCGCTGTCCACTACAATTTCGGAACGGTATTCGGATTCGAGTATATGTTTTCTGAGACTGGAGATGGAAGTATACAGGCTTACAGTCGGACCTTCCGCGCACATTATCGCTTCAACAGGCACGGACATGGTCATTAAATGCACTGTGGCAAAAGCATGATGAGGTGAAGACAACAACAGGACACCCTGTTTTTCCGCTTCAGAAACGACATCGCTGCTGACGGGCATATTTTCAACAACGATCAGGGCCGAGCATCCGGCATGGATAAGTTCAAGCTGTAAATCCTGCTGGTCTCCGGTCACAACGATGTCTCCCTTTGAGACCTTGTTCAATATGGTGCCTTTCTGCATTGCGGCCACGAAAATCTTTCCGGTCAGGCAGCCGATCTTGTTTGAATTGCTGATTACGCGGCAGTTCAGCGTCCTGACGAGTATATCGAGATCAATCGGCGCATTTGTCAGATCAGTGAAGCCGACGCTGTCCATATAATGCTGTGCTATGTCTTTGAGCCCTGCGATGCCGACAAGTCGTCCACTGTCATCAACAACCGGAACGGTGCGGACACCTTTTTCGCGCATAAGCAGGACAAGTTCCTGCACGGAATCACGGGCTTTGATAGAAATCGGGACTTTGAGTTCAAGGTCGCTTACCGTTGCAGTCATACTTTCTATTTCGTTGGGCGCCGGGACGCCGAATTTTTTTAATACAAATAAGGTTTCTTCATTGAGTTTTCCGGCCCTTGCAGGGGTAAACAGGTATCTCTTGTCAGTCAGGTTTTTGAAATGTGAATAACCGATGGCAGAGCACACCGAGTCCGTGTCAGGAGTTTTATGCCCGATTACGTAAACTATCTTTGTCTGTTCGGAAGTCATTATTATATTTTACACCACTACTGTCCAAAATACTTATGCGCCGACAGCAGGTGCCTTACGCAATCGTTTGACCTGTATATCCTTTTGTGATACCTTGAAATCAGGGTTTGCAAATTGACCGGGGGATGAGATACGAATGAGTGCAAAGAAGAAAATAGTCTTTTTTATCCTTGGCAGCGGTGCTATAGCCCTTGTTCTGGCAGTAGTTATTTTCGCCCAGTTCTTCAACATAAATTCCTACAGGCCCCGCATCGAGGCCGCTGCTTCCGTGACGACCGGACTGGATGTCAGGATCAATGGGAAGATGGCCCTCTCTTTCCTTCCCTTTGGCGTATCGGCCAGGGACATCCACATCACCAACAAGGGAGGCGAAATTCTTTCCATTGAAACCCTAGAACTGGGGGCTGAGCTAATGCCCCTGCTGAAGAAGCAACTAAAAGTCACCAGCTGTGTGCTTGTCAAACCGGTCATCACCATCGTGAAGGAAACAGATGGAAAATACAATTTCGAAAGCACTAAAAAGAAACCAGCCAAAGAGCAGCCGGGAGCAGCCTTCAACTTGGACAATCTCAGGCTGTCCAAAGGACTACTTGTCTATCTGGACAGGAAAACGGAGGGAAAGACGGAGTTTAAGGATTTCAATCTGGCAATCAAGGACCTCTCGATAGGAGATACCTCAGCGGACATCATAAAGAACATATCGTTCACTGGAAGGTCAAGGCCGGTGTTGCAGACGCTGCAGACTGCGCCCTTGCAACGCGCCATAACAGGCTCGCCCTCAAAGGCAAGCTCAATCTTGTCAGCAAACGGTATGATAATGTAATAGTGGCGCTTATCGACGACAAGTGATGCGCAAAATTTAAACAAGGCATCAGCGGCCCCTTCAGCAGTCCCAAAATCAGCACGGTGAGCGCAGTCGGTTCCCTTGCAAGCCCGATCTTAAATCTTTTCAGGAAGGCGAAAAGCTTTGTCCAGGACGGCAAATGCGAGGTCTTTTATAAAGGCTCTGTGCAACAACCTCCAAAATAATTCTCTTTAAGAGCGCCCCGCCGCGCTGGTGCGCGAAAATGATAAAACTCTTGACAAGAAAGGTTTTAATATGATAATATTTATTAACTTGGAACAATACTAAATTAGATATGCATATTTTAAAAAAAATAGGACTCAAGCTAACCCCCCAAAGGTTAGCTATTCTCGACTATCTGAAGGGAAACACAGCTCATCCTTCAGCAGACGACATTTATGGGGCGGTTTCTAAAAAATTTCCGTCTATGTCTTTTGCTACGGTTTATAACACTCTTGAGACGCTTAGACGTAACGGCAGGGTGCTTGAACTGACAATTGACCCTCAAAAAAAACGTTTTGACCCGAATACCGAGCCGCATCATCATCTGATATGTATCAATTGTAAAAAGATTGTTGATATACATGCGAAATATGAGCTTGAAGTCACGGATACCATGAAGAGCGGTTTTGAGTTAACGGGCAACCACATAGAATTTTACGGCATATGCCCGGAGTGCAGTAAAAATACTTGATACAGGAGGTGAATATGTGGCAGTGCCAGGGAGCAAATTGCGGCTATATCTACAACCCGTCAAAAGGAGACAAAAAAGGCAAGATTCCACCCGGGACAAAATTTGAAGATTTACCTGAGGACTGGAAGTGCCCGGTATGCGGAGCCGGAAAAAGATTTTTCAATGAGGTCCCTGATTAATCAGTCCTGACTGCAAAAAAAGGACTCTTCCGTCTGTTTGGGCAGCTATAGCATAGTTAATGCGTTATATATTTCAAAAAACTTATAAAAGCGAGGGGAAAAACATGAAATTTAAGTGTACGGTTTGCGGTTATGTTTATGAGGGGGACAAGGCACCTGACAAGTGCCCGCAATGCGGAGCGCCATCTGACAAGTTTGTAGCTGCCGACAATACAGCTATGACATGGGCAGCCGAGCATGTTATAGGCGTTGCTAAAGACGTTGATCCAAGGGTCGTTGAGGGCCTGCGCCTAAATTTTAATGGCGAATGCACTGAAGTAGGCATGTATCTGGCCATGTCAAGGGCAGCTGACAGGCAGGGATACCCTGAAGTAGCCGAGGCATACAAGAGAATTGCCTTTGAAGAAGCAGAACATGCTGCCAAGTTTGCCGAACTGCTCGGCGAAGTTGTTTCTGCCGATACCAAAATCAACCTGCAGGTGCGCGTAGATGCCGAACACGGTGCCACACAGGGTAAGCAGGACCTGGCAGTACTTGCAAAGCAATTGGGCTATGATGCTATCCATGACACTGTGCATGAAATGGCCAGAGATGAAGCCCGTCATGGAAGGGCATTTAAAGGCCTGCTGGACCGTTATTTTAAATAATCGCAAGTTAAAAGAATAATTACAAACTTTGAGATTCCCCGTAGCATCGCTACGGGGTCTTAGAGGTACACGGCTGTGGCATTTATATCAGTCAAGATTTAAAACCTGCGGATCTTCTTTACAGTCATATCTTCGGCATCTCAAGGGCCGGTCAGACCAGACAGTGCATCTAAGTGAACTGCGTTCAAGATGTGGACAATATCCGTCATCATCCCTTGCAATGAAGAAAGGCCGGGCTGGATTATGTTTTAAATGCCCTTTCTTTACTTCCTCTTTTGTCAGCGCAAAATGAAAAGTACAACATTTTGCCCTGCACCATTTCAGGTTTGCTTCGCAATCCAGGTTTGCATCAGGCACATCTTCATCTTCCTGGCCATAGACAGCACCAAACCCCATTTCCATCATTTTTTGAATGACTGATATAAGTCTCTCTCTATCTTCATCAGAAATTTCGAGATGGTCCGGATCGTCTGATTCTATGTTTTTTGAATCTTCAGTCATAATATATCCAAATTATTTTTACTATATTACGAGTAACTCAAATTTTTCAATTCTCTACCCGCCCTGGCCTATCCTTTTAATCCTTCAATGTTAGTGTAAGTTTTCGCAGGCTGGTAAAGACTTGAACTTGTATTTTCTTACAGGAAGCATATAGTTTAAAACATGTTAGATATCGGGAAGCTCGTCCAACAGATCAGGTTAAACTGCAATATCTCAGATGCAAAATACTGGGGGCATTATTCTATCTGCGGCCTGCTCATGCGCTACCGCGAACTGTTTCGGGGTGAACATTCACTTGCCCCCTGGGAAAAAATCCCGACCGCTGAAATATCTTCATGGATTGACAAGCGCGAAGCTGCCTGGAAGGACCTTGAGAATGAAGACCTGCGCCAGCTGATTATAAACGATGTTGCATATGACCCCTTCGATTCTGAAGCGATAACCCACCAGTTAAAGAGTTCCGGCCTTATCTACGGCAGTGGATACGGCATGTTCGGTAAACCAGCATTCTTCCTCGCACGTCTTGTTTCGAGCAAGGAAATCTATGACTACAATATTTATTATGTTGGCTCTGAACTCTGCAGGGACCTGTCAGCGCATCCCGCAATGCTCCAGGGCAGATGCATATACCTGCGCCTTGACAGCCTGAGGAATGTCGTGTGGGAGCGGCTGCAGGAGCTTAACCCAACCCATTACACTCCTGTGCTCGATGAAATAGCATCACATTATGATATCCCAAAAGGTAGCGGGTTTATGGATGGCCTTGTACCAAAAATGGATGATGTTCTACGAGATGTGTCCGAGCTTTTTCTTATGCACGAGGTTGGTGAAGCGTTCGAGGATGATTTTTCTGATGAGTGGCTTGAGATTTTAAACGTCGGCTGCGACAGGCATGGTGAGCTATATGTAAGAGCCACCAAAGACCTTCTTGCTGATACATCAGTCATGGGGCCACTAAGAATGATCGTAAAACAGAAAAACAGGGTATTGCTCGCCTTTTATATGGCCTTTCTGCATGGCATAAGAAAAGAACTCTTCCCTGAAATCAAGACCGCATTTGAGCAGTTCCTCATGTCAGGAGACTGGGACCTGATTGAACGAGCGAGGAATGCCGGTTATGCAAAGGCTAATCGCCTGAAGGAAGCTATTATTTCACTCTGGAAGGAACAACAAGGTGCTGAAAATTTTAAGGCAGCGTTAAAGAGCTATATAACAGCAAGGACTTCATAATAAGTAACCCCTTTCCCTTGTTCCAAATCCATAATGCCAGCCACAATACCCTTACCGTAAATGATATCCAGTTTTAGAAATAAACGGTCGCTGTCACTATTTATTCGATTTTGGTAGTTTACTCTTATAACAACCTGCTTCCATCCGGTGATGACCTCACTTTTAGTCTCATTGATCGCAAAGTAGCATAGTGTTCATAACGCTACGGTGATTCTCTGGTAATCTGCTTACTCAACTGTCTCCCACAGAAAGTGAAACAAAGGTCTCTAAGACACTGCCGCCCGCAACAGCCGCCAAACCAACTGCAAATAAATCCAATCCACTCATGCGTAAATCATTTTTCGTGTCATGCCGCCATCCACAACATAATTGGCCCCTGTAATAAAACCGGCTTCAGGGGAGATGAGATAAGCTGCGAGGGAGGCGATATCTTCAGGTTTGCCGACCCTGCCTGAGGGGTGTTGTTTGTGGTCCATTTTCGAGAGTTTGACTGCTGACTTAGCGCGTCTCTTTTTCCAGCCGCTCACCTCAATCCATCCAGGGCTGATGCAGTTCACCCGCACATCCGGCCCGAGACTGAGGGCCAGGGGTTGATAAGCGCATTCACCCGCCGGAAAGATGCAACCGTTTCCTTGACCACTGTCTTGACCGCAGCCTCGTCCGAGATATCGGCATGCATGAAAACAGACTCTCCGAGGCCATGATATTCCTCAAGCGTCTCTCTGCCTGCCTCAGCATCCATCTCAGCAAAGACCACCCGCCAGCCATCCACCAGCAATCTTTTTACAATCGCCTTGCCGATCCCCTGGCCGCCGCCCGTAACAATGGCGACTCTGCCTTTATCCATTGATGCCTCTCCTACTTCAAATCATCCTAAAATGCCAGAAACGGTTAATTATTTACTCTTTTTTTCTTTCTTTGCCTCTCCCTTTACCTCAATGCTGGTTGCCTTCATCATGTAGTGGATTGTCACCTTAGACCCCACCTTGAGATCACCGGTTGTCTTGGTGTCCTTGTCACGGGCGATCTGCCATTTCTCCTTTCCCTTCTGGACGGTAACGGAGTCATCCTTTACTTCAAGTACAGGGCCGGTTACCTGGTAGTCAGTTGTACCGGCAAAAGAGAACGAAGCAAACAATAGAAAAGCAAAAAATAGGACTGTGATACGTTTCATTAGTTTTTCCTCCTAATTCATTTTTTATAAATGCTCCAAAGAGCACATCAACCCAAGGTCCCATTCACCTTACCGTAATGAATTTCTTGATCTTGTTAAAGCTTCCCTCTTTGGTCCCCCTTATCTTCATGATATCTTCAGGAGCATTATAGGGTCTCCCATCAATAATGGCCTGGGCCTGCGCAATGCCAAAGAGGAGCGACAACTGGAACTGCAAAGACGTCCTGCTTCTTTTCTGCATATTCAACCTCCTTCCTGACGGGAACGAAATAAAGGCTGTTACTATGCCTCTCCCGTCTTTGCTTTATAAGGTACTTATATCATCAAGCATAGTGGTTGTCAATTAATTAATTATGGGAAATCATGGAAACAAAAGGACGCAAGCAGCAGTATGAGAAACGCGGCGTTGTTGATAAGTACATCTATGCGCCGGAAAGATGAACGATAAAACTTGACAGTGGCACATAATATGCGATACTTCTTTTATCAGTGGTAAAGGAGCGTAAATATGAAAATCTTTGTAGGGACAAGCGGGTATGGATACAAGGAATGGAAGGGGATATTTTATCCTGAAAATATCTCGCCAAAGGAAATGCTTCGCTTTTATTCAGGACGACTTGGCTCGGTGGAGATCAATAATACCTTTTATCACATGCCCACAGAAAGCGTCCTTGCTTCCTGGGCTGAACAGGTCCCGGAGGGTTTTATTTTCGCGCTCAAAGCACCCCAGGTCATAACCCATATCAAGCGATTGAGAAATGTTGGAGAGGAGACTGAATACCTCTTCAGGACACTGTCAGTCCTGGACAGGAAACTTGGGCCGGTCCTTTTCCAGTTTCCCAAAAGCTTTCATGCAGACTATCCGGCGCTGGCAGATTTTATTTCTCTGGTTCCCCTCAATATGTCCTGCGCATTCGAGTTTCGCAGCCCATCTTGGCTCAAGGTTGAAATCCTGGACCTTCTTCGTAAAAGAGGATACAGCCTCTGCGTTGCGGATATTGATGAGAATCCGACAAATGAGATCATAAGTACAGCGACATGGGGGTATCTGCGCCTGCGACGTTCCGATTATACGGATGCTGATCTTTCACAGTGGATGGAAAGAACCCTTTCTCAAAAATGGGAGAAGGCTTTCGTCTTTTTTAAACACGAGGAAGAGGCCAAAGGGCCTGAAATGGCGGTACGTTTTCGTAAGCTTACTGATTCACTTTAAAGCCCGTACTCCTTCCATCTTTTTTCAACAAGCTTTTTGACCTCATCCGACATAAACAGCTCTTCCGGCCAGTCCCTCATCATGCCCTCTTCTCTTGTCTTCCTGGTAGCGTCAATCCCCATCTTCGAGCCGTACCGGGGGAATTTTGCAGCGTGGTCAAGGTCATCGAGAGGCCCTTCAGCTATTACAACGTCCCTCTTCCAGTCAACGTTATTTAATACACGCCAGGCTGTATATGAGATATCCTGGACATCAACGTCTTCATCAACTACTACAAGAAGCTTTGCGAACATCATCTGTCCCTTGCCCCAGAGACCGTGGATGATCTTCTTGGCATGGCCTGGATAGCTCTTTTTGATCGAGATCAGGCAGCAATTGTGAAATACCCCTTCCATCGGCAGATTAATGTCCCTGATTTCAGGAGAATCGAGCTTCATGAGAGGCAGGAATATCCGCTCTGTGGCCTTGCCCATATAACAGTCTTCCATTGGAGGTTTCCCTACTATTGTGGCCGGATAGATCATATCTTCCCTGTGGGTTATGCAAGTAACATGAAAAACAGGATAATTGTCGGCTGCTGAATAGAAACCTGTATGGTCTCCAAAAGGGCCTTCAATACGCATCTCTCCAGGGTCAAGATAACCCTCTATCACAAGCTCGCTGTTCGCAGGGACTTCAATATCAGAAGTTACGCACTTTACCATTTCAACCGGTTCCCTGCGCAAAAAACCGGCAAACATCATCTCATCTATTGATTCAGGAAGCGGGGCGCTCGAAGAATAAATGACCGAAGGGTCACCGCCTACTGCAATGGCTGCAGGCATTTTTGTGCCAAGGGCCTTATATTTATCATAATGCCTTGCGCCGTCTTTATGTATATGCCAGTGCATACCGGTTGTAGTCTTGTCGTATACATGTATCCTGTACATGCCGCAGTTCTGGCGGCCGGTCTCAGGGTCTTTTGTGAAGACCATCGGCAATGTAATAAACCTGCCCTCATCAGTTGCCTGCCCGTCACCCGGCCAGCATTTGATGATAGGGAACTTACTCAAATCAGGGTTGTTCTTTTCTATTACTTCCTGGCAAGGCGCATTTTTGACTGTCTTGGGAAGGTATTTCGAGAGTTCAAAAAGCTTGGGCAGCATTGAAAGTTTTTCCATTAAGGTTTTTGGAGGGGCCTGGTGCAGCAATTCCTCTATCCTATGGGCAACATCATCAAGCCTTTGCACTTCAAGAGAAAGGCACATCCTTTCGAATGAGCCAAAAAGATTAGTAGCAACAGGGAATTGTGAGCCTTTGACCTTCTCAAAAAACAATGCCTTGCCGCCGTCAGGGCTTTTGCACATCCTGTCGGTGATCTCTGATATTTCAAGTATAGGGTCAACCTCAGCCCTGACCCTGTGAATAAGGCCTTTTTTGTCAAGAAGCGCTATAAACTCTCTTAAATCCTTATATGCCATATAACCGCCTTAAAAAATTGTTTGATTATTATATATGCCCGATAGTAATGTTGACAAGGTCACAATTTACAATCACTCTATTTGTACCAGGCGGTACCAGGCGGTTAGGAAAATATTTCTCCCGGAAATTTTATCAGGTCTTTTTAATCCTTTTTATTTCAAGCACATATTTGCAATGGTCATGATTTAAAGAAAAGGCGTCGGGAAACTCCTTACACCTAACTTTTACAAATCCAATGATTTCAAAAACATAGAAACTGGCATATAAAATGCTCTGTATTATGCAGGAATGAATAATTTTTCCGGTCTGTTTTTGGGGAGGGAGTGTTATAGGTACTATCATGTGCATAACAAGCCGGGGGCCGACAATGTCTTATAAAAAGGTATTTATTTTGAGCATGACAGTTATTTTTTCAGTTCTGTTCTTTACCTGCATTATGGGAAACAATCACAGGATGGAAAATGACCTGATGGCACATATGAGTTCCACGTCGGAATATAAAAACTGGCGGCCATTTATTCCCGCCACTTCCAAAGAAGCCCATGAGCAGTTCATAGTGGAAACACTTCTTTTGAGGTGCGAAAACAAGTGCAATATATACGATTATTATGTGATAGAAGACCTCTCAAGTGTCTGCAGGGACACCTGCTATGAGATATGGGCTTTCCTGTCCAGGGCAAAAGACAGCCGGCATCAATAAATACCCTTCATGAGAGGAAACCTTTCCATTACCTTTGGGGCCTTCATTGGCTCATATCTGAAGATGAGTTCCCTGCCTTTGTAATACCTGATTTCATAAGGCTGTTTGAGCTTTTGAGTGAGATGATAGAAGGTAACAAAATCCGCGAAATCTTCAGCCCAGTTCTGACTCGCGTAAACAGAGACAAAAGGTGTATTTGATATTTGCCTGTATAGGTCCAACGCATCAGATATATTGATCCTGGGCCCTTTATTAAGGCCATAAAAAGTGACTTTGTCTCTTAATGGGTAATCATATTGTTCCGATGCCTTTGAATAATCCGTCCATATGCCTTTAACAAAATCAGTTGAGCGTGTCATAGTCCGCTTTATCTTCGCCAGTTCATCCTCCACATAAGGAGTAAAATTCATAACATAATCTGCGATATGGGTTGTTTCATGAAGAAGAATATACATCAGCCCCCTGAAATCGCTTCCGCTGTTTACCTCTATTCTGAGTTCAGTATTATCCCTTGCAAAACAGGTGTTCTCTCTGTATGTGAGCTGTTTTGAAATATCATTTTTCAACACCACAGGATTAATAACTAAAATTGTGTAGACGTCGTATTTTTCATTGAGCACATACTCAGCCATTCCGCTTCCCTGGAAGTTTTGCACAAAATATATCCCCAGGAGACGGTCCTGTAAAACTTTCCTGTGTAATGCAGGAAGCTTGTTTATATATTCAGCAAGCAGAGCGGTTTCTTTTTCAGAAGTAGAATATGAAGAATAAGTGTTGTCTTTATCCATCTCTTTCAGGTGTCCCAACACAAAACCGGGTATTGGCTGCAGCCTCGACATGAGCGGACTTTCAGGATCAAAAGCATAGCTTTTAAGGTCCTTTGCCGGCGATACCGATTCGCGAGTATTTTCCCCCTGTGCGCAGGACACAATATTAAATGCAAAAAACAGGACAACAACAAGCCTGAATATGTTTGAGACTCTCAAGTTTAGGCCTCCACTTCTCTTTACATAGACGAGGATTTTACTTCAGGACTGTGACCTTGTCACCTTTAACGATGTTGAACAGCTTTGAAGCGCTGCCACGGTTAACAAATAATTCCAGATGGCCGGAACTGTTTACAAGACAGCTGAGGGCACTGTCAGAGGCCTGCGCATAAAATTTTAAGGGGTAAATAGCAGTGTCCTTTATCGTGACGGAAAACTGTCCCCCTGCCCCTGTCAGATCACTTTTCCTGATATTGGTTATGGCATTGCCAAAACTGTCTATGTATATGACCTCTCCAAGAATATTATCACCACTGGTCTCCGGCAAAGGCACTTCAAACCTTACCGGATCATGGATAAACCGGCCAAACTCCTCCAGCCTTGTCCCTTTTGACAACCACCCTGCAACAGGAGCGAAGAGGTCCCTTCCCTGAAAGGTCGGGCTGTCCTTTGAAAGCATGTATTCACTATTTGTAATATGCACAGCCTTCATTGTCTTTGCATATGACAGGACATAAGAGAACACGCCGTTATCAGGCCCTACAAAATAGTGCCCGTCAGCTTCAATAATAACCGGCCTTCTTCCAGAACCAACACCAGGGTCAACCACAACAACATGGATAGTCCCCTTCGGGAAGTATTTATAACTGGAGCCTATAATAAACGCGCCTTCTGAAACATCCTGGGGTGGGACTTCATGTGTAAAATCAACAAGAACGGCACGAGGGTTTATTGAGAGGACCACGCCCTTCATCTCGCCGGCAAAAGGGTCCCTGCAACCAAAATCAGTGGTTAATGTTATTACTCTTATCTGCTCGCTATCCATTTTTTTAAACAGTTACATAATTAAGCGCATGACAAAAGACAGGCTGGATACAGTATTTGGAGCGGTTTTTTTCGCTGACCAGCGAGGACATGGATGTCCGAGCAAGCGAAAGCCTCGGAGGAAGGCCTGGAGGCCTTCCGAGAATGAGCGAAAATACTGTGTCCTGACTGTCTGAATATAACCCTCGATCACCTTATAGTTAAACTACCTATGATTTCATTTATATCAGAAATCCCCTCTTCTGTCATGAACTTTTCTATGCCCTCGATTATCTCCACAGTAGCCATTGGATTGACAAAATTGGCAGTGCCAACAGCAACTGCCCTTGCCCCGGCAATCAGGAATTCAAGGGCATCATTGGCAGTCATAATGCCGCCCATGCCTATGATCGGTATCTTGACAGACTTGTAGACCTCACACACCATTCTTACTGCCACAGGTCTTATAGCAGGTCCGGAAAGACCCCCGGTGTTGTTTGCAAGCACAGGCCTTCGTTTTTTGACATCCACGACCATTCCGGTGATAGTATTTATAAGGGACACTGCATCAGCCCCGGAGTTCTCGGCTACCCTTGCCATAAGGCCGATATCTGTGACATTAGGTGACAGCTTTACGATCAGGGGGAGATTAGTGGCTTTTCTGACGGCAGTAACTACCTGTTCCATTGCCTTGGGGTCAGTGCCAAAAACAATCCAGCCAGCCTGCTTGTTAGGACATGATATATTCATTTCAAGTGCATGAACACCATCCGCCCTGCCCAGTTCTTCTGCAGCCTGAACATATTCTTCAACACTGTCACCAAAGAAATTTGCAATAACCGGAATATTAAAGCCCCTGAGGAATGGGAGTTTGTCTTTTATGAATGCCTTTGTCCCTATGTTCTGCAACCCTATTGCATTAAGCATTCCCGCAGGTGTTTCAACCACCCTTGGGGTTGGATTGCCCTGTCTCGGCGCTGTAGAAAGCCCTTTGACTACGATTGCGCCGAGCCTGTTCAGGTCAATGAATTCCGAATACTCCTCGCCATACCCAAAGGTGCCGGAAGCGGTCATTACAGGGTTCTTGAGATTCAGTCCTGCAAAATCAACCGATAGATTCGGCTTGTTGCTGTTAGTTGATTGCTGACCGCCGCTTCCGCGCCTTCTGTTGGTGACCGCTGTTTTTTTTACTCCCATATAATCTCCTCTGCATTAAAGACAGTCCCCTCTTTGCATACTCTTTTATAACCAGAGGTGGTCTTTACAACACACCCAAGACATGCGCCCAGGCCACAGGCCATATGTTCCTCAAGAGACACATAGCATTTCATCCCTGCCTGTGAAGCAATCCTGCATACCTCTTTTTGCATCGGCGCAGGACCACACGCATATACAGGAAAAGATTTGTCCATTAAATATGTTGAAAGGAAATTTTCGAGCTTTTCGGTTATCAGGCCTTTGTCTCCTGCAGAACCATCATCAGTAGATAAGATCATCTCGTTTGATACCTCATCTGCATCACCAAGCATCAGCAACTCCTGACTGTTTCTTGCGCCGTAGAAAAAGTAGGCCCTGTGTTTGAACCTTTGCATCAGGGACATAATAGAAGCGATCCCAATCCCGCCTGCTACTGCAAAAAAATCACCCTCAGGTTCAGGATAGCTATTTCCAAGAGGGCCGATCACATTAATTGTGCTGCCTGTCTTAAGGTCGGCAAGTGACCTGGTGCCCTTCCCTCTTATCCTGTAAAGGAATTGAAGGGTATTGTCCTCCTGTCTGAAAATACTGAAGGGTCTTTTTAACAACGGATCATACGAATCAGAGGTCTGTAGCATATAAAACTGGCCTGGTTTTGGCATTTCAATTGCAGAAAGTGGAGTTATACTTAATAACGTAAAGGTATTGTTCAGGTTTTTATTATCAATTATTTTTGCGGGAAAATATCTAAACAAAGGTGATCTCTAAAATTTCGTATTCGATAGTTCTTGCCGGTGCCTTGACAGTGGCAGTATCACCCACCTCTTTTCCAATCAAGGCCCTGCCTACAGGTGAACTTATTGAAATTTTGCCGGTCTTCACATTGGCCTCGTCAGTCCCGACAAGGGTAAATTCGTACTCCTCTTCAGCCTCAATGTCAACAACCTTCACCTTGGCGCCAAAGCCGATCTTTGACTGGGTTATCTTTGAAGTATCTATTACATCCGCCATTGCTATCTTGGTCTGGATTTCCTGGATACGGCCCTCTATAAAGGATTGTCTTTCCTTTGCAGCGTGATATTCGGCATTTTCAGACAGGTCTCCGTGTGCCCTTGCCTCAGCTATGGCCTTTATGTTCCTGGGCCTGTCTTCCTTTAAAAGCCTTTCAAGCTCTTCCTTGAGCTTTTGGAACCCTTCAATAGTAAATGGCACACGACTCATATATTTCAGCATCTCCTTAAGTGTTTGAACTCTATTAAAATACCACAACAAACCACTTTAAGACAAATTATAACCTTGCAATTTCTCTTTTGAAATCATCGGGTGGCAGGAAAATTACAACGAATGGGATGGCAAAGGCACTCTGAATGAATATCGGTCGTCCTCAAGCAGTATCTGAACAGCCTTTTTATTTGAAATATTTACCACTAAAGGGGCTTTCAGATTGGCCATAAGATTATTATCAGAAACAGCCAGTATTGCAAAAATAACGACATCCGATGCCTCTTTAATCCCCAAAAATTCCTCGACATCATCCTTGATTGTAAAGGAATACTCAGGGAAAAGGACAAAGGGAACAGTAATGATAAAGGCTATATCAGGGTCTTCCACTGAATGTAGCCACTTAATAGGGTCTTTGTAATCAATAATAACAAATCTCTTGAGGTCTGGAAAGCCTGGAATGCCAAAAGGAAAATTGATTATGCTCTCTTCCTGTATTTCTATTTCGCCGAATCTTGTTGTACTTAGCTTCATAGTCTCACCGCTCCTGTTATCATTTTTCACCCTGGTGTTTTAAGCCAAGGAAATCCTTGAGTCTGTCCATATCAAGCTTTGCGGCTTCCTTGTTCAACTGTTTTAGTTTCTCGTAAAGTTCTTCCCTGTATATAGGCAATTCACGCGGCGCCTCTATCCCCAGTTTAACAAACCCATTGCCGATCTCAACAATTTTGATTTTTATGTCTTCGCCTATATTTATAGTCTGATCAATTTTACGGGTTAGGACAAGCATTCTGGCCTCATTTCAGGAAGTCAAAAAGACTTGTTCTCATGAATTCTGCTGAAGCGGTCCTGAGCCCCTGCAATGCAGTCTGCCGCTGTGCCATGTCAGAAGCGGCCTTTGCGATGTCCGCATCCTCATCGTTGGACATATATAAAGCTATGTCCAGTTCCCTGTTAGCGAAAATCTCTCCCTGCGCATCCAATTTATTCATACGGGAGCCGACTTCCGCCTGCGCCTTGAACACCTTATCGGCCACTCTGTCAAGATAATCAACTGCCTTCTGGATACGGCCTGAATCATTGTTTTCAAGGGAAATCTTTAGAAAATTCAGTGCCCTAAGTATATACCCCTGCACATTACCGTCTTCATCAATAGTCCCATTCAGATAATTATTATTAAAGCTGTAATAATTGCTATTGGAAGCATCCTCAATGTAATTATAGTTTTTTACATTGTAGTCAAATGTATTCGACTGCATGCCGTATGTCAGGGCATTATCACTGGTCAATGTAGTGCGCAATAATGAAGAATCAGCATTAAACTTAAACACACCTGCTGCGTTAAGACTTGAGGGGTCAGTCCATTTTACGGTCAGGTCGTCTGTATTCCCGGCCATACTGGATATACTGAAGGTTTCAGTGCCAGCTCCCCCGGATGAATCATAAGAAACTGTATAAGTATTAGCAGAGGACGAAACGCTTTCCAAGGCAGCCTTCAAGGCAGCTGCCAGGTCACTTCCTGTGTTGTAAGTTCCAACGGATATGGTGGCGGTAACACTTTTCCCGCCTTCAGTTATAGCTACAGTATTGTTGGTCGCGTCAATTATAAACGGCCCGGCGCCCGCTCCTGCCATGGGAGGCACATTGCTGGTCACAGATGCAGGAGGTGAAACAAGTGCATGGTCCGTAGCAGAATAACCAAGTACGCTTGCTGCACTTGAATTTGCGTCCTCCCATTTCATGTCAAGATTTACATTGCCTGGATTGTTTATTATTTTATATTTTTTGGCGGAAGAATCATATGTGACTGTATAAATATTGTTAACAGTAGTGTCAACACCCTCCATCTTTGACTTGACCATTGAAGCCAGCTGGTCTGCATTGTAAGAGCCTTCGGTGAGATATATAATCTTATCACCATTACCTTCATTAAAAACAATCTGGTTATTTGTGCTATTGATCGTGATACTGTCTGCAGAGGACATGTATACAAGGGTATTAAGTCCTGTTTCAGCAGGGTCATTTGTTGAAGCCGTTATCCGAACATCTCCGGACCTGCCAACCGGATCAGATGCCATTACTATCCTGTAATCATGAGCACTGCCTGTCCCCATATCGACGACCTCCGCCTTTACGCCGGCATTGGCAGTATTGATCGCATTTTTTATTTCTGCAAGCGTGGCACCTGCAGAGATAGTTACGTCAACAGGCGTGGTATCATCATCACCAACCTTTATCGTAAGCGTACCGCCGCTGCTTGTAAAAACACTGGCTGCAGATGTAAAACCGGTCGCATTATCGCTGATATCGGATGTACTTGTTGGAATTCCAATGGCATTCTCCGTCTTAAACCCGAGGGTCAGTGCAGCGGTTGAACTCGGATCACTCCAGAGCAAATCGCGGTCAGCCACTGTGGCATTAGTAATTGTAAACTTTTTGGTCGTTGAATCAAACGAGACTGTATAATCACCTGCTGCATCCGCGGTCTCCAGCTTACTTTCTATCTCCGCTGCAAGCTGATCGCCTGTGTACATACCCGTATCCAGCGTTGCAGTCCCTGCAGGAACGCCGGTGCCTGCCGTACCGAACACTATCTGACTGTTCCCGGCTCCGATCACAAAAAAGCCGGCAGAGGAATATAAGGCCGAATTTGGATCTGCATCATTTGCATATGCAGACAAGATAGCGGCCGATGAATCTGAGGCCTGGTTACGCCTGAAGCTGAATAATTGGCTTGCGGGAATATTCACCCCTATTTTTGTACCCGTATTAATATCTATCTCAACCGTATTGGAATCCGACAGATACTCTCCTGTTTGCTTATCTACAGGTGTGACATTCGACTTGTATCCTCCAAAAATATACTTGTCGCCGATCCTCGTATTGGCAATATCTACTGCACTGTCCAGCATGATACCGATTTCTTTTGCGATCGTTGCCCTCTCATCAGCTGTTGCGCTTCCGTCAGACCCCTGCAGTGCCAACTCCTTGGCCCTTATGATCAGGTTGTTAAGACTTGACAACCCCGTATCTATACTCCCGAGAGAATCGCCTGCAAAGCCTATGGCCCTTTTGTACTCGTCCATGGCGGATACCTGTGTCTTGTAGCCTACAACCCTTGACATGGCAGCGGGATCGTCAGAAGGCCTGTTTAACTTCTTCATTGAGGAAATCTGTTCCTGGGACTTGAATATGGCTTCCATATTTTTAGTGAAATCGTTGAGAAACCTGTCATAGAACATCTGTGTAGTTATTCTCATATTTACCTCGCTATCATACCTAGTAGGGCTGTCATAAGTTCATCTGCCAAGCTTATCATTTTTGCAGCAGCCTCGTAAGACTTCTGGTACATGATAAGATTGGACGCTTCTTCATCGAGGCTTACGCCCGACACCTGCTGCCTTCTGCTTTCCAGTTCAGCAACAATCGTGACCTGAAATGTCAGGTTCCGTTTTGCAGCCTGTGAATCAACGCCGGCATCAGAGACAATACCGCGATAATAATCAGTCGGGGTCTTGCCGGCTATAATCATCTGGTTTACAAGGTCTGCAATGGCTTTTGAATTTTTGTTGTCACCCGGCAGTCCGTGAGATGCCTGGGCTGAGACATCTGTGTCACTCGTATCAGACCCGCCTACAGAAAAGCTGGAGTCCGAGGTAAACCCGAAGAGGTCCTCCGCAGTTGTACCGCTTTCTGTCCATAATATATTGGTCTGCATGTCCGGACTAAATACGTCGACGCTGAATTTATCACCTGCGCTGAGAGCGCCGGCCGAAAACTGGACTTTAACGTTTTCATTCGTCGTATTAGCTGCCGCGCTTCCATCGATCCATTTATTTGTAAAATCATCAACAGTGGTTATAGCCCCACCAGCCGTATCGTCCGCTTTTGTTGAGTCGTAGGCGACTCCTCCGGATCCCAGCCAGCTAGTGCCGCCGTCAATGGAATACTTGTACGTCGCAACCCCGGTCACTCCGGCAGTCGCGATCTGGACCAGGAATGTCTTGTTGGTCGTGCCTGTATAATTATTACCGGCGTTTGAAGTGATCGTCTCGACCGATGTGTTGTCGGTATAACGGTAACCGCTCTCGACTTTTTTATTCGCAAGGTTTATATTCGTATCATTTGCAGTTATTGTGACCGCACTGCCTGAATTG
>Ga0209211_10001861_pt1 | contig 38068 bp, 42 predicted proteins | sample RifGroA2_FD_183992 | JGI IMG/M metagenome (GOLD analysis project Ga0209211, IMG submission 183992) | Groundwater microbial communities from Rifle, Colorado, USA - Groundwater A2 (SPAdes) (version 2) | ecosystem: Environmental > Aquatic > Deep subsurface > Groundwater | place: Rifle, Colorado...
TCGGCACAGCCACGGCCTATTTTTATAGCGTGGCTGTTTCTGTTTTATTTTTTTTAGCGCCGGCCGGCCAATTTTTCTTTTATTATGAAAGCGCGGTTTTGATTTTAGTTTTTATAACCCTCGGTAAATATCTTGAAGCCAAGACTAAAGGAAAAACCAGCCAAGCCATCAAAAAATTAATCGGTTTAGCGCCCAAAGAAGCTATTTTAATAAGGAATGGCGAGGAAATAAAAGTGCCGGTTGCTCAACTTAAAGTCGGCGATGTTATTTTAGTTAAACCAGGACAAACTATTCCGGTTGACGGTTTGGTAGTTGACGGCCATTCGGTGGTGGATGAGAAAGCGATTACCGGTGAGAGCTTGCCGAAGGAAAAAAAAGCCGGTGATGCGGTGGTGGGCGCGACTCTTAATAAAACCGGCGTCTTTACATTCCGGGCGGAAAAAGTCGGTGCGGATACCATGCTGGCCCAGATTATAAAAATTGTTGAGCAGGCGATGGGTTCCAAAGCGCCTATCCAGCGCTTAGCCGATAAAATTTCATTTTATTTTGTGCCAACGGTTATCGGCATTGCCTTGTTGTCTTTTTTTGTCTGGCTGTTGTTTGGGCAAACACTGGCGTTTGCTCTCAGCGTTTTTGTGGCGGTTTTAATTATTGCTTGTCCCTGCGCTTTGGGTTTGGCGACGCCGACGGCGGTAATGATGGGCACTGGCCTCGGAGCTGAGCGCGGTATTTTAATTAAAAGCGGCAAAGCCCTGGAAATCGCCCAAAGGGTTAATCTGATTATTTTTGACAAAACCGGAACATTAACCGAAGGTGAGCCGGTGGTAACCGATATTTTAGAAGTTGTTTTTAAATTTCATCAGTCGGAAATTTTGCGTTTGGCTGCCTCCGTTGAGAAATATTCCGAGCATCCTTTAGCCGGCGCTATTTTGGCTGAAGCCAAAGAAAAAGGAATTCAGTTAGCTGAAGCGGAAAATTTTGAAGCCTTGGCAGGCCAGGGCGTGAGAGCCGATATTGAAGGCCATCAAGTTCTCTTTGGCACTCGGCAATTGATGGTTGAAAATAAAATAAATATTTTGCCGATTGAAGAAAAAATGGCGGTTTGGGAAAATCAGGGTAAAACGGTGATGATTTTAGCCTTAGAAAATTCGATTATTGGTTTGATCGCCGCTGCTGATACTTTAAAAAAAGGATCAATCGCTGCGATTGAAATGATAAAAAAAATGGGTAAAGAAGTCGGAATGATTACTGGCGATAATGAGCGGGTGGCCAGGGCGATTGGCCGGCAAGCCGGCATTAGTGAGATTTTAGCTGAAGTTTTGCCGCTGGATAAAGCCGCGCGGATTAAAGAGCTTCAGGCAGACGGAAATATTGTGGCGATGGTTGGTGACGGCATTAATGACGCGCCGGCTTTGGCGCAGGCGGATTTAGGCGTGGCGATGGGGTCGGGGACTGATGTGGCTATTGAAAGCGGCGATATAGTTTTAATTGGCGATGATTTGCGCCAAGCCGCGCTAGCCATTGATTTAAGCCGCTATACGATGAGGAAAATAAAACAAAATTTATTTTGGGCTTTTATTTATAACGCAGTCGGCATTCCAGTGGCCGCGGGTATTTTCTATTTTTTTACCGGTTGGCTTCTTAATCCGATTGTGGCGGCTGGAGCGATGGCTTTTTCTTCGGTGAGCGTGGTTTTAAATTCATTAAGTATGAAGTTTAAGCGTTATTAGGCAAAAGAGCAGATATTTTATGTAAGGAAACACGGAAAGCTATTCCGTGTTTTTTAATTTTGATGCTATAATACGATAAAGCAACAAAAACTATGGAACTAAAATTTCCAGCTGGCTTGCCCCGTTGGAAAATCAAGTTATAAGAAATGGAGCTAGAGAATCTGAATAACAATAAAAATGAAATGAGTAAAAAAAAAGACCTGTTTTTTCCTTCGGGTTTTTTATGGGGGGCGGCAACTTCGGCGCATCAGGTTGAGGGCAATAATATTAATGATTGGACAGAATGGGAGCAAGTAAATGCCGAAAAATTAGCCAAGTCAGCCGGTCAAAAATGGCAGCGATGGCAGCAGGAGCAATTTCCGGCCATGTTTGAGGCAGGAAATTATATTTCTGGCCAGGCCTGCGATCATTATCGTCGCTATGGGCAGGATTTTGATATAGCTAAATCATTGGGCCATAATGCCCACCGTTTTTCCATTGAGTGGAGCCGGATTGAACCAGAGGAGGGTCAGTTTGATGAAGCGGCTATTGAGCATTATCGGCAGGTGTTATTGGCATTGCGCCAACGCGGTTTGGAGCCGTTTGTTACGTTATGGCACTGGACTAATCCTTTATGGATCCGTGATATCGGCGGCTGGGAGAATAAAAAGACGATTAATTATTTCACCCATTATGCAGAGAAAATTTTTAATGAATATCATGATTTGGTAAAATTTTGGGTGCCGTTAAATGAGCCGGGAACACAGGTGTCATTCGGTTATATCTTTGGCAGCCAGCCGCCCGGCGTTAAAAATAAATTACGGGCCAATAGGGTTTTAAAAAATTTAATGGCGGCCCATAAGAAAATCTATAGTCTTAATCGTGAAAAAAAGCATGGGTTTCAGATTGGTTGTTCTCATTTTATGTTTTTTAATAAGCCTTATAAAAATTTGCCCTGGAATTTTTTGGTTACGAAGATAATGAGTTATTTTTTGGATTATCGCTTTTTTAAAGTATACAAAAATTTCAGCGATTTTTTCGGCATCCAATATTATCAGCCGAATTTTGTTAATCTTAAGCTCGGCGGGAGAATAGCCGGCTTAATAGAAAATAAGGAGCCGTATAAATGGGTTAGTGATTTGAATTGGGAAATTTTTCCTGAAGGCATTTATCACGTTGTGAAAAAGGCGGCTCGATACGGCAAACCAATTTATATAACTGAAAATGGCTTGGCTGATGCGGCAGATAAAAATCGCGGGCCGTTTATTAAAGAAAATTTAAAATGGCTTCATCGAGCAATCAACGAGGGCGTTGACGTGAAAGGATATTTTTATTGGTCATTATTGGATAATTTTGAATTCGTTGATATGCGCGGTTTTTGGCCGCGGTTTGGGCTGGTGGAGGTGGATTACAAGACCATGGAGCGGAAAATTCGGCCCAGCGCTTATGAATACGCGGAAATTTGTAAAAATAATACATTGAAACTATGACCTGGTTAATTTTTGCCATCTCCGGATATTTTTTTTATGCAGTGTCAACGTTGATTAATAAATTTTTATTGCGCCAGAAAGCAGTTACCAAGCCGATGGCGTTTACTTTTTGGGTCGGCGTTTCCAGTATTTTTACTTTTGTTTTAGTTCCCTTTGGCCTGCATTGGCCGGGCTGGAGCGGTTTCATTCTTGATTTATTGGCCGGCATAATTTTTTTCGCCGCGCTTTTTTATTTTTATCGGGCGCTGGATATTAATGAGGCCTCGCGCGCCGCTTCCGTGATGGGTGGATTATTGCCAATTTTTATTTTAATATTTTCTTATTTATTTTTGGATGAACGTTTGGGCTGGTTGCAGCTAGCTGCTTTTTTATTATTAGTGGTTGGCGGAATTTTACTTTCTTTAAAAATTCAAAAAAAGGGATTAAAAGAGGCCATGAAGGGCTGGGGGTCTATATTTTTAGCGATTTTAGTCGGCGCGATTTATTGGGTTTTAGAAAAACATATTTTCAACACGCAAGGTTTCATTACTGGATTCATTTGGACGCGCTTAGGGCTGGTAATCGGTGCATTATTAATTTTACTTTATATTCCTTGGCGGCGGACTGTTTTTACTTCCGCCAGCCAGGCCACCGGTGGCATCGGCGCGCTAATGATTTTTGCTAAATTAATTGCCGGGCTCGGTTCGCTTTCTGTTCATTTCGCGCTTTCTCGCGCCAGCGCGCCATTGGTGCAGGCATTGCAGGGGACGGAATATGTTTTTTTGCTGATGCTGGTAGTCATTTTTTCAAAGAAATTTCCGCAGATAATTAAAGAAAAAACGACAATGCCGATTATTATACAAAAAGCAATAGCCATTTTTTTAATCGGCGTTGGTCTGGCATTTTTAGTCTTATGAATATAAATAGATATTACATTATCATAACTATTTTAGCGCTGTTAATTGGCGGTACGCTTTATTTAGGCCGGTCCACCGCTGAATCAAACCGGCCGATCAGTTGGGGCGTGACATATTCGCAAGATTTTGCGCAAAAACTCGGGCTTGATTGGCGCCAGACATATTTGGCAATTTTGGATGATTTGAAAATTAAAAAAATCCGTTTGATTGCCCGTTGGCCGGAAATTGAGCCAATAGAGAATGGATTTGATTGGGCGGATTTGGATTGGCAAGTGGCGCAGGCCGCGGCGCAGGATGTTAAAATTATTTTAGCCGTTGGCCATAAAGTGCCACGCTGGCCGGAATGCCATCAGCCGGATTGGGTGCAGGACCGGCGGACGGCTCTATTGGAATATATTGAAGCCGTGGTTAATCATTATAAAAATAATCCGGCCATTGAAATTTGGGAAGTGGAGAATGAACCATTTTTGCCGTTTGGCGAATGTCCGCCACTGGACATTGAATTGTTGGATGAAGAGATTGCCTTAGTTAAAGAATTAGATCAGCGGCCGGTTTTATTGACTGACAGCGGCGAGTTGAGTATTTGGGTCCGCGCGGCTTCGCGAGGCGATATTTTTGGCACGACGATGTACCGCTGGGTTTGGAATAAATACCTCGGTTCTTATAAATATCCGATTCCGCCGAGCTTTTTTCGCGCTAAAGAGCGGCTGGCGCGTTTGTTCGTCGGTCGGGAAAAACCTTTTATAGTTATTGAATTGCAAGGCGAACCCTGGACGCATAAGCAAATTTATGAGATTTCACTTCAGGAACAATTAGAGCTGATGCCTTTGGCGGAATTTACCGATTTAATTGATTATGCTAAAAAAACTGGATTTAACGAATATTATTTATGGGGTGTTGAGTGGTGGTATTCATTAAAAACCCAATATGGCCATCCGGAATATTGGGAATATATTAAGCATTTAGCCGAAAGTTCATAAAACTTATAGAGTCCGCCAAGCTGATTTTATTGGCTTCACGGTTTTATAATTTTATAACTTCATAGCTTTTTATGTACTATCTCGGTTTTGATATCGGCGCTTCCAGCATCAAAGCAGCACTGGTTAAAGACAAAGAAATCATTAAAAAACAGCTTGAAGAAACACCTTTGGATTTGGATGGTTTATTAGTTTCGCTGGAAAATATTTTTAATGGTTTAGCGGTGGATATGCCTAAAAAAGAAATTAACGGCTTAGGTTTTGGTTTCGCCGGCATGTTTGACGGCAGGCGCGAAATAATGCTGAATAGCCCGAATATCGGATATCTGGATAATCAGCCGTTGAAAAAATTATTGGAGAAGAAATTCGGATTTAGCCCGGTAAAAGTGGAGCATGATGCCAATTGTTTTTTATTGGCGGAAAAAGAAACCGGTTTGGCTAAAAAGTTTAAAAATGTTTTTTATTTAACCTTGGGTTCCGGCGTCGGCGGCGCCTGGATGACTGATGGGAAAATATTTACCGGTTCTCATGGCGCGGCCGCTGAAGTCGGCCATATGATTTTAGATATTCATCATGGTTTTGATTTAGAGCGGTTGGTCTCCAATAAATTCATCGTAAGTTTTTTAGGGGCGGCTTCTGATCAAGCCGGTAAATTAGCCGAGGACGGCGACGCCCGGGCGCAAGAGGTGCTGTCGCAAATGGGCAAGAATTTAGGCGTTGGGGTGGCTAATATTATAAATATTTTTGATCCGGAAGCAATTATTATCAGCGGCGGCTTAAGCGAAGCTAAAAAATTTATTTTGCCAGGCATTGAGGAAGGCATCAAGAAATTTGTGGTTTCGCCGGCTGCCAGAGAAACAGAAATTTTATTCAGCCAATTGGGCCGTTTTGGCGGCGCGTTTGGCGCGGCTTTGCTAGCGGCAGATAATATTAATTAAAAAAATATGAGCGAAAAACCAGAAGACAGAAAAGTTATAGATATATTTTCTAAAGAGCCTTTATTGGAAGAAGAAATTGAAAGAAGGGCGATGGTTGGCGGCTTGATGGACGAAGTGGGTTCAGTGGCGGAAAATTTAGGCCCGTCTGAGCCAGAAAATTTTTGAAAATGGCGATAGGAATGAAATTTTAGAAGAATTGAAAAGAATCGCAAATATTAATTTAGATGAGGATGGCGGTGGTGCGAGGGAAAAATAATTTTTTAAAGAAAAAGGCCCGCTTTGTCAGCGGGCAGGAACGGGGATAAGTGCTTTTTGTGTCAGATTAAAAATTTTTTAACAAGCGTGCAATACGCTTGCCATGGGCAAGAGGCTATGATTTCCGTTTTTTCGCCAAGTCTCTTGGCGATTTCTTTTGAGTGAACGGAAAAAACAAATTTTTCTCCGTCATACGAAAAAGAAAAAACCATTTCCCCCTTTTTTTCTGGATTACCTGTTTTTTTTAAGATGGCACGGACAAAATTTACCCAGGCATCCCATGATGATGCAACAAAATACGTCTCTGCGTGCTTCATTCCTTTCCATTTTATCGGAAGAGGCACTTCGTCATTTTCTGGGTTAGGGTTTATTGCTTTCAATACTTCCCGATCCGAGAAAAAAAATGGTACAGGTACAGTTTTTTGCATCTAAATCCCCCTTAAAGAATAATGAAAATGAACCACATAGAACTTTATATATATTATAATAGGTTTTTAATATAAGTCAAATTTTTTGTGGATTATCAGGGACTGGTAAAAAAATTAATTGAGCGAGGCTATCTTAAAACACCTTTAGTTATTGACGCGTTTAAGAATATTAATCGGGCGGATTTTGTGCCGGACGAATTGAAAGATGAGGCCGGCGATGATTCGCCTTTGCCGATTGGCTGGGGGCAGACGATTTCTCAGCCGCTAACCGTCGCATTAATGCTGGAATTACTGCAGCCGCGGCCAGGGGAAAAAATTCTAGATGTTGGTTCTGGTTCGGGCTGGACGAGCGCTTTATTGGGGCAATGCGTCGGTGAAAAAGGCCAAGTTTTTGCCGTTGAACGGATTCCGGAACTTTGTGAATTTGGCAAAAATAATATTTTCAAGTATAATTTTATAGATAAGGGGATTATAAAATCAATTTGCGCTGATGCGAGTTTGGGATTGGCTGTTGAGGCGCCTTTTGATAAAATTTTAGTTTCCGCGGCAGCGCCAGATGTTTCCGCCGAGTTAAAAAATCAGCTGAAAGTCGGCGGGCGGTTGGTGATGCCGGTCAAAAACAGTATTTGGTTAGCGGAGAGAAAAAATGAAAAGGAATTTAATGAAAAGGAATTTTACGGATTTTCATTTGTGCCTCTGATTAAAAACCATTAAATATTGAATATTAAATAATGGAAATAAAACAAACAGAAAAACAAGCGAGCCGGACGCCCATTAGGAAAAAAATAGAATGGGGGGTTTTTTTAATAGTGGCTGTTTTTATAATGGCTGTAGCCGGCTTAGCAATGGCCGGTTATATTTATTGGGAAGTTTTTGTGCCGATTGATAAAAGAAGCCTGCAAGAACGGGAGTTTATTATTGAGAAAGGCAGGGGCGTAAAAGAAATTGCCGCACAGTTGCAAGGTGAGCAGCTTATAAAAAGCGCTTTTTGGTTTGAAACATATATTTGGTATAAAGACCTTGGCGCTTCATTAAAAGCCGGCCAATATTCTTTAAGTCCCGGGCTGAATGTTCCCGAAATGACAATGATTTTAAGCGGCGGTCAAGTAATTGATAATTCCGCTCAGATAACCTTTCCTGAGGGCTTTACCTTAAAACAGATCAAAGACCGTTTAATTGAAAATGATATTGTCGCTGCCCAGGAGTTTAATGGCGAAATGGTTGATGGTTTTCAGTTGCAGTATAAATTTTTGAGCGATTTGCCGTCGGGCACTAGCTTGGAAGGATTTTTATTTCCCGATACCTATCGTTTTGACAAAGAAATCAAAAAAGAGCAAATCATTAAAAAGTTCCTGGATAATTTTGATAAAAAATTAACGCCGGATTTACGGGAAAAAATCAGCCGGCAGAATAAATCATTATATGAAATTATCAATTTGGCTTCAATTGTCCAGCAGGAAGCCGTTGGCGAAGAAGAGATGCCGATGATTGCCGGTGTGTTTGCCAACCGCTTGCGGATTGGCATGGCGCTGGAGTCCGACGCGACAATTAATTATATTACTGGCAAGAAAATGCGCCAGCCGCTGTTAGAAGATACGAAAATTAAGTCACCCTATAATACCTACGCCAATAGGGGTTTGCCGCCAACGCCGATTTGCAATCCCGGTTTAGCGGCGATCAAGGCGGCGATTGAACCAGCGGTCAGCGATTATTTGTATTTTTTACACCCGTTGAACGAACCGGCGGTTTTCAGCAAAACGTTGGATGAGCATAATAAAAATAGAATCAAATATTTGAAGTAGCCAGCCGGGGCTGACCAGTTGGATCCTTAACCGTTTAATGAAAAACCCCTAATGGGGTTGACTATTTAACTAAAAGCGTATAAACTAATATAAAACAAAAAAAGAGTGTCATCTAAACAGAAAACAAGCAAATTCGGGGTTGTCACGGAAGCCTTGCCAAACACCACTTTTAAGGTAAAATTGGAGGATGGTGGGGAAATTTTGGCTCATTTGTCGGGCCGGATGAGAATGAATTTTATCAGAATTTTGCCGGGCGACAAAGTAACCGTGGAGATGAGCGAGTACGATAATAACAGAGGCAGAATAGTCCGACGCGGTTAATAATTTTATCGCGCGTGCTAAATATCCGCCCTGCATCCGCCGATCGGCGGAATGGGGGGTCCCGTGGATGAAAAGCGGGGCTGCAGGATTGTTTAGCGCTTTTTGATTACTTATGAAAGTTAGAGCATCGGTTAAAAAAATTTGCCAGAAATGTAAAATCGTGCACCGCAAAGGGCGGATACGGGTGATTTGTCCTATCAAAAAACATAAACAGCGGCAAGGATGACGTTCGGCTGACCGCTTTCAAAAAACGCGGTCGGCTGTTCAAGATAAAATAATATATGGCGCCGGCCGCCGCTTATGTCTCGTTGCCTCGTAAAAATATAAAACAACAAAATAGGGGAGGCAACTGCGACATGTTTTTGAAAAGCGGTCAGCCTCGCTAAAAGTAAAAAAATCTATGCCACGCATCGCCGGGGTGAATATACCCGATAATAAAAGAATAGAAATCGCTTTAACCTATGTTTATGGGATTGGTTTGACTTTGAGCAAAAAAATTATCGGGCAGGCAAAGATTGATCCGAATGTACGGGCTGGAAAATTAGCGCCGGATGAGATTAACCGGTTGCGCGATATTATTGAAAAAAGTTTGCGCGTGGAAGGCGATTTGCGGCGGGAAAAGATGTTGAATATCAAACGATTGAAAGACATCGGCAGTTATCGGGGCATTCGCCATATAAAAAATTTGCCGGTTCGCGGCCAACGGACAAAAACCAATACTCGGACGGTACGCGGCAATGTACGCAAGACAATGGCTTCGGGTAAGCGCGCGGTGGAAAAGAAATAATGGTTTAATAAAAAATTAGAATATAAAATTTGTAAAAATTTAGATAAAATTAGCATGGGAAAGAAAAAGATTCAAACTCAAACAACCGAAGAAGTCTTGAAAGAAGAGGCAGTTTTGGAGTCGGCGCAAAAGAAAGCCGCCGGAGTGGCTTCTAAAAGCAAACGGACAGAAAAAGGGCGGGCTTACATCCAGTCGTCTTATAATAATACTTTAGTAACAATAACCGATGATCAGGGCAATGTGCTGGCTAATTCTAGCGCGGGCGCCCTGGGTTTTCGTGGTCCTAAAAAGTCCACGCCGTACGCGGCGACTAAAGTGGTGGAAACGGTAACCGAAAAGATTAAAAAAATTGGTTTACGGCAAGTTAAAGTTTTTGTTAAAGGTATTGGGAGCGGACGGGAGGCGGCTATCAGGGCCTTGGCTTCACGCGGTTTGGATATTTCCAGCATTAAAGACATAACACCAGTGCCGCATAATGGTTGCCGGCCGAAAAAAGTCAGGCGGGTATAAGTTTTTTATTGTGCAATTAGAATTCATAAAATAATATGGCCAGACTAACTGATGCAAAATGTAAAAAATGCCGGCGAGCCGGCGATAAACTCTTTTTAAAGGGAGATCGTTGCTATGGCCAAAAATGTGCGATGGTCAAACGGCCGTACGCGCCGGGCATTCATGGCAAAGCGCGCCGCCGCCGGGCTTCAGAATTTTCTACCCAGTTAGCCGCCAAACAAAGAGTCCGCTTGGCCTATGGTTTGATGGAAAAACAATTTAAAAAATATTTCTCGGAAGCTTTAAATAAGAAAGGCGATACTCGCCAGAATCTGATGAAAAAATTAGAGATGCGGCTGGATAATGTTATTTTCCGCGCCGGTTTGGCTAAATCGCGTTCTTTGGCAAGGCAGTTAGTCAGCCATAAGCATGTTTTGGTTAGCGGCAAGCCGGTGAACGTCGCTTCTTATGAAGTCAAAGAAGGGCAAGTTATTAGCTTTAAAGAAAGAATTAAGAAATCATCAATGTTTGAGAATATTGCTACGGCTTTGAAAAATTATCAGGCGCCTTCGTGGATTAACTTGGATATTGAAAAAATGGAAATAAAAATAATTAGTCAGCCGTCTAGTGAGGATTTAGGCAATTTGGCGGCGCTTAATTTAATCGTTGAATTTTATTCAAGATAAAGGCCTGGGTCTTCGTTGAGAAAAAACGCGCATATTTTTCTCAATAAACACCCTTGCTTTATAGAAAACCCATGTTAACCATTCCTTTGCCTCAAAAACCGAAAATTACTACCAAAGAAGGCCATCGTGCCATCTTTGAGATTGAAGGCCTTTATCCTGGCTATGGAGTAACTTTGGGCAATGCTTTAAGGCGGGTAATTTTATCATCTTTGCCCGGCGCAGCTATCACGGGAGTCAAAATTAAGGGCGCTCAGCATGAATTTTCCACGATTCCTTTTGTTGCCGAGGATGTTATTGAAATAATTTTAAATCTGAAGCAAATCAGGCTGAAATCTTTTTCCGGTGAGCCGGTAAAATTATTCTTAAGCGCTAAAGGCGTAAAAGAAGTAAAGGCCAGCGATATCAAGGCGACTTCGGAAGTGGAAATTATGAATAAAGATTTGCTTATCGCTTCCTTAACCGATAAGCGCTCGGAATTGGAAATGGAGATTGATGTTGAGCCTGGCGTTGGTTTTGTGCCGGCGGAGCAGCGTAAAAAACAAAAATTGGAAATTGGCTTAATTGCGGTTGACGCGATTTTTACCCCGGTGCGCAAAGTAAATTTTGAGGTTGAAAACATGCGTGTTGGCGATCGGACTGATTATAATAAATTAATCTTTGATATTGAAACGGACGGCAGTGTCGCGCCTGAAGAAGCCTTTATTAAGGCCAGCCAGATTTTAGTGACTCAATTCGGCGTTTTTTCTGCTGAAGAAGAAACTGCTGTTGAAACAGGGAATAAAGAGAAAAAAGAAGAAAAATCGGATAGTGAAGTAGCGATAGAAGAAATGAAACTTTCCACCCGCACTCTGAATGCTTTAAACAAAACAGAAATAAAAAATGCTCAAGATTTGTCGGAGCGTTCGGAAGATGAAATTAGCCAGATAGAAGGGATGGGGGAAAAAGGAATTGTTGAAATTAAGAAAGCATTAAAAAAGCTGGGGCTGGGTTTAAAGGAATAATCACGAATAAAAAAGATGAAGCATTTAAAAAAAGGCAGAAAATTTGGACGTGAAAAAAATCAGCGTCGGGCTTTTTTAAAAAGTTTAGCGGCTAATTTAATATTGCGTGAAAAGATAAAGACCACCTTAGCGCGAGGCAAAGAAATCCGCTCAACGACAGAAAAATTAATTACCCGGGCTAAAAAAGGCCAGTTGGCGGATCAGCGGATGATTAATGGCCTTTTACCGAAAGCAGCTGCCCAGAAATTATTTAAAGAATTAGCGCCGCAATTGACGCGGACCAGCGGTTATCTCCGTCTAACCAAAATCGGCCGACGGACCAGCGACGGGGCGGAAATGGTCACGGTAGAGATTATCAAATAGGCGATATTAATGAAAAAAGATAAAATAGAAATTGAAAAAACAGAGTATGAAATAGATGCGGCCGGAAAAATTCTTGGCCGTTTAGCCGTGGAAATTGCGAATTTGCTGCGTGGCCGGAACAAGCCGGATTTTTTACCGCGTTTAACACCTAAGAATATTATTATAGTTACTAATACCGATAAAATTAAATTTAGCGGAAAAAAGTTAAGACAAAAAATATATTATCGCCACTCGGGCTATATGGGTGGATTGAAGGAACTGTCGTTGGAAGAAATGATGGCCAAGGATTCTCGTGAAGTTTTACGCTTAGCGGTTTATGGCATGTTGCCGAAAAATCGCCAGCGGGACAGGGCTATCGTCAATTTAAAAATGTATAAAAAGGATAAATAATCTTTTGATTAAAAAATATGCCGGAAAAAGAAAAATCAGTTAAAATTAAAAAACCTGTTGTTAAAAAGGAGTCTAAGCCGAAAAAGGTTAAGCCGGTGGCGGTTGAAAAAAAATCAGCGGCCGAGGCGGAAACGGAAACGGTAAAATCCGAAGCGGTTTTAGATATGGCAGAACAATCAGCGGCGTCGGAAATTGATAAGAGCGATAAAAAAGCTAAAAAATATTATGAAGCTGTTGGTCGCCGCAAGGAAGCGATAGCTCGGGTGCGGCTTTTTACCATAAAGCCCTTTGAAGGTGAAGAAGGGAAAATAACGGTCAACAATAAATTTTACAAAATCTATTTTACTATTGCCGAATTGCAGCAAGCGGTGGAAGCGCCATTGAAAAAATTAAAATCACTGAATCGATTTGAGGTGGTAGCTACGGTTAAGGGCGGCGGTCAAAGGGGGCAGGCGGAAGCCGTTAGGCATGGTTTATCCAGGACTTTATTGATTTTTAACGCTGATTTTCGCAAGAAATTAAAAAAGGCTGGTTACCTCAAGCGCGACCCGCGAGTCAAAGAACGCCGTAAATATGGTTTGAAGAAAGCACGTCGGGCGCCGCAGTGGGCTAAACGTTAAAGCTTCATTATATCAAATACCCCCCATCTTTTTTAAAAAAGGTGGGGGGTATTATTTTTTGCCAGCGATAATCAAAATAAAAATTTCTGGTATTTTTTTTTATTCTAGTTTAAACCGATATAGAATGATGCCGGTTTTATAATAAAAATAATTATTGTCGCGATTAAAGTGTACTTCTGGCGCCGGCGCCGAAAGCAAATCAACGGTATTGCGCGTGTCGCGATCATCCAGTTCGATAATTTTTATTTGGTCGCCGGTGGTATAAGCGATATATTCATTATTCGGATAGAAAGTGGCTTGGTTAATTGGTTGGGATTGGCGGGTGATGATTTCCGTGTCACCAATTTTTTTATAAGGCTGAACCAGGATATCCGCTAAAAAATAGACATGAATTTCATTGTCATTATAATAAAGTATTTTTTTGCTATCGCTAGAGAACTCAGCTTTTTTAACGTTAGCGGCAATTTTCAAAAAATTATTATCTTGCCGGTTTAGCCAATAAAGTTCGCCACTAGCCGTCAGTGCCAAAAAATCATTATTATTGTTGAAAATTTGGTAGTTAGTGGCAGTGGGCAGAGGGTTGATGCCGAGTTGTTTTTTATCTGTGCCGTTTAGATCGCTGCTATAGAAAATATAATTTTCTTTGGAGATGAAATATAAATTTTGGTTTTTCGAAATCCAGCCGGCAGTGGTGGAAGCGGTCAAGGCAGCCTGACTTTGGCGGTTTTTTTCTGCTTCATCCGTCAGATAATAAATGATGCTGGAGGTGGCGTTGGAATTTATCAGTTCCGGATTTATTTTTTTTGGGAAAAGAAAAACATTGCGTGCTTCAGTCACCAGCCGGGGATAAACCGGTAAAGTTTTTTCCCAATCATAAAAGCCATCTTTAGAGATCTTGATTTTATAATCATTAGGCGTCAGACGGGAGATTAAGGCAGCGGTGGTATCAATTAATTTATTGTCTAAAAAAATTTCGGCGTTAGATGGCGTTGATTTAAAATAAAGGCCGCCGGTTTGGGTAATTTTATGATTTTGCCAATCGTAAGAATAGCCGATGGCGTAAAAAATTGTGGCTGGGGCGCCTAGTAAAAATATCAAAACAAAAAGCCAGAAGATTAAGCGGCGTTGAATTCGATTCATATGATTAATTATACAATGGTTTATCATTAATTTTCAATGCCGCGCCCAGCCTTGCCATTAATCGCTTTTTGATTTAAAATAATGTCATATGGAACAGAAATTTATTATCGAAGGTGGCAGACAATTAGCCGGAGAAATAGGGATAAAGGGCGCTAAAAATGCAGCGTTAAAAATTTTTCCAGTGGCCTTAATGACCGAGGAGCCGATTTTGGTTAAAAATTTGCCAGAAATTGAAGATGTGGCGCGGGCGCAAGAAATGTTGGCGGCTTTGGGGCATAATGTAAAAAAACTTAGCGGGGACGCTTGTGAAATTCAATATCAGAGCAAAAGATGTGTGAATTTGCCGGCTGAGCTGGTTAATAAATTTCGGGCTTCAATAATGTTTGTCGGGCCGCTTTTGGCTACTTGCGGCGAGGCAGAATTTCCGCATCCGGGCGGTTGCGTGATTGGCGCCGGCACGCGGCCAATCGATGAATTTTTGGATGGTTTTGCCAAAATGGGCGCTGAGGTGGCAGAAAAAGAGAATCATTATAGATTGACGGCTAAAAAGTTAAAAGGCGCCGATATTTTTTTCAAAAAAATTACGGTGACCGGTACGGAGTGCCTGATGACGACTGCTTGTTTGGCTGATGGAACAACAATTTTAAAAAATTGCGCCATGGAACCGGAAGTTTCGGCGTTGGCTGAATTTTTAAATTCTATTGGCGCTAAGATTGATGGCGCGGGCACTTCGACTATCAGGATAACGGGCGTTAAAAAATTAGGCGGCGGTGAATATAATATAATTCCTGACAGGATTGAGGCAGGAACTTTTGCCATTTTGGCCGCCGCGGCCAATAACGGGGAAATTGTCATACAAAATTGCCGGCCGGAACATTTGGAGGCCTTATGGGTGAATTTTGATAAAATTGGCATAGATTATAATTTAGAAAAAAACAGCGTTGTTATTAAGCCAAGCAAAAAAAGATTGGCTTATGGCATTAAGACCCACGAATATCCCGGTTTCGCCACGGACTTGCAGTCTGCTTATACGGTTCTAATGACCCAGGCACAAGGTTCTTGTTTAATCCATGAAACCATTTATGACCGGCGGTTGCTTTTTACCGATTTATTAACGCAAATGGGCGCCAACATTATTATGTCTGATCCGCACCGGGTGGTAATTAATGGTCCGACAAAATTATATGGGCGGAAATTAGTCAGTCCGGATTTGCGCGCCGGCATCGCTTTGGTGATTGCCGCTTTAATTGCCGAGGGCAAAACGGAAATTGGTAATATTTATCAAATTGAACGGGGATATGAAAACATCGTGGAAAGGTTGAGAGGATTAGGAGCGGAAATAACAAAAATGTAATTTTTATATTTTATTGTTTATAAAAAAAATTGGCATAGATTTAGGGACAGCTAATACCTTAGTCTATGTGCCCGGCAAGGGCGTCATCATTAATGAGCCAACAGTAGTCGCGGTGTCATTGAGCGATAATCGCGTTTTAGCGGTGGGTAATGAGGCTAAAGAGATGCTGGGCCGTACGCCGGATACCATTATCGCTTCGCGTCCGATGCGCGATGGCGTGATTGCGGATTATAAAATTACCGAAGCAATGTTAAAATATTTTATTAACAAGGCCGGCGGCACTTTTCGCCTTTTCCGGCCGGAAGTGATGGTGGCAGTACCAGCCGGCATTACTTCTACTGAACGGCGGGCAGTAGTTGATGCAACTATAAATGCCGGCGCTAAGGCGGCTTATGTGGTTAAAGAACCGGTGTTGGCGGCGATCGGCGCCGGTATTCCGATCAATGAGGCGGCTGGCCACATGATTATTGATATCGGCGGCGGTACTTCTGAAGTGGCAGTTATTTCGCTTGGTGGTATTGTTGCCTGTGCTTCAGCGCGGGTTGGCGGCAATAAGATTGATCAAGCGATTGCCGAGTATATCAGAAAGAAACATAACTTGGCGATCGGCGAGCGGATGGCTGAGGAAATAAAAATTGCCATCGGTTCGGCCTTACCCCAGAAAGATGGCGGTTCCTATGAAGTCCGCGGCCGCGATTTAATCAATGGTTTGCCGAAAACGGTTGAAATAAAAAGCTTGGAAATAACGGAAGCGATTGCCGAGCAATTGCGTGATATTATTCAGACCGTTAAAAACGTTTTACAGGAGACCCCGCCGGAACTTTCGGCGGATATCATGGATCGGGGGATGATTTTATCCGGCGGTTCAGGATCGCTTCGTAACTTGGCTCAGCTGATTGAACACGCGACCGGCGTGCCTTGTTATTTGGCCGATGAGCCGCATCTCTGTGTCGCTAAAGGCGCGGGTATCGCTCTTGAGCATCTAGAGGTTTATAAGCGGAGCGTGATGAGTAAAAAATAAATTTTTAAATAAAAGCTTATAAAAAATGGTTCTTAACAATAAAATAAGGAGGTAGGATTATGGATTTTTTAGCGATTGAAAGGGATGAAATCAGGGAAATTTTGTCTAAAGCAGTAAAAGTTAAAAAAAGCGGTGCTCTTTGGATGCCGCTTTTAACTCGGGATCAGATGTTTGATATTTTAACTATTAGTGGAGATGGCAGAAGGGTGTGCGAAAGAATTCTGTCTTTTTGCGAGCCGGTTTCTCATTGGCCGGAGGATTCATCTTGTTTTAGTGAGATGAGAATCATAAAAGGTGTGCTCAGCTTTGAACCGGCCGTATACATTCCGGAGCCCGCGTATAGACAATTCATCTTTTTGAACGAAGATTTGAAAAAAGAGATGAGGCACGGTCTCGAAATCACATCCGGCTATCAGGCAATAGGTTTCCGCTTGATAGTATTTTTAGCCTATTTTTATGACGAAGAATGGGACTTTCAGGCGACCATTAAGAAAATAGTTTTACCGGGGAAGAGCCAGCATGCTGATTTTAAGAAACCCGCATTGGATTTTAGAGTCGAGGGAGGAAATGGCATTTGCTTCGCGGATTCTGATCAATTTGAGTGGTTGCGCGAAAATGCTGAACGGTATGGGTTTGCTATCCCTTATGATTATAATAATAAAGAGGGAATAAGCTTTTCGCCCTGGCACTGGCGATATGTTGGTAATTAATTGGAGGAGTTATCGAATTATAATTTTAAAGGGGCAGGCATTGCCCCTTTGTTTTTTTTATCATAAGATTATGATATGATTATCGGTATAAACGCCGCGGCGGCGGTGAAGCAGCCGCGAACAGGCGTTGAAGAATATACATACCAGTTGATTAAACATTTAACGATGCTGCCGGAAGCGAGGGGGCATCGATTTTTGTTATATTTACCCTCCGAAGCCCTAGCAAAGGAGGGTTTCGATTTTTCTTTGCCTAATAATTTTGAAATAAAAGTTCTTTATTGGCCGTTGCCAATTTTATGGACTCAAATCCGGCTGGTTTGGGAGATGTTGTGGCGCAAACCAGATATTTTATTAATTCCGGTGCATATTCTGCCTTTTTTTTCGCCAAAAAATTCTGTAGTAGTGGAACATGGCCTGGAATATGAATATTTTCCAGAGTATTATTCGGCATTATTTCGCTGGTATTTATGTTGGAGTACTAAGCGTTCCGCTAAGAAGGCGCAGCGGATTATCGCGGTATCGAAAAAGACGAAGCAGGATTTGATGAAATTTTATGGATGCAAGCCGGAAAAAATTGAGGTGGTTCATCATGGGGTTTCTTTCTGTCATTCCGAGGCCGTAGGCAGAGGAATCTCCCGCGAGCCACGCGGAGCTTTAGCGGAGCGGGGCGAATGTGGGTCTCGCATATGCGAGAGATCCTTCGCTTCGCTCAGGATGACGAACAGTAAACCCTATATTTTATACCTCGGCCGGATTGAGACAAAAAAGAATATTCAGGGTATTTTGGCGGCCTATAAGATATTGAGGGAAAAATATGGCGTGCCGCATCAGTTAGTCATAGCCGGCGGCAAGGGTTTTGGATATGAGGCGTTTCAATTAGACTTAGAAGGCGTACTTGAGACGGGTTATGTCAGCGAAGAAGAAAAATGGCGATTTTTATCTGGGGCTGATTTATTTTTATTTCCGAGTTTTTGTGAGGGTTTCGGTTTGCCGGTGTTGGAAGCGCAGGCGGCGGGCGTGCCGGTTGTTACCTCTTATAACTCTTCATTGCCGGAGATAGCCGGCGAGGGCGCGGTTTTTGTTAATCCGGAAAATCCCGGTCAAATTGCCGAAGCGGTTTATAAAATTTTTGAAGATAGGCAATTTCGTGATAAAATAGTAGCAGCCGGATATGAAAATGTGAAAATATTCAGTTGGGAGAAGTGCGCGCGAGAGACATTAAATGTTATTACAATGTTAAAAAAATGAAAGTAGCGCTGGTGCATGATTATCTGATTAGATTCGGAGGGGCGGAGAGGGTGCTTTTGGAATTGGCCAAAATGTGGCCAGAGGCGCCGATTTATACTTTATTATACGATGAAGCGAAAATGAACCAATGGTTTCCGGCTCAGCGGGTGCGCGTTTCTTTTTTACAAAAATTTCCCAATTGGCTCAAAAAACGCCATAAGTATTTATTGCCATTTTTACCGATTGCGCCCGAAACTTTTGATTTACGCGATTTTGATTTGGTGGTTTCTTCTTCTTCGGTTTTTGCCAAGGGTGTTGTGACCCGCCCGAAGACAATTCATATTAATTATTGCCATAACCCGGCGCGATTTTTATGGGATTATTCTTTTGAATATTTAGACCAGCAACATATCGGTGTTTTTAAAAAAATTATTGCCAATTGGGTTTTAAATTATATCCGGCTTTGGGATCGCGCCTCTAGCAAGCGGGTTGATTATTTTATCGCTAATTCTAAAGCCACGGCTGACCGAATCAGTAAATATTATCGGCGTGACGCCAAAGTAATCTATCCGCCGGTGAAGATAGCTAGCGGCGAGCGGCTAATAACAGATTGTAAAGAGATAGGCAAGGATTATTTTTTAATTGTTTCGCAGCTGACGCCTTATAAAAAAGTTGATGTGGCGATTGAAGCGTTTAATAAATTAAAATTACCATTGGTAATCATTGGCGACGGGCCGCAAAAAGAATCTTTGTTAAAAATCGCCGGGCCAAATGTCAAAATTTTAGGTTGGTTGGATGATAGCACTACGGCCGCTTACTATCAGAATTGCCTGGCGTTTATTTTTCCTGGTGAAGATGATTTTGGCATGGCGCCGGTGGAAGCGATGATGTTTGGCAAGCCGGTTTTGGCGCTCGGCGCCGGTGGGGCGTTGGAAACAGTTTTACCGGGCATGACCGGCGAACTCTTTGACGCACCGACGCCGGAAGTGTTAGCGGATGGGGTGCGCCGTTTGCGTGAGAACTTATCGAACTATAGCCCATTAGTGATAAAAAAATGGGCGGAGAAATTTTCTGTGGAAAGGTTTATGGTAGAAATGACGGATTATTTAAAAAAATTAGGCATCGCGATACCTTAATTTATAATTCTTAATTTCTTTTTCTATGGTTATTGGCCACCAAAAAATTTGGCAGTTTTTAACACGGGGTGCCGCGAAGAATCGTTTGGCGCATGCTTATCTTTTTGTCGGGCCGCCGCAGATTGGCAAGCGGACTTTGGCTTCAGAGTTTATTAAATGGCTGTTGTGCGCCAAACATGGTGCCGCGGTGCCCTGCCAAGTTTGTCATTCTTGTCAGGAGATGGAGAAGGGCGCTCATCCTGATTTTATGCTGGTATCGCCGGAAGTTGATGAAAAACAAAGAAGCCGGGCGATCGGCATCAGTCAAATTAGGGAGCTCCAGCGGCGCTTGAGCTTATCGCCTTATGCGGCGGATCATAAAGTAGCCTTGGTTAGCAACGCGGATGCGATGAGCGATGAAGCTGGCAACGCTTTTTTAAAAACTTTGGAAGAGCCATCGGGCCAGGCGCTGATTATTTTAACTGCTCTTAGCGAAGAAAGTATTCTGCCAACAATTGCTTCGCGTTGCCAAATAATAAAATTTTTGCCGGTGCCAGAAGAGAAATTAGCGCACGGGCTGGAAAATTTATATAAAAAAAACGATATCAGGCAAATTTTACCTTTAGCTTTAGGCCGGCCAGGCCGGGCCATTAATATTTTAAGCAATCACGCGTGGCTGGCAGACTGGGAAAAGGATAAAAGTCTTTTTAAAAAAATAATTAAAAGTGATTTGGCGGAAAAATTTTCTTTGGCGGAAAAATTATCGCGTGATGGGATTTACGCGAATGATTTATTGGAAAAGTGGCAAATTTTGTCTCGGGAAGAGCTTTTGCGTTCAGTCAAAGACAATCAGATTAATCACGCCATGCTATCCTTTATAAAAAATATCCAAATAACCAGCCGAATTTTAAAAAATTCTTCTTTCAGCGCCCGTTTAGCGCTGGAAGATTTAATGATTAAAGTATAATTATGAAAATTTTTACTTTTTTTATTCCATTGATTATAATTGCGCCGTTGGCCGCTTTGCCGGCTTCTTGCTCTCCTGGCAAAGACGGCGGAGTTTGGCGTTCATCGGACCAGGCGGCAACATGGGAACAAAAAGTCGTTATTTCTCAAAAGCAAAGTTTGGCCGCGGCTAATATTCTGAATATTGCCATTGATCCATTGAGTGATAATATTCTTTATTTGGGCACCGAGGGCGACGGTTTATTTAAAAGTATAGACGGCGGGGAATCGTGGTATGCGTTAAGCGCCAAAGACACTGAATTTAAAAATAACGCTTCAATTTATCGTTTAAGCATTGATCAGAGAAATACCAATTTAATTTACGCGGCTGTTTTTCAGGATGATTTCGGCCGGGTTTTTAAATCACAGGACGCGGGAAAAAATTGGCTTGAGATATATCGAAGCTCGCGCAGTGGTTACGCGGTTCTGACGGTAGAGGCGGATTTAAGAGAAGGTGCTACGATTTACATCGGTACGGCTGAAGGTGGATTATTAAAAAGTTTTGACGGCGGCGCTAGCTGGAGGGCGCTTAAATGGTTTGACGGCGGAGTTTTTGATGTTAAAATTGACACTAATAACAGCCAGATACTTTATGTCGGCGTTAAAGACCGAGGAATTTTTAAGAGCGTGGATGGCGGCAATAACTGGCAGGAATTAAATAGTGCTAAAAGTTTTTGGGAAACAGGTAGTCTTGATTCTCTGGTGATGGATAAAAAAAATACGACCACCCTTTATGCCGCTTCAAAAACCGGTTTATTGCGGACCGTTGACGGCGGACAGGCTTGGCAGCGTGTTAATATCATCACCCCGCCGGAGTCAGTAGCTATTTCCGCGATTGCCATTGATCCAAATATGTCTTATATTTTGTATTATGGCGCTGGTAATGTTATATATAAGAGTCAGGACGGTGGTGCTACCTGGAGCGTGCGTGCTATTGATACTGATAAAGATATTTCCAATATTGTTGTTAATTACAGGAATTCGAATATTCTCTTTGCCGGGATGAATAAAAATGGACGAGGAAGTTTTTTGAATTTTTAATTAATATTAAAAATTATTTAAAAATATGTATAAAGATATTATTAATAAAATTAAACCGCAGTTAGAAAAGTGTTTGATGTATTTAAAAGATGAGATGGCTACTTTGCGTACCGGCCGGGCCACGCCAGCGCTGGTGGAAACGGTGATGGTAGAAAGTTATGGTTCTAAATTGCCGCTGAAGCAATTAGCGGCGATAAACGTGCCTGATGCCCGGATGATTGTCGTTCAACCCTGGGACAAGGCGATTTTAAAAGAAATTGAGAAAGCTATTCGGGAATCGCGTTCTGGTTTGGCACCTGTTACGGAAGGCGATTTTATCAGGATTAGTATTTTACCGTTGAGCGAAGAGCACCGCAAAGAATTAGTCCGGAATTTAAGCCAAAAATTAGAAGCGGCCAAAAAAACTGTGCGTTCGCTGCGCGAACAATCTTGGAAGGAAATTCAGGATGGCGAGCGCGCAGGTCTCATCCGCGAAGATGATAAATTCCGCGGCAAAGACGAGCTGCAAAAATTAATTGATGATTATAATAAAAAATTAGAAGAATTAGGCGAGGCGAAGGAAAAGGAGATAATGACGATATAGCCATATTTTTATGTTAATTTCAACTTTATTAGTTTTTATAATTATTCTTGGCATTTTAGTTTTTGTCCACGAAGTGGGGCATTTTGTGCTGGCGAAAAAAGTTGGCGCCAAAGTGGAAGAATTTGGTTTTGGTTTTCCGCCGCGTATTTTAAAAATAAAGAAAGGCGGGACAATTTATTCTATTAACGCTATACCTTTGGGTGGTTTTGTCAAAATTTTGGGCGAGGACGGCGAAGACAAGCAAAATAAATATTCATTCGCTAATAAAAAAATCTGGCAGAGATTTTTAATTTTAATTGCCGGTGTGACGATGAATTTTTTATTGGCTGCGGTTTTATTAAGCATAGCCTATGGTGTCGGTTTGCCGCAGGCAGTGGGGGATGAAGAAAATTTCAGCCAAACGAAAGTCCAAATAAGTTTGGTCGTGCCCGGCAGCCCAGCCGAACAATCGGGTTTAAAAATTGGTGATGAAATTATTTCATTGCAGGGTAAAGCTGGCGCGATTGATAATATTATTAAAACAGGACAAGTCATAGGCTTCGCTGATGCTAATAAAGGCGAGAGCATGGTTATAAATATCAAACGCGGCCAAGAGGTTGTTGCAGCTAATATTATACCGCGTCAGAATCCGCCGGAAGGCGAAGGGCCAATGGGTATTGGTTTGGCGCGAGTCGCGATGATTTCTTATCCTTGGTATGAATCAATTTGGCGTGGTTTTGCGAGCGCCGGCGAATTAACCTGGCTGACAATCGTCGGCCTTGGCACTTTGCTTTGGGGTTTTTTCCAAACCGGTAAAATGGCGGCTGATGTTTACGGACCAGTCGGAATTTTTTCCTTGACTGGCCAGGCGGCGCAAATGGGCTTTATTTATCTTTTGCAATTAGCGGCGATATTATCGTTGAATTTAGCGGTGATTAACGCTCTGCCTTTTCCGGCGCTGGATGGCGGGCGGTTGCTGTTTCTTTTGATAGAAAAAATTAAGGGTTCTCCAGTTTCCCAGCGGACGGAAAAGATTGTCCATTCGGCCGGCTTTGCTTTTCTCATTTTATTAATGGCAGCGGTGACCCTAAGGGATGTGGTGAGATTATTTTAAAAGCCATAATTTTCTTAGAGATTAAACCTAGAACAACGGGGTTGACTTTTTTTAGCGGATATGTAAGAATGTAAGTAATTAAATATAGCCCAAGACGGCAGGCCCTTCGTTTCACTCAGGGTAAATTCTAAGAGGAAAGGAGTATAAAAGACCTGTCTAGGCGAGATAACTAATGGCAGACAGCCAATAGTTTATATTATTTCGCCTGAATAAGGCATTTTTTATTTTAAAGTTATGCAAAACACCAAAAAACAAAAAGAAGAATTAATCAGTGATTTATCGGAAAAATTAGGTAAAGCCAAAGCGGCCTTATTTGCCGATTACACGGGTTTGACCGTGGCGCAAATAACCAGTCTGCGGAATGAATTACGCAAAGAAAATATCAGCGCTAAAGTCGCTAAAAAAACCTTGATTGATTTGGCATTAAAAAAAGCCGGGCTGGCAGAGGCGGCTAAAAAAATGCCGGGGCAAGTTATTTTGATCACCGGTGAAAATGATGAAGTGGCACCGGCCAAGATATCTTATAAATTTTCTCGTAAAAACGATAAACTGAAAATTTTGGGCGGGCTTTTAAATGGTAATTTTATTGACTTGGCGGGAGTGATGGCCTTGGCTAAGTTGCCTTCGCGGGAACAGTTATTGGCGAGCGTGGTCGGCACTATCGCTGCGCCTTTATCGGGTTTAGTCGGCGTGTTGCAGGGTAATTTAAGAGGATTTGTTAGGGTATTATCACAAATTAAAAAATAAAAAAATTTACCGTATATTGACTACCGATTACCGCTTTTGATTTAAGCCGTAGACGGTAGACCGTAATCGGTAAGCAATAAAAATATGTCAGAAGAAAAAGAAATCATTGAGGTGCCGGAAAAATTCCAGGACCTTGTGAAAAAGATAGAAAATCTTTCTGCTTTGGATTTATCCGAGCTGGTTAAGGTTTTGGAGAATAAATTTGGTGTTTCGGCGGCAGCGCCGGTGGCTATGATGGCTGGTGGTAATGCTGGCGGTGATGAAGGCGGCGCGGCGGCGGCGGAAAAAACCAGTTTCAATCTTGAGCTGGCGGCAGCTGGCGACCAAAAGATAAATGTTATTAAAGTTGTCCGGGAAATTACCGGTTTGGGATTAAAAGAAGCTAAGGACTTGGTTGACGCGGCCCCTAAGATGCTTAAGGAAGGCATGAAGAAGGAAGAAGCGGAAGAAATGCGCAGTAAATTAACGGCAGTCGGTGCAACGGTAGAAATTAAATAAAATCCTCCCCAACCCTCCCTAAAGGGAGGGAGTAAAAAAAGTTCCCCTCCTTTAGGAGGGGTTAGGGGAGATTTAAAGCTAAACTAAAATCACCCGCCTAGGCGGGTGATTTTAGTTTAGCACTTCATCAAGACTAATTGGCGGCGTGATGAAATTACCCCTTTTTTTCGGGATTTCTGCCGTTTCTTCCGGTTGCATTTCAATCAATAGGGCGCCGAAAGGCGAAACCTTTTTTTGTTCTTTAATAGCGGCATTAATGCGTTCGGAGATGTGTTCAATTTTTGGCAGGCGGAATATTTCTTTGAAGCGTTGGTCGTTGAAGAGGCTGGAAAAAGCCGGAGTGGCGAGTAAAAATTTATCATTCAATTCTATCTTTCCCGAGATAACGTTTTGGAATATTTTAGCCGGGTGTGGTTTGGCTGGATTTTCCGCGCACTTTTTAGTGATATTGGTTATTTCCCCTTCGCGGCAGAGCCAGGCCTCGGCCTCGCCCGCTTGGCTTAAAAAAAGATCTTGCTTATTTATAACCACACAAACTAAATGAAGTTTTCCCAGCCATGATAAGTTTCCCTGCTGGGCGATTTCGTTCAGCGACATATTGGCTTTTTTCAGGCTCGTCTCTAATGATTCTAAAGCACCACGGTGGGGCGAGTAATAATATTCTCTTTTTATAATAGAATTCAGGAGATTAGCCAAGCGTGAGGGGTCTTCATCACTTTGGAGTTCTGAAACTATATATAAGCCCCCCAAAGCCAATTCTTCTATTGTTTCCGGCTCATAGGAAAATATATCGCAATAAATTTTTTTATTGCGGGTATTTTTAATGAGAATTTCTTGATATTTAATCGGCATAAGCTCTAGTATTCCTGTTTATAAAAAAATTCTATCATATATGGATTTTTTGAGCAAATAATGTATAATATGAATAAATAGCTTAATTTAAAAAAAGCGGACTGGTTCGAGGGGGTTCGCGTTTTTATTTTTATGTCCGAACAAATTTTAGAGCAGTTATTTGATTCGCCGGTTAAAGTGAGATTGCTTAAGCTTTTTTTACGCAATCCGGAGAGGTATTTTTTAATGTCGGAAATTATAAAAAAGACGAAATCCGACAGCCGGGTGGCAAAAAAACAGGTCAGGGGACTGGAAAGTATCGGTTTTTTGCGCCGGAAGAAAATCAGGGGCAATTCAAAAAAACAAATTAAAGCCGGCGCTTATTTCGCGGCCGACCCAGATTTCGATTTTCATAAAGAATTAAATGTTTTGGTTTTAAAATCCAGCCCGACTTCCAAGGAAAAAATGCTGAAGAAGATTCTAAAATTAGGGCGGATGAAATTAGCCCTGATCGCCGGCGTTTTTCTTAACAATAGCAATAACCGTGTTGATTTGCTTTTAATCGGTGATAATATCAGCCAGCGCCGCCTCGTTTCTTTTTTATCCGAAATGGAATCGGAAGTGGGCAGGGAAATTGAATATGCCGCGATGGACAGTAAAGAATTTGAATATCGTTTTCATATGTTTGACCGGTTTGTCCATGATATCTTAGAAAAGCCGCATGAGAAAATGTTGAATAAAATTAAATATCTGGAATAACTCGCCCTCCTAACTTTTTTAAATTATGTGGTACGCGAACATTTTAAAAAGTGAAAAAAGTTAGGAGGGTAAAGGGCGTGTAGCTCAGCTGGTTAGAGCGTTCCGTTCACATCGGAGAGGTCAGTGGTTCGAGTCCACTCACGCCCACTATATTTTTTCTTGGGGATAAGCGGGGGATAAGTAAATTAGCAAATAGCGGGGAGTGAATGGCAAATAGTTTAAAAAAATGGCTTGAATAAGCCATTTTTTGTTTATTTTAGTGAAGAATAAATAAGAGTCGGGAGAAAGGTTATTTGACAGTGTTCACAAAAGTGGAATAAAATGGAGTTGTGGTGGATGATTGTGGATAAGAGTGTTAATAAGTAAGCGTTTTTGGGGATAAGTAAAATATGCTAATCGGCGAATATAAACACACTATTGATGAAAAGAAGCGTTTGGCGATTCCGGCTAAGCTCCGCAAAGAACTGGGCAAGGGTGCGGTGTTGACGCGCGGGCTGGATAATTGTTTGGCTCTTTATCCCTTGAAAGAATGGGAAAAATTAGCCGATAAATTAAGCAAATTGCCGACCGGGCAAATTGAGGCGCGGGGATTAGCGCGGGTGATTTTGTCGGGAGCGGTAGCGATGGATTTTGATTCATTGGGCCGAGTGTTGGTGCCAGATTATCTAAAACAGTATGCCGGGATTGCCAAAAATGTGGTGATTGCCGGCGTTTTTAATCATTTGGAAATCTGGGATGAGGCGCGTTGGGAAGCTTATAAAGATAAGACAGAAAAAGAAGTCGGCGATATGGCTTCAAAATTATCGGAAATTGGTTTTTAAAACAGTCGCTAAGCCGGAGGCCGTCAAGCCGTAGGTTTCTACTTACGGCTTACGGCTTGGCGACTTGCCCAATAATGCATATTTCTGTTTTACAAAAGGAGGTAATGGAAATTTTATCTCCCGAGACAGGGCAGAAATTTATTGACGCGACTGCCGGAGGGGGTGGGCACAGTCTGGCAATTTTAGAAAAAATTTATCCGAACGGCCAATTGTTGGCGATTGATTTAGACCGGGTGGCATTAGAACGGGTGGAAAAAAGAATCGTAGCGATTAATCAAAATTTAAAAAATAATTTAATTTTAGTTCAGGGTAATTTTGCCGATATTGATGAAATTGCCAAAAAAAATGGTTTGGCGAAAGTTGACGGCATAATGGCGGATCTAGGTTTTTCTTCAGACCAGCTGGAACAAAGCGGACGGGGATTTACTTTCAAGATAAATGAGCCATTGGATATGCGTTATAATGTCAGCCAGTCGTTGACAGCCCGGGAAATTATCAACCAATGGCCGCAGGAGAAAATTGACGAAATTCTAAAAAGTTATGGCGAAGAAAGGTTTGCCGGCCGCATCGCCAGCGAAATAATCAAATCGCGGCAGGTAAAATCAATTATTACAACATTTGAATTAATCGCGGCTGTCTCTCGCGCCGTACCGAAATTTTATCAGCATGCCAGGATTCATTTTGCTACAAAAACTTTTCAATCTTTGCGAATTGCGGTCAATGATGAATTGGGAAATCTTGAGAGATTCTTGGCTTCGTCTTTTGGGCTTTTAAATGGCGGCGGGCGTTTAGTAATTATATCTTTCCACTCATTGGAAGACAGAATAATAAAGAATTTTTTCCGCCAGTTGAAGCAAGAAAAGTTAGCGGAAATTTTGACTAAAAAACCGATAGGGCCATCAACAGAAGAAATCAAAATAAATCCGCGTAGCCGCAGCGCTAAATTGCGGGCGATAGAGAAAAAATAAAACGATGACTAAGCATAACACAAAAAACAATTATTTGAACGATAACCAGAATGTTTTATTTTGGAACTTCGCCGTGGCGGCGGTTTTATTAGCGGTTATTGTTTTGAATTTTATCCAGACGAACAAAATTATAGAAAATAACTTTAAACTGACTCTTTTCCAGAAAACACTTAAAGAAAAACAAGAACAAAATCAAAACTTACAGATGTCTGTTTTACAGATACACTCTCTTCGGGGCCTGGGGGAAAAGGCCAAGGAAATGAACTTGGTTTCAATCGGCAAAACGGAATATTTAGAAACCGCCCCCGGATTTTTTGCTTTAGCCGAAAAACCATAAAATGAAAACAGCATCCTCCGCCAGGTTTTATTTTATCAATTATTTTATTTTATTTGCTCTCGGATTCGTGTTAATCCGAATTTTTTTCTTATGCGTTTATCAGCATGAGGCGTTAGCCAGTCGCGCCCGAAACCAGCAAGAATTAGATCAGGAGATACCGCCTAAGCGCGGCATTATTTATATTCAGGAAAAAGGCGGGTTATTCAATCCGTTAGCCACTAACCGGGAATATCAAAAGATTTTTTTAGTGCCTAAAGAAGTGGTTAATAAAGAAGAAGCGGCCCAACAGTTAGCTGATATTTTAAAAATAGATAGAGAAGAAATTTTAATTAAGCTTCAGGATTCAGACAGCCAGTATAAGCCGATTAAATCCAAAGTTGATAATGAGACGTCGCAGGCTGTTAAAAATTTAAAAATAAAAGGCGTTTATTTCGAAAAAGAGCAGTGGCGCTGGTATCCGCAAGATAACCTGGCCAGCCATGTGCTCGGTTTTGTTGGAATTAAGGATTATCAGAAGCAGGGCCTATATGGCTTAGAGGGTTATTATGACACCGAATTAGCCGGTGTCAGCGGCCAGCTAAAATCCCAAAAAGACGCTTTGGGGCGGTGGTTGCTTTTGGGCGATTATGATTTAGCGCCGGCGCAAGATGGCGCTGACATTTATTTAACATTAGACCAAAATGTTCAATACACGGCCGAACAAAAATTAAAGGATGTGGTGGAAAAATGGGGTGCCATCGGCGGCAGCGTTATTGTTATGGAGCCGAAAACCGGCGCTATTCGCGCCATGGCCTCCTTACCCGATTTTAACCCCAATGAATATAATAAAATTGAAAACATCGATAATTTTTTAAATCCTTGCGTCCAAAAACTTTACGAGCCAGGTTCTATTTTTAAGCCAATTACCATGGCCGCGGCGCTCGACAGCGGCAAAGCAACGCCCGAAACTTCTTATACTGATACCGGGTCGGTAACGCTTAATGGCTATACAATCACCAACGCGCAAAATAAGTCTTATGGATTAAGTACAATGACTAATGTTCTGGAGAAATCAATTAACACCGGCGTAGTCTATGCTGAACATTTGATGGGGCCTGACATTTTTAAAAAATATATTGAAGCGTTTGGTTTTTATAAGCGGACAGATATTGATTTAATGGGGGAAATTGTCAGTAATTTATCCGGCTTGAAGGATAGCCGGGAAATAAATTTTGCCACGGCTGCTTTCGGCCAAGGCATCGCGGTGACGCCGCTACAGATCGCCACTGCTATCAGCGCTATTGCCAATGATGGCAAGCTGATGCGGCCTTATATCGTGGAAAAGATAGTTGATCAGGATGGCCGGGAGGATTTAATTGGGCCGCAAGTCGTTGCCCAAGTTATTAGACCGCAAAGCGCCGGTCAACTAACCGCCATGTTAGTTAGTACTGTGCGTAATGGTTATGATAAGATTAAAATGGATGATTATTTTGTTGCTGGCAAGACCGGTACCGCCCAAATTCCGAATGAAGATAAGCGCGGCTATAACCCTGACGATACAATCCATTCTTTTGTCGGTTATGCGCCGGCCTATGATCCAAAGTTTTTGATTTTTTTGAAAGTAGACAAGCCCCACGGCATTAATTTTGCTTCTGAATCGTTGGCGCCGGTATTCGCCGATTTGACGCGCTACCTCTTAAATTATTATGAAATTCCGCCGGAGCAGTAATGCCCGGCAAAGGCATAAATGAAAAATATTTTAATTTATATTTTAAAAATATTCGCCCGTCTTTATCTTTGGCGCTATCGGCCGAAAATTATTGGCATAACGGGCAGTGTCGGCAAAACTTCAGCCAAGGAGGCGATTTTTACCGTTCTCAACGATAAATTTAATGTTCGCAAGAATTATAAGAACTATAATAACGAGGTGGGTGTTCCCTTAACGATAATCGGTTCAGAGACCGGCGGCGGATCTTATTTCAAATGGTCTTTGGTTTTTTTAAAAAGATTATTCGGGTTGATTTATACGCCGCATTATCCTGATATTTTAATTTTAGAAATGGGAGCGGATAAGATTGGCGATATTTCTTATTTGTTAAGTTTTATTAAATGTGATATCGGGGTGATGACGGCTATCAGCGATATTCCGGCGCACATTAAATTTTTTAGGACGCCGGCGCAAGTGGCTCGGGAAAAAGTTAAATTATTGGTTAATTTAAAAAAAAATGGCTGGGCGATTTTAAATTTCGATGATCAGCGAGTCCGGGCAATGGCTGGCCATACCAAAGCCAAGGTTATCAGTTTTGGTTTTAGCGATGAAGCGGATATTAAAATAAGCAATCTGGAAGTTAATTTAAACAATCCGGAAGACGCTTATATGAATTTTAAAATTGATTTTCGCGGCGCCAGCGTGCCCTTCCGTTTAAATAAAATCTTTGGCGAACATCAGATTTACAGTTTTTTGGCGGCGATTGCTGCTGGTTTAGTTTTTGACATGAATTTAGTCAATATTTCCCAGGCTCTAGCAAAATATAGGCAGCCATTAGGCCGGATGAATTTAATCCGCGGAATAAAAAATACTTGGATTATTGACGATTCTTATAATGCTTCGCCGTCAGCAACTAAAGCGGCGCTCGATGTTTTGAGCCGGATGTCAGCGGCCGGCCGCAAGATAGCCGTGCTCGGCGATATGCTGGAATTGGGCTCTTACTCAGAGTTTGCTCATCGGGAAGTCGGGGCGCGGGCGGCTGAAAGTATTAATATCTTATTAGCGGTTGGTTCCAACTCTGTTTTCATGGTTGAAGAAGCCAAGGCTGCGGGTTTGATGGAGAAAGACATTCATTATTTTTTAAGCGCTGAGCAAGCCAGCCGTGTGTTGCAAAACATCATTCAGGAAGGCGATTTAATTTTAGTTAAAGGTTCGCAGGGTATGCGGATGGAAAAAGTGGTCAAGGAAATAATGGCCGATCCGGCCAAAGCCGGTGAATTATTAGTGCGGCAGGATGAACGGTGGCTGGAAAGATAATTGTGGATAAGTTTGGTTGCGGAGAAAAGCTGGCGGGAGTAAAATTGTAGTATGAAATTAATAATAAAAAAAGTTTTTTAATCGGCGCCATTATTGGCGTCTTTTTTAGTACCTAAGAATTCTCTGTTTTAAACAGAGAGAAAGGAGAGGATTATGGCTGAGGAAAATCCAACGCCAAAAGGATGTGAATACTGCGCTAATAGGAGATGCTCGTCTATTCCGCATAAGACCAAAAGTATTTCTATGGCAGAGTTTATGGAACCGTTGTATCAAAGGTTCTGGCGGGCATATCCTAAGTTGATGAGAAAGTTTGTTAAAGAAAATCCAGCTTGTCAAGAAAGGATCAGGGAATTTTCCTTACTTTATCCTGAGACTACAGTCTCAGTTGTGCCGGGGATGATTAATACTTAATTATCTCTATCTCTAGTGGCAGTACTTTAAAAGCCCCTTGGAAAAAAACCAAGGGGCATGTATTTTTATTTAGGCAATAATTTTTAATAATATTTTTTTACCACGGAAACGACGACGCCGCCGATGCGCATTTCTTCCTGAGCGCGGATGGGCGGATAGTCTTTATTGGCGGGAATTAGGATAACCTCGCCGCCTCTTTTTTGAAAATATTTCATTGTCCAATTGCCATCCACCTGCGCGACAACAATGTCGCCGTTTTTTGGATCCTTGTCTTTTTCCACAATCACCAAATCATTAGGCGCAATGCCAGCTTCAATCATAGAAAGGCCGGTGACGCGGAGCATATAGTTTTGCTCCGGCTGGGTTAATAAATACTGGTCAAGCGAAATAGTATCAATCAATTCTTGCTCGGCCAGCGTTGGAAAGCCGGCTTCAATTGTGCCGAGCACTTTTAACTGATGATTGAGCTTTTTGGGGATGAGCCGGCCTTGAGTGTCTTTATCCAGAATGTCTTCGCTAATCATTTTTTGCGCTATTCGCCAAGCAGCGTTGACTGATTTATAATTTAAGAGCCGCGCCAATTCGCGATAGGAGGGGAGGCGTTTGCGGTCATAGTAGAACTTTCTGACTTTAAGAATAGCTTTTTGGAAATCCATATCTGTTGCCGGCAAAATTTATTTATGCTACTATTTCAGTATAGGTGAACGAATGTTCTATGTCAAGGCCTTGCCTTAAAGTAAATTATTTTTATGCGTACCGGTATTGCCAATTTCACTCTGGATTTCGGCAAATGTCCGCCGTGGCTGTTTGAGCGGATGGTTCGGCTTGGCCGAGCGATGTCGGAAGTGATTATTGCCGAATATGGTCCAGAAGAATTTATTAAGCGCTTGGCAGATCCGGTTTGGTTTCAATCTCTTGGCACGGTCTTGGCTTTTGATTGGAACGCTTCCGGCCTCACCACCGTGCTCTGTGGCGCGCTGAAAGAAGCGCTTCGCGGCCAAGAGAGGGATCTGGGCGTTTTTATGTGCGGCGGCAAGGGAAAAACATCATTGAAAACGCCGGAGCAAATATTTGACTGGAGCAGCCGTTTGTGTCTGCCGGAGCAGACGGGCGATAATCTAGTCTATAATTCCAAAATGGCGGCGAAAGTGGATTCGTCGCTGGTGCAGGATGGTTTTGAGTTATACCATCATGTTTTTTTATTCACGCGCTCCGGCGCCTGGACAGTAGTTCAGCAGGGCATGAATAAGGTTAATCAAACCGCGCGGCGTTACCATTGGTTTTCAAGGGATATTAATGATTTGGTTTGCGAGCCCCACAGCGGCATCAGTTCGCAGATTAAGCTGGATAAGGTTTTGAATTTGTCGGCCGCGGACAGCGGCAAAGCCAGGCAAATGAGTGTGAACTTGGTTAAAGAGGCGGGTTTTGGCCAGCTGATGAAGGATTTTCAGCTTTTGGAAAAATACGCCACGCCTTTAAATCAGATGGCGCGGTTTACGGATGGCAAACGGCAATTAACTTTATTAAATTTAGAAAATAAAGAATTCCATTATCATCCGGTCGTCAATGAAAATTTTGCCAAAAGCAAATATCTGCAAAAAATTCTTTGGCAGGTTTGCCAGGTGAAACCTGATAACTACGAAAAACTTTTAGCATTAAGAGGCGTGGGCGGGAAAACCATGCGGGCGCTGGCGCTGGTGGGTGAGGTGGTCTATGGCGCCAAAATTTCTTTTGCCGATCCGGCGCGCTATTCTTTCGCCCACGGCGGCAAAGATGCCACGCCTTATCCCGTTGACCGGCCAACCTATGATAAAACCATCAAAACCATGGAAGCATTGAAAGAGTTGGTAAATAAAGCTAAAATAGAAAGTGTTGAAAAGAACAAAATTTTGAAAAGGATATAATTTGGCCCTATCGTCTAGTGGCTAGGACGCCGCCCTCTCACGGCGGCAACACGGGTTCGACTCCCGTTAGGGCTACGATGTTTTTTTAAACCATAGTATGAAAACAATAAGAATTTTAATTTTAGAAGATGATTTAAAAACGCTGTCTTTTTTATTGTTAAAATTAAATTCTTTAGAGGAAGAGTTGTTAATTAATGGTCGAGGTGATATAGCGGTGACTGTTTTATCTGAGTACACTCAAGTTGAAGAATATATAAATAAGAGTATGGTTGATTTTGACGTAATTCTCTTAGATCGGGATTGTAAGGCAGGCGGTTCTTTTCATATTTTAAATTTTGAAAGATTTGGTTTGAATAAAATAATTTCTATATCTTCTACGCCACAATGGAACAAGGAGGCGGTGGAAAGAGGGGTAAAAGACGTGATACATAAGGATTATGAAGAATTGGATAAATTTTCAGATAAGGTTATTGATAAGATTAAAGAAATAATCAAGATAAAAATATGAAAGAAATACCCAATTTAGAAATAGCTGAGGAAATCTATAGGCGACATGAAGAAATAATATCAAACATAAGTCGTGAGAGCGTTGATGTTTATTTGTGGTTGAGGGATGAATATAAAAAAGGGAATATAAAAAATAACACTGTCTTCCAATTTGTTTTTAGATCTTATTATCGGTTGGATAGAGCTGGCTTAGGCAAAAAATTAAAAAAGAGGTATTTCGAATTATTGGACGCAAAAGAAGATAATCTTGAATTTATCTTAAATGAATTACATAAAATTCCAAGAGAAAGAGGCGATAATACCGTACAATTTAGTTTTGCAACAAAGTTGCTTCACACGATAGATAATAGTAAACCAATTTTTGACGATGAGGTTTCGGTCGTTATTCATAAAAAGGTAGCGGGAAAAAATAAAGAAAGAATTGAATCAGCAAGAAAGATATATGCTTATTTGGAGAATTTTTACTCAGAATTTATTGGTAATGTAAAGATACAAAAAGTGATTAAGAAATTTAAATCAAAGTTTGACATCGACGCAAAAAGAATATCCGAGCAAAAAATATTGGATTTTCTTATTTGGTCGTTGGGTAAGTTGAAAAAGGATTAATTAAAGACTAAATTTCGAAAATAGTTTTATTAGTTAAACTGTTAAAAGGTTATTATCTAATTAAATATAGAAGATAGTTTTTAAAATTTTATTATGGAGGGGAACAATGGAATATAAGAGTTCGTGGCGTGTGTTAAGAAAAGCCGGATATGCAAGTATTTCGCAGATGGCGCAAGGTCTTTTGTATGGAGTGCAGCGGCAGGATTTAATTCAGTTTCTTAAAAATCATCGAGTCAATCGTCTCTTGGTTGGTTGGGAAACTGGTTTTTTGTGTAAAGGAGGCCTGGCCTGGGTTGTGGCGGAAACGATCTTTGTCAATTCTCCGCTTAGAATAACTCTGCGGCCCGACCGAATCTCCTGTTGGATTGAAGACTTGGGTCACGAGATCGGTCATCTTCTTGCTTGGGATTTCGGCAGCTTGCCCCTGTTGTCTAGGGGTGAGGAAAATTTTGCGGAAATGTTTGGAAACCTTTGGGCTAGCAAAAAAGGAGAGCGTCTCAAGGCGAGAAAGATATTTTGCCGGCTGATTAAAGAGCGAGAAATAATATTATAAGCCCCGATGTTATGGGGCTTTCTTTTTATTATAAAGCAATAAGATAGAATCAAGCTAGTAGTAAAGCGAATCAAATTATGATAATATAGAGTTAAATTTCCTATATTAATTATGAAAATTCTAATCGGCACTAATAATGAGAATAAATTAGAGCAATTTAGAAGAATTTTTAAAAATTTTGATTCTGATATTGAATTGGTTTCGTTGAAAGAGGCCGGGATTATTGATGATGTTGAAGAGGATGAGGATAATCTTCTGGCTAACGCTAGAAATAAGGCGTGTTTCTACGGTGAAAAATCGGAATTATTGACGCTGGCTGATGATACGGGATTATTTGTTGATATTTTAGGAGGCGAGCCGGGCGTCCATGCCAAAAGATGGCATGGCGGCACAGAATTAGACCGGAACAATAAATTATTAGAACGGCTAAAGGGCATTCCGGAGGAAAAAAGGACTTGTCGGTATACCGGTTTTTTAGTTTTATACGATCCGCGAACGAAAGAATTTTGGGAATATAAGAATGATATTGAAGGTTTAATTTCGGATGAGTTCAGAGGAGAATTGGGATTTGGCTATGACCCGATTTTTAAATTAAAGGACGGAGGGCGTTACGGCGAATTGATTGATGAAGAAAGAGATACGATAAGCCATCGGGGATTAGGAGTGAAGGAGCTGTTGAAATTTTTAGGCAGAAAAAAAGATAAATGAAAAAAATAATTTTTACCGTTACAATTATAATTTTATTAGCCGCTATCGGCGCCATCGCTTATGTTTGGCTGGATGAGGGCCATTTTATCAGTGTTAAAGAGGGATTGCCGAGCAGTTCGCCGCAGGCTTATGTTTCAGTAACTGAAGCCGAGCCAGTGGCTTACCAAAAGCCGGGGGATAGCGTTATTATAAAATTTCCGGTTTTTAATTATCATCATATTCGGCCCATGCCGCCGGAAACAGCGCCGATTGATGAGCGGTCTTTTACCGTATCGCCTGAAGGATTTGAAGCGCACTTAAAATATTTTCAAGATAACGGCTACCGAGTGGTTTTGGCGCGGGAACTCATAAATTATTTTGACGAAGGCAAGCCCTTGCCAGCCAAGGCCGTGGCCATAACTTTTGATGATGGCCGTTACGGACAATATGAATTTGCTTTTTCCTTATTGAAAAAATACGGTATGAGAGCGACTTTCTTTATCACAACCGAATGGATCGGCAAGAAGGATTTTATGACCTGGGCCGAGATTAAAGAAATGTCTGACGCCGGCATGGAGATCGGCAGCCATGGTTTTAACCACGCTAATTTAACCGCTTTGTCTGATGATGATTTAATGAAACAGTTAGTGGAGAGCAAGAGTATTTTGGAAGAAAAAACCGGCCGGACTGTGGACTTGTTGGCTTATCCGGGCGGTAATTATAACGAACGGGTGATTGAAATGGCTAAGGCGACTAGCTACGGGGCGGCATTTGGCGTTTATAAGATTATTAATCAAATGCCGAAATATCGGTATCAGATCCGGCGTTTTCACGCGGATGATTGGTTGGATTCAGTGGCGGGGAATTTAGTCGGGTATTAGAATATAAATGATTAATTATTTTCAAATAACCCATTTTTTTATCGGTCCAGTAAGAATATACACTTGGGGTTTATTCGTCGGTTTGGCTTTCACGGCCGGATATTTCTGGCTGTTATGGCAAGGTCGGAAAAAAGGTTTGCCGGACGGAAAAATTATCATCTTGACTTTATCTGTTTTTTTGGGCGCGGCGCTGGGCAGCCGCGTTTTATTTTTATTACAGGAGCCGTGGCAATGGCTGGCTGATGTCAGTTTGCTGTGGCGGATAGACGCGGGTGGTTTGATGGTTTGGGGCGGTATTTTGGGTGGGTTATTGGCGGGTTGGCTGTATATTAAAAAAAATAATTGGGATATTCGGCAAATCGCTGATTTAGCGGCGCCGGCACTGGCTTTAGGCATTGCTATTGGCCGTTTTGGCTGTTTTCTAGTTAATGACCATCAGGGAGCGCCAACTGGCTTGTCCTGGGGCATTCTGTGGCCTGACGGCATCATACGGCAGCCGGTGGCGTTATATGAAGTTTTATTTGGGTTGGTGATGTTTGGGGTGTTGCTGTGGATACAAAAAAGATTATTGCCTGAACGAAATGCCATAGGCACGGAGTCGAAGGCTATTGGGATAGATTCTTCGACTCGCTACGCTCGCTCAGGGAATAATGGTTTATTATTTTTGTTATTTCTATTTTCCTACGCCCTTTTTCGTTTTTGCCTTGATTTTTTGCGCGTGGCGAGCGGCCCTTTGGCTGATTCGCGGTGGGCTTTGGGATTGACCAGCAGCCAATGGATAACGGCGGCAGTTATTTTATCTGTTGGCGCTGTATTTGTTTATAGAAAAATGGTAGAATTAAATAAATGAGCCAGAATATTCTTCTCTATATTCTAATTTTAATGATGGCCGGATTAGGCGGGCTGGTATTTTTTTTATGGCGGCGAAAACCGGAGGAAAAACCTAAAGAGGACAATGCAGGGATGGTGATGCTGCAGGAACAGTTAAAAGAGATGCGCCAGACGCTACAAAGTTTTGGCGCGCAGGTGGATTCTAAAATGGGTGATTCGGCCAAGATGATGCAGCGGCAGTTTTCCGACAGTACCAAAATTATTCGCGATGTCACAGAACGG
>Ga0209211_10001862_pt1 | contig 38061 bp, 50 predicted proteins | sample RifGroA2_FD_183992 | JGI IMG/M metagenome (GOLD analysis project Ga0209211, IMG submission 183992) | Groundwater microbial communities from Rifle, Colorado, USA - Groundwater A2 (SPAdes) (version 2) | ecosystem: Environmental > Aquatic > Deep subsurface > Groundwater | place: Rifle, Colorado...
TATTCTGATATTTTTATATGTTTTCATCTTTTTACCTCAAACCAAAAAACCGCTTCTTGGACCATATGCCATCACCCAAAATAATATCAAAGTTATTGCAATTGTGCAGACTACAAAAGGCAGCTTATGCCGCTCAACTCTTGTAATATTGTCTGGATGAGACTCTGCTTCGATGCTGTATTTCCTTGTCTCTGTGTAGACTAAATATATAAATCCAACAATCAATGCAACATAATTTACAAATAAAAATGGATTAAATACAGCAAGATTCTCATATCTCATCATTGTGCCGAGCATCGCGCCCATCTGTCCTCCCATTACTCCTGCCATTAATCCTTCCATGACTGCCATTATTCCAGATAATCTGCCAGCAACAACTCCAACTAAAATGCCTACTAGCATTCCTGAGACTGTGCCTGTAAACATTCCATTTGTCAATGAGATGTAATAGCCTACCATCAGACCAGAGATCATGCCAACTGTCATGCCAACCATCATGCCTATCATGCATGACATGTGTTTGTAATAATCATATACATAATGCATCAGACCTGCGCTTAAGACAGCAGTTAAAATCAGATAGATTACGTATTGTGAATTTTTAATCAGAGAGTTTGTTTCTGGCAGCTTAAATGGAAGCAGATAATATAACATTAATAGTATTATGAATGCAGCCAGTGTATAGCCGCTTGTCATCAGCATATGTTTTTCTTCTGAAAATTTTTGTTTCTTCATCTATGCTCGCCTCTGTTACTTTCTAATATATCTAATATTTATATATTGTTTATAAAAAATGCAGCTGCAAACTCAAAGCTTTACAAGAAATGTAACACTAATATATAAATGTTTGTAAAAAAGAATATTAAGTATAATATCCAAATCCTAATAAATATTTATAAACTAGCGACGGTTATTTTATTTATTATGGAAAATAAAAATCATGCAGAGATAATGTCTCCGGCAGGAAGCTTTGAATGTTTAGCTGCGGCTATAAAAGCAGGCGCAAATTCTGTGTATTTTGGAGTCGAGCATCTTAACATGAGGGCAAGGGCAGCAAACAATTTCAAGCTTTCTGACTTGTCTAAAATTTCAAAGATATGCAAAGAGAGCAATGTAAAGAGCTATCTTACAGTCAACACAATTCTCTATGACCATGACTTATTGCTGATGAAAAAGCTCATTGATGCTGCAAAATCTTCCGGAGTAACTGCTATAATAGCAAGTGATATTGCAGCGATCTCTTATGCACATTCTGTTGGCATTGAGGTGCATATCTCTACACAGCTTAATGTCAGCAACATAGAGGCAGTTAAATTTTACTCTCAATATGCAGATGTTGTTGTGCTTGCAAGAGAGCTTTCAATCCAGCAGATAAAAAAGATCTGTGATGATATTAAGACTAAAAATATCTGCGGTCCTAGTGGCAAGCTGATCAAGATTGAGTTATTTGTACATGGAGCATTATGCGTGTCAATCTCAGGCAAATGTTACATGAGCCTTGCTACATATAATGCATCTGCAAATCGAGGATTGTGCTTACAAAACTGCAGAAGAGCGTATAAGGTTATAGATGAAGAAACAGGAGTGGAGCTTAGGGTTGATAACAAATATATCATGTCACCAAAAGACCTTTGTACGATTGGCTTTATAGATAAGATCCTTGAAGCAGGAGTTTCTGTGCTGAAGATAGAAGGCAGAGGAAAGAAAGCAGATTATGTCTATACTGTGACAAAGGTGTATAGGGAAGCTGCTGACAGCTATCTCGATGGAAAATCTACAACTTATACAAAAGAAAAAATTGAAGCATGGACAAAAAGATTGGAGGAAGTTTATAACCGAGGATTCTGGCACGGCGGCTATTACTTGGGAAAGAAATTAGGCGAATGGAGCGCAGCAGCTGGTTCAAAGGCAACTAAAAAAAAGATTTATATCGGCAGAGTTAAAAATTATTTTGCAAAACAGAAAGTTGGTGAATTCATTGTTGAAGCTGAGAAAATAAAGGTTGGTGACAATATTATCATTACTGGTCCGACAACTGGTCTTGTAGAAGGCAAAGTAGGTAGCATATTAGTGGAAAATAAGCCTATGGCGATTGCAGGAAAAAGAACAGTTATAACCATTCCAATTAAAGAGAAAATAAGAAAAAACGATAAGCTGTTTGTTATTGTGGAAAGGAACACATAGCTTCGAGCATATGCTGAATGATACTATTATTTTGGGTTAATTTTTTACACGTTTCAAATGTTTATTTCCAAAAATATCATCATGATAATCCAAATGCAATCGTGCCGTTTGCCCAGAGTATAAGTAAGACTCCAAGTGCAAGCATCACTAATCCCATAAATAACCGCATCCATTTCTTTTGCGTGTTTTTCCATTTCTTGACTTTATTAGGATTAATTCCAAAGTATACTATTCCTAATATGACCAACAATGGCAGCACAAATATGAAATTATATACTACTAGCAGCCAAAATATTTTCCAAGAAAATCCAAGCTTTGCAAGCAATGTAGTGATTGCAAGATATGGACCTCCTGTGCAGGGAAGCTCGACAGCAGCAACAAATGCGCCTAACAAGATTGCGCCAGGGATAGTCACATGATCCATCCATTTCTTTATCTGCTCAGCTCTTTTTGGAGGGATCTGAAGTGAAATCCCTTGACCATACCACCAGAAATCCTTGATCTCAATCAATCCAAGAATGATAACTAAGCCGCCTACAAACCAGCTCAATTGCTGGCCTATGTTGAGCTTTTGTATAAAAAATAGTAAGCCAAAGCCTGCAGCTAAATATGTAACAAATACGGCTGAAATATAGATCATGCCGACAGTAAGCATCTTATTCTTGTTCTTTGATAAAGCCAGCAAAGTTGTTATCAATAATACAAGAACGCCTATTGCACAAGGGTTTATAGAATCAATCAATGCAGTCGTAAAAACTACTGTCCATGCCGGAAGTAAGATTTCTGTAACCATTTAAACACCTCTTTCAATAATCTGATAACTTTTAATTTTATTATGTGATATTTATCTTATCTATTGCATGTTTAACTTATTTTCTATAAAATACCCTATACTATATAAAGTTATTTTAATCTTTATTTTATTATTGGTGCAGAGCATCCTGTTTTTGCTGCCAAATCTTCAAATATCTGCACACCTTCAACATTTGTTCTATCTGCAAATTCCCAATGTGGATATAACTTGACGTTTTTTTGTCTGCATAATTCAGGATTTCCTACATTACCATTGCAATAAGTTGGTAATCTATTATTTTCATCTTTTATACATTTGGGATCGCATTCAACATAATCAACCAGCTTAAATGAACTGTCAAACATCTTTTTTTGTTTTGCGCAATGAGGGCACCAAAAGACACCGTACATAGTAGCGCCTTTTTCTGTCAGGCAGGTGGCAAAATTATCTATTTCCGGATTGGAAGCTTTATCACAGCTTGCAAAAACAAAACTAACAAAAATGGATAACACAAAAAGCATAATGCAATTAATTACTCCTATATTTTTCATGTGTTCACTGTCTTTTTATTCTCTTTACATAGATATCTTTGCATTAATTATTTTGCTTTTTGCGGAGCAACACATCCTGTTTTTGTAGCCAATGTCTCAAACTCCTGTACACCTACTAGTCTGCTGTCATCAGCAAACTCAAAGTCTGGGTATTTCTCTACTTTCTTTTCAATGCAGAGCTCTGGATTTCCTACATTGCCCATACAATATGCAGGCAATTTATTGTTTTCATCTCTTGTGCATCGAGGGTCGCACTCTATATAATTAATATATTGCTTAGATGTTCCTAACATCTTGTTCTGCTTTGCGCAGTTAGCGCACCAGAATGCACCATAGTATTTCACACCTTTCTCGCTTAGACATTTTGCAAAAGTATCAACCTCATCTACCTTATATGGATAAGAGGCGCATGCGACTAATACTATCAATGATGCAGCTAGAATTGTCAATAATATCTTTTTATAACTTATATTAAAATTTTTGTTCATGTTATACACCTCTAATTGGAATTATTAGTTTTTAAGATACTTCAAATTTATTGCGCTGATTATGAAAATGATCGCATGCGAAACTTTGCTTGCGTCGCAGTAATAGCATGGCACTCCTAAGATGCCATATTCTACATAAGTTACAAATATCGCGAAAATTAATCCTAACAGGTTTGCTGCAAATAATATTTTCAGCAATAATGCTTTATTCTTAGTTGCAAATCTTTTGTTCTTGTCATCTCTCACCAGCTTTGCAACTACGAGATTAAAAATAAATCCTAATAATCCTACTATTGCAACAGGGAATGCAAACTCTATGTTTATGCCGAAAAGAGTAAGCAGACCTCCTAATTCTGAATATGTGCTTTTATTGACAATATCACAGCCGCCGCCAAGAGCTTGGCAGAATGCATCCTTGCCTTCTTTGTAATGCTGGTATGTGAGATAAAGCGATAGGATGATCCCGATTATAGAGAAGATGATTATGAGCTTTAGGTTTTTATTTAGCTTATCTGTTGATGTGTCTTTAGTGTTAATTTTCTTCTTATTCATGAGACGCCTCTTATTTAATAATCTAAAAAAATAATTAAAAATAAAAAAAACAACATGTTGATTATTTATAAGTTTTAGCTGAATAGCTCTTTCCTGTTCTTAGGGAAGCCGCGTATATATAATAGCGCTAATGGAACTGCCCAGTTTGCCCATCTCTCTATAAAATCCCAGATTGGATCTCCTGCAACTGGTCTTGCCAATGCAGTCATAAAACCCCAGACAGCAGCATAGATCAATATGATCCTTATCGGTTTTAACAATGCAAGGATTGCAACGCCAATATCAATTGCTCCTATAGTCATCATGATATTTTTTGCTAATCCGCCAGTTATGCCTGTAAATGCAGCCAGCATCTCAAGAAATCTTGCTTTCAGTTGCCATGCAAAAATACCATGACCAAGAAATTCACCGAACAAACCAATCCTTAGAATCCATTCAATTTTATTTAGGTCAACCTTTGGTTGCGCCGTAACTTTTGTTTTTTTCATTTACACCACCTTTTTTATAGCTAAAACTATCCTCTTCCTCACCTCCTTCTTTCATCTAGCTGCCTGATTTAAATATAACTATCTAATAACTATATTAAAGTATTCATTTCTTGCCTTTCTTGGTAAGCTCTTTCCATGACTTGAATACCCAAAGCCAGACCAAAGCTACTAATCCAACCAACAACAAAAATCCTAAAAATCCGTTAAGCCATGCCATGCCTGAGCCCATCATACCATAACCCATCATTCCGTATGCCATACTATTACCTCCTTTTTTTCCTAGACATCCTTCATGCGCAAACACAAAAGATATAGAAATACTAAATACTATCAATAAGACTAACAAAAACATTGTTGCTCTAGTTAATGGTTTTTTCATGCTATTATTCCCTTGTTTAAGGCATTCGCCTTTATTAACTTATGTTACTCTTATTGCGTCATTTCATGTAATTAACTATTGTTAATAACTTTTTTTGAGTTATTGAACACAAGATAAATTATGAATCCAACGCCTAGTGCAGCAATCTCATAAAGTATAAGCTCAAGCTCGAAAAAGTAAAGCATGATTATGCAGGTGATTATCCCTAAAAATGCTGTAACTGAGAATCTTCCGATATTGAATGGAGCTTTGTATGCTCTTTTTGAATCAGATACTTTGTATCGCAAAACTATAAGCGAAAGATTTACAACAAGATATACTATGAAGATCCCAACATCTGTCAGCAATGCTACTTTTTTTATGCTTCCCAAAAATAGTCCTGTGATGGCAAGCAATCCTACAATACCAACAGAAATATATGGTGTGCCGCGGCTTCCAATAATTTTGCAGACTGCTGGCAGAGAATTATTACATGAAAGACCATAGAGAAGCCTTGAGCCGATTATAAGCATGACAAGCACTGTGTTAGAGGTTGCAAATAATGCAATTATTGACAAAATATATCCTGCGCCTGGAAATACCTTGTTTATTACATCTGCTAAGGGCCCTTTTGAAGCTGCAAGCGCATCTGAGCCCAAGATTCCAATTGCAGCAACTGAAACAAGAACATATAATACAGCCGAAATCACAAGTGAGATGAGCAAGGCTTTAGGAATGACTTTTTTTGCGTTCTTTGTCTCTTCAGAAAGATTTGCAACATTCTCAAATCCTATGAATGCAAAAAATATCAATGCAGTTGCTGTCATGATTCCATGCAATCCGTCTTTTGCTGCAAAAAAATCAATGTAGCCAACACCATCAAATGCATATTTAGGTATATAATACAAGCCTGCAATTATCACAAGAACTAATCCAGAGAATTCAATAATCGTGCTTAGGTTATTGTACTTTGCAGATTCTTTGATGCCGTAATAATTGAGAAATGAAAGGACTGCAATAAGCAGTGCAGCAATAATCACAATATTGCCTCCAAACAGATTACTAAAATACCCAGCAAACCCAAGCGCAACAGTTGTTGCTGAGATAATTGTAGTGAAAAACATGATCCATTCAACTATAAATGAGAGGTAATTTCTGTTAAAAGCGTTTTTTGTATAAACATATTCAGCTGCTTCCTTTGGATACATTGATGAAAGCTCTGCATAGCTAAATGCTGTGAATGTTGCAACTATTGCTCCTATAATAAAAGAAATCCAGACTGCATTTCCTGCAACACCTGCAGCTGCACCTATTAAAGCATAAATCCCTGCGCCAAGAATGATGCCGACGCCGTATAATGTCGCTTCTATCAAGCCAATGTCTCTTTTTAGCTTGAATTTGTCAGATTTTTTACTTTGATCATTATTATTCACGTTTTTATTGTTCTTTTTCATGGTGTAGTCTCTTTTTAAACTTTGCAAATCTGTAATATTCTAATCTATTTTATTTTGTTGCTTCTTTATATAATTTAAGCGCAGATAATGCTTCTTTCTTCTCAATCTTCTGGACCACTATGCCACCCTGTATAATTACATAATCTCCTTTTTTATAAGCTTTACTAAGAGCAGGCTCAATAATCTTTCCTGTCCTTTTTTCTATTCCGTAATCTACAACAGCAACGTCTTTCTCAATCTTCACTATCTTTCCTGGGACTGCTAAGCACATTTTAGTCAACAACAACTCTTACTATCTTTATATCTTTGCCATCAAGTAATTTTGGCACTTTCCTGCATTTAGGACATTCGATGAAAAAATAATCATGGCCGCGGTCTAATATCTTAGGTTCTCCAGCAAATCCGCAGGTGCATTTTACTTGCGCTTTTTTTTCTGTTGCATGGATTTTCCATGTGACAAGTTTCTTCATACATTCCAACAGATCAGATTTAGGTATATGGGCTAATGCACCTATCTCTAAGTAAATCTCTTTAATATCACCATGTCTTTTTGCTTCATTAATAATATTGTTTGCAATAACTGTTTCGTGCATTTAGTCACTTCGGTATTATCCGCATATAATCTTAAACATTTATTTTGATTGTCAGTTAATTCTTTTTGTTCATCACATCCAAGATCATTTTATTGTACTTCTTAAGATTCTTTAATTGATAATTTTCTAATACTAATGGCGCAAATCCCCAATGAAGCGCAACATAATCGCCTTTTTTTATTTCAGGGAGCATCTCAGGCAGATATACTGCATTTTTTGTTTCTTCATCGCCTAAAAAAAACTTGCCACTTGTCAGTTTATCTTTTATTTTCTCTCTCTTTAATGGTTGTGTGACAACAACCAATTCATTTTCTAAGATTTCAATCACTCTGCCCCAGCTAATCCTGCAGTTGTCCATGTTCTGTAAAGTTGTCTCGACTGAGCCTGTTGTTCTTCCTACACCGACATAAAATACATTAAAATCATGATGGGGGATAAAGCCAGTAGGCAAATTCTTGATTAATTCTTGCCCGATTGAAGCAGGCAATCCACGCTGCATTAACTTTTTTATTATATTCTTTATGTCAGTGTCATCAAATTTCTCAAGTAGCTCATCTCCTAGCCAGTATGCCTCAACAACATCATGGTCCAGCAAATCTTTTCCTCTCTTTTCTGCAATTGTTGATAAATAAGGGTAAAGCCCTTCAAATCGCTTTAGTGCAGAGTCAACTTTATTCTTATATTTGTTAATGTTTTTATTTTTTAGATTATTATTTTCTTTAATATACTTTAGAAATAACTCAGATGCTTTATCTGGTCCGCAAAAGCCAAGGCTATTTGTGATGTATGAAAATCTAGCAGCAAGTTCTGTGCCGTCCATCTTTTAATCCCTCAGCAATGTTGTTGCACGAGAATTTCTTGTTATAATTTTGTAAATATAAGAGTAGATTGTTGCGAACCAAATAACTGATATGATTCCTGCAGCGATCAATAACATTCCAATGGATTGTGACAATGTAACAGTTTTGCCTGCAAAAAGCCAGCTTAACAAGGTTGTAATTGGAGAGCCAATCGTCAATATTGCAGCCGCAGTTGTTATTTTGATGTGCATAAGGCTGTTGTAGTATGTAAAGACGTAAAGTACTAAAAATATGGAACTCAATAATATCCAGAGGATATGTGTTGTAGTCAGTTTGGTCAATAACTGGATTTTGCCTGTCGATAACAAGAAAATAGATATGAACAATGAGCCAAAGAACATCCTGCCAAATGCGACCAAGGTACCAGAAAGCTCTTTCTGCCTTAATACATATTTTGCAAAAGTGTTCTCAGCTGCCCAAAATATTACAGCAACAATGATGAGCAGATGTCCGAATGAAAATGCAAAATCTGGCTTTATTAAAAGATAATTTCCTAGCAATAATAAGGCTGCACCTATCAGCAATCCTTTAGTCAACTTTTCTTTCAAGAACAGAAGAGCAAAAATTGTGATGTAGATAAAAATTGTCTTATGGATGAATGCAGAAGTTGTTCCAGCTGTAAGCTGCAGTCCGCGGAAAAATAACAAGAATGGTATAGAGCCGCCGATAAATCCTATTACTATTAGTTGCAGCCAATGCATTTTTTTCAGCTGTTTTAGCTCGGAAAAATTGCCAAGCCCAATTATAATCGCTAGCAGTAAAATTGCAACAACAAGGTTTTTTGCAAATGTGAATATTGATGAGTCAAACTCTTTTACTCCAATGCTGTTTATGAAGATTGAAAAGCCTGAGATTATTGCAGTGAATAAGACTAATATCAGACCATTTTTATTTTTAATTGTAAGTGTATTTTTACTCATAAATAAATTTTTTAAATCCATGATTTCACCTCATTAGCTATCTTTTTTACATTACCTCTTTGAGGTATGCCTATAATCTTTATTTTTTTATCTGTTCCCATATTTTTCATCAATTGCAGCACAAAGCTAACATCAAAATCATGGAAACTAACAAGTTTTCTGGTCTTTAGCTGTGAAACTTCTGTTATCATTATTGGTTTTTCGATGTTGTTCACTACATCTAATATCAAAAGCTCATCTTCTTCTGCATCAAGTAAAATCTCTGGATGAGCGCATAATTTAATCTCTAATCCTTTTTCTGCTGTTTTTGCAATTTCTTTTGCTACATCATTTGAAAACGCATCATCTTCAAGATACTTATTACCAAACACATAAAGGGTTTTCATGGACTACTCCCATTTTACCTCAAGGAAATGCGCAGAGCATGAAAAGCATGGATCATAGCTTCTGATGAGTTTTTCTATTTGTTCAATGATGTATTCTTTCTTTTTATTGATTATGTTTGGAACAAATTGGCGGATATCTTCCTGTATGTTTAGCAGATTCTGGGCAGTTGGTGTGATTATGTTTGCTTTTGTAATAATTCCTTTATCATTTATCGTGTATTCATGCCAAAGTGTGCCGCGTGGAACTTCAATTGCAGCAATTCCTGTGCCAGCTCTGACTCTTATCTTATCAACTGGCTCATTCCTTATTCCATTCTCTTCAAATGTGTTACATATTTCAATTGCATGGTCTATGCAATGGACTAACTCAATTGCCTGCGCAATATTATTCATATATGGGTTATGTGAATTAAGTTTCATATCTAGTTTTTTATCATTTAGCGCAAGCTTTAGCATCTTCTTTGCATCCTTACTGAGATGTCCAGAATTATTGTTCAATCTTGATAAAGCGCCTACCATATAACGATGACCTTCTCTGACAACAAAATTTGCTGTTGAGGAAGATGATTGGTATTCCTGCAAAAATCTTCTGTACTGCTGCTTGTTAAATGAAACTTTTTCAGAAGTGAACCATCCGTCTAATATTGCATACCTGTTTTTGCCGACAAGAGAGAAGCATTCAGCTTTGCTCTCAAATTTAGGGTAGCTTAATGTGAAAAATAATTTGCATGTCTTAACTGCATCTTTCTTTACTGCAATAAGCAGTTTTTTTAGCTCGACAATCTGTTGCTGTGATGGGAGTTTGAGCCAGCCGCCTACAGCAGCAGAAACTGGATGAAGATCACGAGCTCCAACAACTTTTATCATATTATTTCCTGCGCGTATCAAATTTAATGCATGCTGTAGTTCTGCCTTATATTCAGATGCCATTGCCAAAGCAGATTCATAGCCAAGGTAATCGGGCAAAGATAGGAAATATAAATGTGTTGCATGGCTTCTTATTCTCTCTCCTAAGGTCATCAGTCTTCGCAGTTGTTTTGTCTGCTCAGTTGGAGTATATTGCAATGCATCTTCTATCGCCATTATTGCAGCGGTCACATGGGCACAGCTGCAGATGCCGCATATCCTTGAAGTTATTTCATGTGCTTCATTGTAATGTCTGCCTAAAACTAAGCCTTCAAAATATCTTGAACCTTCGGTTGAAGAGAGCTCACACTTAGTCACTTTGCCATGCTTTATTCCCAAAGCAAGCTTTGCATGGCCTTCAATCTTTGTGATGTGGTTTAGGGTTATTGTCTTTTCCATTTTTATACGGTTTCTCTACTTTTCTTCAATACATTTTCCAGCATCGGCAGCTTTAAACCTACAAATGTCCTCATCCTATCCTGGATGAATTTGTCGTCAAAGCCGCGCTGCTTTAGTATCTTAATCATCAATTCCAAATTCATGTCTTTTGTAGGTCCACGGCAGCCCCAGCATTCAAAGCCACCATTTATGCAGACAGATTCACAGCCTCCTGCAGTTATCGGCCCTAAGCATGGCTTGCCTAAATCTAACAAGCACTGGTTGTTGTTTTTTCTGCATTCTACACAGACAGGGCTTTCATAAGGTCTTGGATGTTTTCCGATAGCAATGCTTTTTATGAATGAGACTATCTCTTTTTTATTTGGCGGACAGCCAGGGATGTAGTAATCAACTGAGACATGGGTATCTATCGGTGTTGGTTCTAAATCCTGCAGTGCAGCTTTCTTTTTGAACAGCAGATGCTCGTAATTTTCCTTTAATGTATAATGCCTGTATGCAGGGATGCAGCCTGTAGATGCGCATGCACCTAATGAAACAAGATATCTGCTGTTGTTTCTTAACTTTTGCAATGTCTCCAGATCTTCTTTTGTTGCAACCAATCCTTCTAGGAAAACATAATCAAATTTTTCATCTGGATTAAACTGCTTGATAAATGGAAATGCCTTTAAGTCAATAAGCTCGAGCAAGTCAAGAATCTCATCTTCGTTAAATATGACTGACAATAAGCAGCCCGCGCATCCTGTTATCCCATAAAATCCTACTTTGAGCTTATCTGTTTTCTTTATCTTATTCACTTTTTTCTTTTTATATATAGGTAGCTTTATCATTTTTAATTTCTTTTTTTAATTAATTATTTTCTTTTTGTATGTAATATATAAAATCATTATTTCTACTTCTTATGATCATTCTAACTATATTTTAATTATTTTAGTCATTCTTCAGATCTTTTATCTCATCATACCTGAATACAGGTCCGTCTAAACATGTGTATTTACCTCGTATCATGCAGTGGCAGCAGATACCTATTGCGCAGTACATCAATCTCTCTGCGCTTATGTAGATGTCTTTATCGCTAAAGCCTTTTTCTTTCAATAACTCAATAACACTTTTTATCATCATAGGAGGGCCGCAAAGAAATGCAACATTATCTTTTTTTGGGAATTCTGTCTGTTTTAATGCATCTGTAATAAATCCCTGTGTAGCATCATAACACATATGGCCGCGCTGCTGTTTTTTGTCCAAAGCAAGATGGACATCATGCCTTTTCTCCCAGCCAATAAGTTCGCGCTTGAAGATTATATCATCGTAAGAGCAATAACCAAAGAACAATGAGATGTTTTTGTAGTGTTTTCTGCTCATTTCCGCATATTCAATTATGCCTTTCAATGGCGCAACTCCACAGCCGCCGCCGATTATATACAGATTTTTTCCTTTGAGACTTTCTAAAGGATAACCTTTTCCGTAAGGACCGCGGATTAAAATTGTGTTTCCTTTCTTTAATTTTGCAAGAGCATTTGTGACATTGCCTACTTCTCTAATATTTAATTTAAGATAGTTATTTGAGTATGAACAGATAGATATAGGCGCTTCTCCGAATCCTGGGACTGAAACTTCGACAAACTGTCCAGGCGCATGCTTTATTTTCATGTCTACTGTAAGGGTGAATGTGTCATGCGTTTCTCTATAGAATTCAAGCACTTTGTATGGCTTTGGAAGATATGGGTTGGAGTTTTTGCTGAATTTTTTGTTTAGTTTCTTATCTATATTATTTAGTTTATTGGTTATTTTATCTCTATTATTATTCTTATTATTGCTGCTTTTATTATTTGCACTATTGACTAAACTATTATTAACTAAAATCTTATCTTTATCGCTGCATTTACATCCTTTGCAATTTTTGCATTCCTTATCCTCTTTCTTATCAGCATATATCTTTATTATTTTTAGTATATTTTTATTGTTTTTATTCATTTTTCATCTCATTTATTATCTTGACAAAATCTATTCTTGTCGGGCAGCCTTCAATGCATCTTCCGCATCCAACACATAGATTAACTCCATTTCTTTGCTTGAAATAATCTAGCTGATGGTATATTCGGTGCTTAAATCTCTGTTCGCGCTCTTTCCTGAATACATGATCATGTGCAACCCTTGTAAATTCAGGCAGTTGGCATGAGCTCCATGAACGCTTTCTTTCTGCTTTCTTAGGACCTTTTATAGATGGTTCATCTTTAATATCAAAGCAATAGCATGTAGGGCAGAGAGAAGTGCATGCTGTGCATGACAGGCAAAGGTTAACTCCTTTTTTCCAATCTGGATTATCATATAACTTAGAAATGTCTAATTTTTCTAATCTATCTGCGTTTATTATTATTTTATCTTGTGGCATTATCTGTTCGTCTGTCTTTGTAAAATATTCTTGATATTTTTCTATCAATGCTTTTCCTTTTTCTGAGCCGACTTCAACAAGGAAATAATCTTTACGGTCATAGAACATTAAGTCAAAGAAATCTATTAAATTTAGTGAACCGCAAAAGCAGTATTCTGAAGGAGCTTCATTGCAATGGTAGCCGAGAAGATAAGAACCTTTTCTTGCAGCTGCATAATAAGGGTCATCTGCTTGGTCAATGAAAACCATGTCTTGGTGATGTATTGCATTCAGGTCGCATTTTCGTATGCCGAAGAAAACTTTTTCTGATGTTTTGAACCTTGGCACAGTTACTTTATCACCGTCAAACTGGAATAATACTTCCTGTTTCTTGAAGAAATATTCCTTTATCGGAAAATATGAATTCTTTTCCAGATGGATATTAGTTATGTCCTCTGAATTCTTGATACTTTCAAATCTTACTAAATCTTTTTTTATTGGCGCAATAAGTTCATAACTCTGCCTAAGCTGATCTAAGAATTTTCCTAAATCTTTTTTTTCCTGCCTAAAAATTTGCATGCTTTTTTATATAATGTGGTTATTCTATAATGTATTAACTAAAATTTAAATATAAAACTCATAAAATAAAAAAACAAAAAATAGTTGTTTTATTGCCTTATTTCTTGCTTTTCTTGGTAAGCTCGTTCCATGACCTGAAAACCCAGAGCCAGACTAAGATAACCAAGCCTGTTAGCAGTAAAAATGCCAAAAATCCGTTGAGCCAAAACATGCCTGAACTCATTATCCCTGAGCCAATGCCCATCATGCCAGTTCCGCTATATCCCATCATTCCGTATGCCATATTGTTTCCTCCAAGGTTTTGATAATTATTTCCCATCATGTTTCTTCCGCTCATCATCCCTGAGCCAGACATCATGCCTTTATTTCCCATCATTCCACAGCCGCCTTTCATGCTAAATCCTGATGTGGTATTGTAATCATTGCAGTAATGGTGTTTTGCAATTTGCACATGCAGCTGTTCATGCTCTTTTGTATCTTCCTCAACTCCCATCATCTTGTGCATTGCATCATGAGACTCTCCAGGATGCATCTGCTCCATTATGTATTCGCCGATTGCCTCAAGCTTTTCGTCATCAAGCTCGCTGCATGATACTTTGGAGTCAACCAGCTGCTTGCCTAATTCAAGCTCATCCTCATCCTCGTGCGCAAAAGAAATTGCTGCGCTGAAAGAAAACACAACCAACAAAGTCACAACTAAAGTTATTATTTTTTTCATTTTTTCATCCTCCATCTATTAATCTATTCCATTCATCTCTAATTACCCAAATGTCAGGATCTTGTCAGAGCTTTCAACTAATTCCAGCAAATGCCCCATGCTGGAAACAGGAGAAATCTTGCTTTCTTTCATGTTTCTTATGCTCAGGCAGGTTCCGCAGGCTTGTATGATGCCTTTATTTTTTATGAACTTTCTGATCGAGCCTTCAATCAGGGGAAATCTTTCATCTTTTACGTTTTCGACTTCAACACCTTTGCCAAGCAGGAATATGGTCACTGAATGGCTTTTGCTTATGGCTTCATTCCCAAATCGAAAACAATTCCAGCAGGTTTCTGCATCGTTTGTGTTTAAGATCAATCCTATTTTCATGGTTTTACCTTTCATTACAGATATTATCTTGCGTTATCAACAATTTCAATTACGTCTTTTTCAACTTGTTCGGCTTCCATCCTGTCTACTTCAGGAAAGAATTGAGAGATTATAGTGGGCTTCATTCCGACAATCTTTATTCTTTCATCTTCTTCTAAAACATTTATCTTACACGGCATGCAGAGTGATATTAGTCTGTTCTTGTTCAGGAATTGATTTGCATATTTGCCTGAACAGATCTCGATTATCTTAAGCGGCTTTTGTCTAAATCCTTTTGCAGCCAATCTCTCCTTAACATCATAAACCTGGAATAATGCCCAGCCTTTTTGCTCAACTGCTTTCAAAACGGAAACAACAGCTTCATCAAAGCTTTTTTTTGTCTCAACAATATATGTGAAATCTTCAGTTTTCATTGTCATACCTCACTTCAGTTCTTTTTTCATCTGCTCATACTGCTTTTTTGATATCTTCCCAGAAGCATATCTCTTTTTGATTATCTCCAAAGAGTCTTCATCTTTGCTGGTTGAGAATCCATTAATGAATGTTACTGCAATCCAAATAATAACTCCCCAGAACAACAGCATGAAAAGAAATCCGAATCCCATCATTCCTCCGCCCATCAGGTTCATCATGCCTCCAGAGCCCATCATGCCATAGCCACCTGTTCCAAAACTACCGAATACGAAAAGCAGCGCAGCAACAATAAGCACCAAAATCCATAAATGTTTATTGTTTTCCATAAGTATCACTCCCCCAACTCATTTTTCATAAATTTACCTTTTATTTTCCATTTTCTCGTCTCACAAATTTTTAACAATCTTCCCATTTTCCCTTAATCTTTCAGCCAGCACTTCCCTTATTATGTCAAACGCCTTGATGATCTTTGGGTTTGTAAGCTTATAATAGATATTCTTGCCGTCTCTGCTTGAAGCCACAATGCCCTTTGCTTTCATGATGGACAGATGCTGGGAGATATTTGCCTGGCTTAATTTTGCTTTTTCTATCAATTCTGTTACTGACATCTCTCCTTTACGCAAGAGGTCCAAAATCTCCAGCCTAGTCGGATTTGAAAATACCTTGCATATATCTGCATGAATCTCGTATAATTCTTTCATAATAACATATTAGGATATTCTAATATTTAAATATTTAACTAATTTTTAGAGTAATATTTTTTTACTATTTGCAATTATTTCTCTTTATACTTCATTTTTATCTGCATTGAATACCTTTTAAATTTCACAACCATCTGCCCTCTTTTTTGACTTCAGGATTATCTTTCAGCTTGATAAAGATTAAGCCAAGAATTATAACAATGACCATGACTAAAAAACTGCCATAAAGAAACCTGTTTAAGAGGTGCAAAATATATTGTTCAATAGTTGGATCTGAGTAAGGGAATAAAAATACCCGAAATACAAAAGCCTTCAGACCATGAATGACAAATGAATATATGATGCCTAAAACAACAACATTCTTAAAACTAAAATCATGGTATAAAGTAAGCTTAATTACCGAAAAAGCCACCATCAAAGCCCACAAAGCCTGTGTTAGGTTTAAGATAAAAGGAAATCGATCACTTAAAGGGACTGCAACATAATATTGTGAAATTACCACCAAGACCGCTCCTAAAATATAATACTTAATTGGCAAGATGTATTCTTTAAGTGTCTTTCCGAATATTTTCATTTTTTATTGCCTCTCTTCTTAAATATACTAGATATGAAAATTTGACTGGCTCCTACTGGAGTTAAATGTTCCTCTTCAAAGCTCTTTACATGCTCAAAACCGCTAAACAATCTTTTCATAGAATCTTCAGAGTATTGTCTTATCTCTAATCCACTACATCTTTTTGGCCCATTTCTTGAAAATGCTGAAACGATCAAGTAACCGTCCGGTTTTAATAATTGCCTTACTTTTTTTACATATTTATCAATATCCTTCTCTTCTGTCAAGAAATGGAGAACAGCCCTATCATGCCAGAGATCATATTTATCACTTGTCTCAAATTCTCTTAAATCAGACACGACCCATTTAACATCATCTGCCCTATTTCCTAATCTTTTCTTTGCCCGGTTTAACGCATTTGAAGAGATATCCAATACAGTTATATTTTTAAAGCCGAGAGTAAGAAGATTATCTACCAACATTGAATCACCTGCACCTATGTCTATAAGATTAGCATCCTTATTTAAGTCTGCTTCAGATATCAAGTTAAGTGATGTTTTAGGCTTTTCTTGATGCCAGCTCACTTCATCAGATTTTTTTGTCTGATAAATATTCTCCCAATGTTTTTTTGTGCCATATTTCATTTTTTATCTCCTTATGAAATTATTTTCTCACTACAAATAACCTAAACACATCAATTAATGCAAATTTTTATCCTTGATTATTCCCATTCCTGCGTTAATTATATTTTGTCTAATGTCTCTGTTAATATTTGCGCCCATAAAAGATCTAATCAGAGGGTTAAGTGCATTCTCAATAAATGCAATTAATGGATTCTTACTTAATACATGCTCAATCATAATTAATTTGCCTGTTGGCTTCAGAACTCTTTTTATTTCTTTTAAGCCTTTTTCTGGATGAGGCACTGAACAAAAAACACAACTTGTTACAACATAGTCAAATGAATTATCTTTAAAATTAAGATTCTCCACATCTGCCTGCTTTAAGGCTATATTTTTCTTTTCGGATCTGTTTAACTTGATATAAGCTTGTTCCAACATTTTCTCGGAAAAATCTATACCTGTGACCTTTGCGTTTTTATTGTAATATGCGATATTCATCCCAGTTCCTATTCCAACTTCCAAGATATTACCAATTAATGGGCTAAAAAACTTTTTCCGCCATCTAGCAAACCATATCATTTCAGCAAGTTTACTATGTAAATCATAAAATTTTGCTGCACGATTATACAAATCTTTAGTTTTAATTGCACTGTTCATCTTAACTGCAATAAATTAATCCTATCCTAAACATTCCTTATACCTGTCAGGATGGTGGCTCATGTGCTCTTTCCAGCTCTGTTCGTCATACCCTCCAGGAACTGCGCATTTATCAGCTGGATTTTCTGCAGCAAGCGCTTTGTTGTACGCAGAAGAGCCTACATATCCTGCTCCTGCTTGTGAATTTATGGCACTTCCGCTGCCAGCAAAAAAAGCAGAGTAAACTGTAAATCCAAGAGCTGCAAATGCTAGTATTATCAAAATTACATATGTTATTTTTTCTGTCTTGTCCATTGTTGCCATAATTCTTAACCTCTCATAGTAAATCCTATCTTAATTAATATCACGATAACTCCTACTAATGCAGTAGCATTTATTGTAAAACTTAAGTTTAATCTTAGCAGATTCTTTAGTAATGTATTTTTTGGCTTGATGTTAAACTTTTGAAGCATCCTTACCATGAGGAGCATGCCTATGATGTTTGAAAATACACCGACTAAAAGAAAAACTGTCTGGTATCTGTTCAAAAATATAGCAAATGCAGAGAACCCTATTATCGGCAATAAATCAGTAAGATGGTGCGCGCAGCAGGCAATCATTGAAGTGCTTGAAATTGCTGCAGAGCCTGTGACGCTTGCGTTTGCAGCAGCAAGATTCTGCATCTTTTGCTTGTGTATCTTTTTTAAATAGACAAATAATCCTACTTGTGTTCCAAAGCCAAACATCAGTATAACTATCCAGTACCAGATGTTATAAAACTGAAGCAATGCAAGCTTTACTGAGTTAGAGAGAAGCATGATTGCAGAATAGAATAGCAATAAGCAGAGTGCTGCAATTATTCCCGCAATTATCGGTTTTAGAGAAGATATATTTTCTATGTTTCTCTTTTCTATTCTTTGTTTTCTATTAGACTTATTCTTTTTCAATCACAACACCTCTCAAATTTTTTCTCAAGCTCAAGCAAAGCAGCTTTTATGCCTGAATTTTGTGTATGTGAAACATTTTCCTGAGTGTTATTGGTCTCTTGCTTAACATCAGTTGTCTTACTCTCTTCTGGTATGTTATTTTTTTTAATTGTATTATTATTTACAATTTGCTTTTTTTCATTCTCATCAAAGCCTTTGTTGAACCAGAGCGCAAATATTAGTAGGATTAACAGGCTTATCAGGATAAGACAAAGCTGTATAAATATTGTTGTTTCAATCAGGTAATATGCTGCAGTTGTCCCAAAAATAATAATCAGAAGCTTTTTGAGCCACAATAAGCTCTGCGTTAATTTAGCCTCTTTTACATAATTTTCATAGCTGTACATTATCCCTACAATGCTCTGGCCAATCATTATTGAGATAATCGTGTTGCTGACGTTTATTATCATCAGGTTTTTGAGCAATAACGCAGAGATCCATGTTGTTGATACAGCTGCGCAGAGCGCGCAGACCTTTATGTTCAGGAAATTTTCTATATATCTCTTCAGCAATGCAAATATTACAAACAAGAAAGCGATTATTTCCAAGATGTATATTAGTTTTAGTTCGAACATTTTTCAGAGTTATATAGTTTAGAGAGTATCTAAAAATATTTTTATATATCTAATTTATCAGCTACTTTATCCCAAACCAGGTAGGGTGCATGACTATGAGCATCAATACAAAGAACAATACTGCAGATCCATAATAAACATATTTTCTGTGCTTTTCTTCCATGGTTTCACCGTTTTGATTTGTTATTATAACTTATTGCTTTTATCATTATTAATGGCAGCTTTTTTTGCCTTTATGATTTTTATGTGCGTTGTGCATAAATATGTGCATTATCGGGCATAAAAATAATACTCCCCAAAATACATACCTGTTTGATACACCAAGTGTAAATATGGCTATCAGTATTATGACTGGCACCAAACAGCAGATGGCCATCTTTAAAGTATGGTTGTTCCATAATCTTGAGATAAAATTCTCTAATTTTGTGTTTTGCATCTTTTTCTCCTCTGGAATTTTAAATCAAGTTTACATTTACTTATATTTTAGTTATTCAATCTATTCACCAGGCAATGTACGCAATTATAGCTGCCATGATGAGCATCACGATGCCTGCAATAAGCTTTATCCAGCGCTTTTCTGAGACTTCAAGCTTTTCCATCCTCTCAACAACTGCTTTATTAGAAGCTGCTAAAAGTATTGCTATCAATGGTAGAATAAACAGGATGTTGTACATCACAAGATAAGCAAATCCTTTTGCATAAGTTGCTTTTGTCAATAGTAAACCAAGGATTGAGATGTATATGCCTGCTGTGCATCCAAATGAGCAGATTCCAACAAGTATTCCAACAATCAATGCTGCAGGAACAGATGCTGTGTGCATTAGTTCAATTATCTTTGGTTTGATAAATGTTGGAAGACCAAGTGAGAGCTTAACTTTGTCGTGCATGAAATAGCTGAAAAGGTTAAAGAGGCCTAAGGCTGCGATAAGCAGTGCTCCAATCTTTGCAGCTAAATGAGGTGAGGTTGAGAACACAACCGCTTTAAACAACCCTAGGCCTATGAAAAAGTATGCGATAAATACGCCGGTGATGAATGCTGCACCAACAGCAAATATTTTTGACTTAGATTTTCTTATCGTGAATAGGAATGCTATGAAGAATAATAGGACACTTATTGTGCAAGGATGGATTCCAGCAAGCAATCCGTTGATCAAGACAAACAAAAATAATGACTTTGAGACAAATTCCTGCTTTTTTGAGTTTTGCTGGCACTCAGCGATTGTTTGTGTAATGCCGCAGTCAGCAACCTCTTTTTTCTCATTCATAACTCTGTAAGTTTTTGCAGTTTCAAGGTCCATTGAATCCTGGTAGATAATCGTGTAAGGAAAATCAAATGTAGGATATTTTAATAGGTATTCTTCCAATAATTTTATTGGCACATGGCCCTGAAGAATGAGGTTGTCATTGATGACGATCATCATATGGCCCTGAAGCTCACGCGGAATCTGATTTTTTTCAATAAATGCTATCAATTCCTTTCTATTCTCAACATTATTTATGACTTCTTTATCTTCTATCTTAAAGCTTGCATCTATAAGAAAATTATTTAACTTTAATAAATATGGCAGGCAATGGCCGCATGCTTCGTTTTGGTAAATGATGACTTTGTTTTCTTTTGCAGCAAAAGAAACTGGAATTAGAGATAAAGCAAATAATAGTATTACAACTATGCAAAATATTGTTTTGCATGTATCTTTTGCAGTAATTTTTAACATTTTTTACACTCTTATACTGTTTTGTTACTTTCTGCAACAAGGTGGAAGGTCTTTATATTTCTCAGCTGCTTCTTTCATCCTTTTGTTCCACTTCACTCTGCATTCTTCTGAGCAGAACCATTCATTGCAGCAGTACATACCTTTGCCTTTCTCTTCTTTCATCCCGCAGACAGGATCTTTTTTTTTGAAAATTCCTAGTATCTTTTTTATCATAGTTTCACCTTCAAATAATTAAAACACATTGCTAATCTGTGCAGTCTTTATTGTCTCAATTCCATCGTTGCTAACTGACGGAGCTCCAACACCGCAGCCACCGCCGCTGCCTGTAATTTTTGGTGGAAGTGTATTACCGTATGTGGCATATCCTGTTCCGCGATTCTGCGCGCAAGAACTTAATACCAAGACACCTAAAATCAATACAATTAATCCTATTGCAAATTTTTTGTTCATTGTTTCTCACCTTGTTTATGTTTAATCATCTTTATCTTTTATTTTGAGAATGTTTTATCTAACATCCACCTACCATACTTGGGATATTCTCTAAGCCTTTTGGTACTGCTCCTTGTTTCTTTACCTGGTCAGGATGCATCCTTGCCATCATCTGCTCGTATGTTTCTCCACCTTGCTGAGCGCTGCTCCCACCAATACTGCTTGCAATGCTTGCGCCTGTCAATTTTGCATCTATCTTTGCGTTTATGCCTTGCAGCTGGAATGCCTGCAACGCAAGCATAAAAAAAACTGCACCCATTACAATTGTTAATATAATATTTTTATTCATCTTTTTCTCCTCCAAAATTTTTATTGCATTTATACCCTTGAATTATTCTTCGTAAGTTGCCTCTGCAACATGGATAAAATCTAATCGTTCTTCTCTACATCCGCAAATTTTTGGAATTGATTGATTTTCATCACAGCCACATAGATTAGGTTCTTTTGTCATCTTAACACCTTTGTATATTTTTTATTTATTTAGCATCCTCCTACCATCTGTGGCAGCTGGTTTAATACGTTGGCATCTAATTTGCCAGACTTTGCTTGAGCATCCAGCACTTTTTTTACGCTTTCCTTGGGAAAGAACAGTGCTTTCCATCTATTGGCTTCTTCTAGGATCTTCTCATCGCTTGTGTTTGGATGATTTTTTATCATGTATGCGATCAATCCTCTCATTGCTGCGCTGTGCGCGCATCCGCATGCTGCTCTGCCGTCTTTGAATACAAGGGTAGTTGCGCCGCAGCAGTATTCGCATGCTGTCATTGAAGCAATCTTTACATAACGCTGAAGATCATTGCCTGTAAGTGTTATCTTTCTGTTGCCGCGGTCAATGCTTTCTAGCATTGCCATGCTTTCAACTGGGCTATCAAAAGAGACTCCAAGCTCTTTGCCATAAATATCAGGAACTCCTGTTGGAATTGCTATTGCAATAGCATCATTTACTGCATCTCCTGTAAGCATAGGTGTCTTTTGGGAACTTGTCTGTATGCCTGAATTTACGTCAGCAGCTGTCATGCCCTGCATGTTATTTACCATGGTATCCATTGCAGCTATCTGCCATTGGTTGAATAAGACTAGCAAGATTACAAAGCCTGTTATCATCATCAGTATCTTGCTGTATTGGTTTTTCTCCTGGTGTATTATTTTCTCATAATGCTCATGTGATGTGTGTTCACTTTCATGTTTTTGCTGTTCTTCCATTTTTTGCCCCTAAGTGTCAATTAAACATTAATCATGATGTTTTTAACTCGTCATTAACTAACTTTTACAAAGAATGTAAAGCATTTATATCTATTTAACTCATGAAACTGTTGGTAAAAGAAGAGGATTTGATAGTTTTGAAGGTTTAGAACTAACTGGGATAGTTTAGATTTAAGAAATAAAGCTTTAAACTGCTTTTTTTAGGTAAATATGGTTTATCTTGCCTGTTTTAACTTTTGTTATAAGATTCTTCTTCTCAAAGCTTGTCAATATCAGAGATAATTTTGTCTTTGATAGGTCTACTCTAAATTTCAAGGTAGATTGGGAAATTCCGTCCTGCTCTTTGATTGCTTTTAAGACGTTCTGCTCGTCTTTGTCAAGCGCAGTTAATAGGATATTGAATTTTTCATCTAAAGATTCCTTCTGGACTTCTTTCTGATAGTTTTTTTGAAGTGATTTCTCTATCCTTCTAGCAATCATATCTGGATTAATATTGTCATAATTATTTTTCATCTCCTGACCATAGATAATAAGGTAAACTCCCAAGCCTGCAAGCAGTATTAACACAGAAAATCCAAAATAAGTGTATGGCAGCAATTTACCAAGCTGCTGATGCGGACATTGCTCTCCTATAGGATGGTCGCAACTATCTCCGCCGCCTAATGCAGCAATCTTATCTCTCAAAGGTTTTTCTGCCTGGTATTTTAATGAGTATAGTACTACAGCTAGAACTAGAGTAAAGATCAATAATATTGTGCCGATCTTCTTGTGGTGCATGTTATTACTTTACTCCCTAAATCAGACATTCAGGCATATTCACGCTGCTATATTTACCTAATCTATCTACCAGAGTTTATAATCTTTTCCCTCTTAAAAGCAGGGTATTTGTCACAACACTTACGCTGGAGAATGCCATTGCAGCTCCTGCTATTATGGGAGATAAAAGCCAGCCTGTTGCTGGATATAATGCACCTGCAGCAATTGGTATTCCTACAACATTATAAAAAAATGCCCAGAAAAGATTCTGCTTAATTTTTCTCATTGTCATCCTGCTCAATTTTATCGCTTTGACAACATCTCTAAGATCTTCTTTGATCAGCACAATCTCTCCTGTCTCGATTGCAATGTCTGTGCCAGAGCCGATAGCGATGCCAATATCTGATTGTGCTAATGCAGGCGCATCATTTATGCCGTCTCCTACCATTGCAACTTTCTCTCCAGCATCCTGAAGCTTCTTGACTTCTTCTGCCTTGTTTTCAGGCAATACTTCTGCAAGGACATTGCTTTCATTATTTATCCCTACAAGTGAAGCGATAGCTTTTGCTGTTCTTTGGTTGTCTCCTGTTATCATAAATACTTTCTTGCCAAGAGCTTGCAGCTGCGCAACTGCTTCTTTTGAATTCTCTTTTAATGTGTCTGCTACTGCTACGATGCCGACAATATTCTTGTTGACAGCTATAATCATTGCAGTCTTTCCTTCGTTCTCTAATCTTTGAAGGTTCTCTTCTAGCAACGTTTTCTCAGAAGCTTTTAATCTATCCAGAGCTTTAATTTCTGTCATTAATTTTCTGTTGCCGAGAAGAATATGCTTATTGCCGAATACTGCTTCAACTCCTTTGCCTGTAATAGATTTAAATTTCTTTGGCTCAGGAAGAGTTAAATTTCTAGCTTTTGCGCCGTTGACGATCGCTTCACCAAGAGGATGTTCGCTTCTCTTCTCTACAATTGCTGCAAATCTAAGTATCTCATCTTCTTTTAATCTATTTTTGCTAGAACCAGTTGAGAGAACATCAGTCACTTCTGGCTTACCTTTTGTCAGTGTTCCTGTCTTGTCAAAAATTATTGTGGTAATTTCAGTTGCTTTCTGCAGAGCTTCTGCACTTTTGATTAAAATACCGTTCTCTGCGCCTTTTCCTGTGCCTACCATTATGGCAGTAGGTGTTGCTAAACCAAGTGCGCATGGGCATGCTATTATCAATACTGCAACAAAGATCGTCAATGAAGAAGCAAATCCAAAGCCAAGCAGATACCATGTAAGTGCTGCAACAATTGCTATTACCACAACAGTAGGCACAAAGTATGCGCTTATCTGGTCAGCTAATTTTTGTATAGGCGCTTTACTTCCTTGAGCTTCTTCTACAAGCCTAATAATCTGCGCAAGCGCAGTGTCTTTTCCGACTTTTGTTGCCTTGAATTTTAAGTAGCCAACTTTATTTATGGTTGCGCCTATCACTTTATCTCCTTTTGTCTTTTCAATAGGGATGCTTTCACCAGTTAACATAGATTCATCTACGCTGGAATGCCCATCAACAATAATCCCATCAACTGGAATCTTTTCACCAGGCTTTACTATGACTATATCGCCAGCTTCCACTTGTTCAATTGGAATTTCCATTTCAATTGTTGCATTTTTAGATTTACTGTTCGGGTCTTTTCTGACAACAATAGCAGTTTTTGCCTGCAGACCAATCAGTTTTTTTATCGCTTCAGAAGTCTTGCCCTTTGCAACTGCTTCTAAAGTCTTACCTATCAGAATAAATAAAAGCAGCAGACCAGTTACTTCATAATACAAATCTCCACCAGAAAAGCTTGTGTAGATGCTGTAGATAAATGCAGCGCTTGTTCCGATTGCAATCAAACTGTCCATGTTTGGAGATCTGTTAAATACCATTGCCTTGAAGCCAGATGTGTAGATATGGTAAGATATCAGCACAATCGGCAGTGTTAATGCAAACTGCAGGATTGCCATGTTTTGTTCGAGAAATTCCGGCAATGCAAATGAAAAAAAGCCTGCTGCCATGTAATAAAACAATGGGATGCTAAGCAAGAATGTTATGAAAGTTTTGAGTTTCAGTGTTCTTATCTCTTTTTCTCTTTCTTCTTTTTCAAAATCCTTTGACTTTGTCTGAGATGCGCCATAGCCTGCGTTCTCAATTGCTTTTATTATCTCAAATACTTTTAGCTTTTCTGGGTCATATTTTATCTCTGCCTTTGAAGTTGCAATGTTTGCTTTGATCTCTTTTATTCCTTGCAGCGCATTTACTGTTCTTTCGATTATGCCCTGACAATGCTGGCTCTGCATTCCTGTTATGTCAAGAATTATCTCTCCTGGCTTGGATTCTACTGATTTATTTAATTGCGAGAGTTGTGATTCTGTTGCAGCTTTAAAACCTAACTTCTTTATAATCTTTACAAAATCATCTTCCTTGGCTTTTGAATTATCATATTCAACGTATGCTTTCTCATTTGCAAAATTGACATTAGCCTTTACTACTCCATTTGTTTTATTTAGGTTTTTCTCTATGTTGATTGCGCAGCTTGCACAATGCATGCCACCTATCTTCAAAGTTGATCTGGATGTTGAATTAATATTTTCTTTATTTGAATTGTTTTTGTTGTCTGTCATTTTATCACCTAACCTTTTGCTTTGCAAAAGTTTAATCAAACCATCGAGGTGTTTTCGCTTTGCTCAACACCACAACACTTTGGTTAACTCTTTACAAATTATTTATTCGTGTTTGTTATTTTATCATCAATAATATGTAATGATTAGCTATCTGATTACTTACTGGCTTTTGTTGTTTATCTGGAAAAAGTTATGCAGCCAACACCAGCCAAAAAAGCTTTCAATCAGTGCAATCCAGCCAATAGCAGCTACAAGCAAATTTGCTAATCCTAGTTGGTACTGTGGAGTAAATGGTCCTAGCCACCAAAAAGCCAACGCAAATCTCAATATACGGTCAAGCCTTCCTAGATTCTGTTTCATGTTGTTTGCCTCCTTAAAATTTCAACATTTTTTGTTAATAGTTATTATTTTGAATTTTTTTATTAATGATTATGATGTTTTATTTCATCTTTCGCCATCTTACTCCATTACATTGGCACAGGTTCCTGTGATACTTCTCTACATGCTCGTCTATCAGCTTGAGCAAGGGAACCATTATCTTTGGCTCAAGAGAGTAAATCCTGTGCTTTCCTTTTACCTGTGAAGCTACAAAACCGAATTTTTTTAAAGCTTGAAGACAGTGGCTTATCCTGCTCTGTTCGCAGCTTAATTTTTTGCATAATTCAGATACAGTAAGAGGACCTTTGCTAAGTATGTTAATAACATTCAGTTTGCAGTCATCTGCAAGTATCTTAAAAAAGCTCTTATATGAATTGCATATCATATGAATCTATAATCATGTGAAATATATAAAGGTTGCGGTAGTTTTTGGATATTTGCTTGAACCTAAAAATATATCTTCTACTTTCTGGATTTGTCGTCAATATTTTGGTTAAATTTAAAAATGGGGAGCTTGTTTGCTGGTATATGGAAATAACTTTGGAAAATATCATAGGGAACTTAGAAATAAATCACGGAATTAAATTAGATAGCATAACAGCCAGAGCATCCAAAAAATTTCTTAAAAGGCAGGATAGGGATTACGCCAGATATAAATTTTTAGGTGATAATCGTCATATAGGCTCTGGTACATACCAGCTTTTCCAGGCTCTTACTGACAGATTGATGCTATTTTTATATCTAACAGGGAAGATTCCTATAATAACAGGCACAAACGGAGATATTAAAACACAGAGAATCAAATCTATTGATGATTTGTGGATGCTCAAGCCTAAAGAGTTGGGAGTATTGGCAGAAACAGGTCATCCTAATCCTAAAGCGTTCAGGACTGATGACAGATTAACAAAGCTTTGCTATAGGATATATGACAGGTCACGATATAAATTTCCCAATTGGACAGGACATCTTGATGAATTGGGAAAAGATGAAGCTGTGGCAAAGTATTTTGGGAGAGAAATTTCTTCAAAAGATGTACAGAATGCAGCGCACTACACAAATGAGGATGTGATTACTGCCGCAAGAGATAGGTATGATCTTGATGTGACTACTGAAAATAAGCCTGTATATTTGCAATTCCTGAAAAGACAGATAAAGAAGCTTGGCTATAACATAAATCAGAGAACAACTAATAACCCTAAAAATCCATATCCTTATTTCAATGCAATGGTTGATAGATTGCTGTTGTTTGCATATCTAATAGGAAAATTAAAATTTATAGGAGAGGATGGCAAAAAAACTCAAGTGAGTAGCATTGATTCTATTCGTGTCTTGTATGCAAGAAGAACAAAAGATTATGAGATCAATTGTTTACGGACAAGGATGGATGCCAGAGCAAAGAGATATCATCTTCCAAAGTTTAATAGCCAATTTGATGATGTTGCAAGTGACGGATATGTTGTAGCAAAGTATGGGAGAGCTGTTACAATCAAATAATTAAAAGAGAGAAGAAGAGCAAGTGTTAGTTGAATTGTTTTATTACATAAGAAGCTTATTTCTTTCCCAATGCTTTGTCAATAGCTGCTTTATCAAATCCAACAATTATCGTTCCGTTTACATCTAAGACTGGAACTCCCATCTGGCCTGATTTCTCTACCATTTCGTTGGCAGCATCCTGATTCTCTCCTACATTAATGTCTTCAAATGGAACTTTAATTGACTTAAGATAATCTTTTGCCTTGTGGCACCATGGACAAGATGTTGTGCTGTAGACTTTGACTGCCATTTTACTGCCTCCGAAAATATTTTTTACATTATCTGTTTTTTAAATATTTGTTTAATTGTAAGATTGTAATTAATGACTTAAGTATAAAAAACTTTTGTTTAACGTATATATTGACATTTAATAGATAAGTTATGGCAACTGCCGACGAGCACTTTTATTATGTTAAATAATTTTATTTAACTGCTCTGCTCGGAAAATTCAGAAAATCAAAAGGCTTATAAATAGAAAAAACATTTCTAGTCTTAGAGGCAATTGATTTAAGAGGTGTGTTGATGCTGAGTCTTGATAATCTGCAATTTAAGAGTTCTAAAGATTACTATGACTATCTGATGTTTCAGATTCAGGAAAGATTGGTTGCAATTGATGAGCTGAAGTCTGCAAATAAAAGCTTTGATGATGTTTTGGCTCAGGTTTCTGATTTGGCTGTTCTTTCTAAAATGTTAGCGTTGAATGAAGGTGTTGATGAGCAATCCCTTAATCAAAGGCTGCAGGAGCTGAAGGGCAAAGTTATCAGCAGCTAGCCAAATATAATTTAATAAGATAACTCTGATTGATATTATTGATTATTTTCAGCAAAAACTTTCTAATAAAATTTATAAACAATGCCTATTTTTGCTCTTACTATGGCAATTACATACAAAGATGCTGGAGTAGATGTTGATGAATGGAACAAGACAGAAGATGCTATTTCTGGCTATGTGAAATCCACTTTTACTAAAAATGTTCTCGGCGAATTCGGAAGCTTTGGTGGATTGTTTGAGCTTGATAAAAAATATAAGAATCCAATTTTAGTCTCTTCTACTGATGGTGTCGGCACAAAATTAAAGATTGCAGTCTTAGCGAATAAGCATGATACTGTAGGACAAGATCTGGTTAACCACTGTACAAATGATATCCTTGTCCAAGGAGCAGAGCCATTATTCTTTCTTGATTACATCGGCACAGGCAAGTTAAAAAAGGAAAACATAGTTGAGCTGATAAAAGGCTTTGCAAAATCCTGTAAGGAGAATGGCTGCGCATTAGTTGGCGGAGAGACAGCTGAGCTTCCTAAATTATACCACCCAGGGGATTATGATCTTGCAGGGTTTATTGTTGGAGTGGTTGAGAAGGATAAATTGATAGACGGCAGCAAGATTAAAATAGGAGATAAATTGCTTGCATTGAAATCTTCTGGATTACATACAAATGGTTATTCGCTTGCGATAAAAGTATTGTTAGATCATGCAGGATATAAATTAACTGATAAGATTCCTGAATTAATCAATGATACTGATGGGCCAAAATATTCTACATTAGGAGATGCGTTGCTCGCAGTTCATAAGAGCTATCTGCATGAGATAAAAAAATTATTTGCTGCAGGAATCGAAATTAAAGGACTATCACATATAACTGGTGGCGGATTTGTTGATAATATTCCTAGGATTTTACCAAACAATACTTCTGCATTAATCGATACCAAAAGCTGGAAAGTTCCTGCTCTCTTTAGATTAATCCAGAAGCATGCAGAAATAGATGACAACGAGATGTTCAAGACATTTAACATGGGCGTTGGGATGATTATTGTTGTAGATAGCAAAGACGTTGAAGCTGTCAAAAAGAAATTAGATGCTTTCCTGATAGGGGAAATTGTTGATGGGAAGCAGGATGTTGTGTTTGAGTAGAACCTCAAAAAATCATGCCTTTTTCTAAGTTATCAAAACATTTATATCCAGTTTATATACTGTTTATACCCCTTATAAAAGCGAAACGTTTATAAACAAAAACACATTCTAATTGCATGAAATTGAGGGTAGTTTGTCGACGATAAAATAATGCACTCTACTTAAAGTCATGCATTCAAAATTAGAGAAAAAAAACATAAAAAACTATACAAATTATCATTTAAAACTTTCTAAAAAATAAAACAAATTAGTTAAAAAAATGGAAGAACCAAATACAACTCTGGTAGCAGTATCAGTTGAAGCTCAAGGTAATAATGTGTCTAATATTGAAATAAAGAATGCCGTACTTCCATCTAAAAATGCATATGGCGCAGAATCTATCCAAGTAATGGAAGGATTGTCTGCAGTACGCAAAAGACCTGCGATGTATATCGGCAGCACAGGGTTTCGCGGATTGCATCATCTTGTGTATGAAGTAGTAGATAACAGCATAGATGAGGCATTAGCAGGGTTCTGCACAAAAATACAAGTGATGATAAATAAAGATGGGACATGCACAGTAATAGATAATGGCCGTGGAATTCCAGTCGAAGTTCATTCCAAATACAATATCTCTGCTTTGCAGATAGTCATGACTAAGCTTCATGCAGGCGGTAAATTTGATTCAAATACCTATAAAGTCTCAGGTGGACTGCATGGTGTCGGAGTTTCTGTTGTAAATGCATTATCAACTTTCTTGGTCGTGGAAGTAAAGAGAGATGGTAAAATATATACCCAAAGATATGAGCGCGGCAAAGAAGTTTCTGAAGTCACTGTTATAGGGACATCGACTGAAAACGGCACAAAAGTCACATTCATGCCTGACAAGGAAATCTTTGAAACAATAGAATTTAGTTTTGAAACATTAAGCTCGCGTTTAAGAGAGCTGGCTTTTCTGAATAAAGGCTTGGCAATCTCACTTAATGATGAAAGAGATGGTAAAGAACATGTGTTCAAGTATGATGGTGGCATAGTAAGTTTTGTTGAGTTCCTAAATAAAAATAAAACACCTGTCAATGGAGTAATATATTTTGAAAAAGATAAAATCGATGATAAATTGCCTGAAAAGAATTTTAGCATCCAGCTTGCGATGCAGTACAATGATAGCTATCAGGAAAACATCTTCAGTTTTGCGAACAATATCAATACGATTGAAGGCGGCACACACTTAAACGGTTTTAAGTCAGCATTGACAAGGGTAATAAACAGTTATGCAAAGAAAAATAATATTTTAGGGGAAACTCCAATTTCAGGAGAAGATGCAAGAGAAGGCATAACTGCGGTTATCAGCATTAAATTATCACAGCCGCAGTTTGAAGGTCAGACAAAGACAAAATTAGGCAATTCTGATATCAAAGGGGTTGTTGAGTCATTAGTTGGAGACTTTTTATCGAGTTATTTTGATGAAAATCCTAAGGTTGCAAGGGAAGTTATAAGCAAGGTTGTGATGGCAGCAACTGCTAGAGAAGCAGCAAGAAAAGCAAGAGAGCTTGCTAGAAGAAAAGGCATATTAAGCGGAGGCGGTCTTCCTGGCAAATTAGCAGACTGCTCAAATACAGACCCAGCTAAATGTGAATTATTTTTAGTTGAGGGAGATAGCGCAGGAGGAAGCTCAAGGCAAGGTCGCAATCGGGAGTTCCAGGCAATTCTTCCTTTGAAAGGTAAAATCCTAAACGTAGAGAAAGCAAGAATAAATAAAGTAGTCACTAATGAAGAAATCAGCATAATTATCTCTGCTCTTGGATGTAATATCGGAGAAGAGTTTGATATCTCTAAGTTAAGGTATCATAAGATCATATTAATGTGCGATGCTGATGTCGATGGTAATCATATCACTACACTTGAGCTTACGTTCTTTTATCGATATATGAAGCAGCTGATACTTGGCGGCAATCTGTTTATTGCGCAGCCTCCTCTCTACAGAATCAAGAAAGGCAAGACTGTGCATTATGTCTACAGCGATGAAGAGAAAGATAAGGTTATCAAGGAATTGACTGCAAGCAAGGAAGAGAAGGAAGATGTTTCTGAAGATAATAATGGTGTTGCTAATACAGAAGAGAATTCTGAACAGGAAAATGTTGCTGATAAGAAAGATGAAAATGAATCAAATCAGGAAACTAAAAAGATAGGTAACATAATTGTTCAACGATTTAAGGGATTGGGAGAGATGAACCCTGATCAGCTTTGGGAAACGACTATGAATCCGGCAACAAGGACATTAAAACAAGTAAGAATCGAGGATGCTGTGGAAGCAGATGCAATATTTACGATTTTAATGGGCGAAGAAGTAGAGCCTAGAAGGAAGTTCATCCAGGAGAATGCTAAATTAGTTGATGAGTTGGATGTGTAGAGTTACTGGATAAAATCGTAATACTTATATAACTCCTGAAATAAATAAACTATTGAAATGAAGTTAATCCATTTTTTCCGTTCATTGAACCAAGAAATTTTGTTTTTTCTGAATTCATTTTGTATCACAGATTGTAAAAAATAACATTGAATAAAACGAAAAAATTAATAAAGCTAGAGATTATTCTTGATATCGTAAGTGGGTTTAATATGGCGAAGGAAATTATATTGAGTAATATTGGATTATTTTCAGGAGTAATTGGGGTGGTTATAGCAATATTTCCATTTTTAAGCTCAAGCGATTTTAAAATATATAATTTGGCTTTGTCTTTAGTATTAGGAAGCATAGGATTAATTCTAGCCCTTATAATAAGAAAAAAACTAAATGATGACGTTGTTAAGGCAGGCTTGGTCATTAATCCTATTGCAATTATTTTAGGTATAATAGGGTTAATTGTTTATCTTATAAAATGATAAACTATACCTAATTATTTTGCTAATATATAGAAAATATTATATAAGAGTAAGTAATTCTAATCTATAGTGAGAAAAGTTTTGTACTATTCTTATCTTATTTTTAATTATAGAGGGATGCAATGAAAAAGCTTGGTGTTTGGCTGCCTACTAGACCAAAACTTCGGAAAATAGATAATGAAAAGCCTGGGATATTTTTAGATGCTATAGGTAAAGTAATAGTAAAAGAGCTTAAAAAAGATTTTGTGGTAATTGAAGATCTAGATTTTAGAAAGGCTTCTGTTGTTAATGGAAAAGTTTATTTTAATGGATATGATGCAGAAGATCTAGACGGATATCTGTGGTTTTCACACATGGATAAGAACACAGATGGCCATGACATGTTAGTCCTTCAGCAGCTGGAAAAGACTATGCCAGTAATCAATCCATCTAAAGGATTAATCATAGGATTAGATAAGTTCAAGACATCAAGCTTTTTGAAAGCAAATAATATACCTGTGCCTGAATTTGCTCTTGTAAGACCAAATGATGAAAAAACAATAAGAAAGATGTTTCAGGAATGGAAAAGCGTGCTTGTGAAGCCAAGATATGGCGGGTTTGGGATAGGCATATTCAAAGCTGATGATGCAGATGGTTTCATGGATATAATAGATTATTCTCAGCAGGAGACAGTGTATGTGGAAAAATTTTATGAGAACGATCATGCTGACTGGTGCGGAATAAATGTAGTCGGAAATAAGATATTGTATGGCTATGGAAAAGAGAGCAGTAAGATAAAAGGCTACAAAGTTTTTGACAGGGCACAGCAGGGCGGCAAGATGATAAATCACGAGCCTAATTCTTTTCAGCGAGAAATTGCATTAGATGTGGCAAAAAAAACAGGTATGGATTTTTTTGGAGTTGATATAATCAAAACATATGCAAACCAGTATCTTGTTGTTGATATGAATACTTTTCCTGGCATATATCCTGATATGGCTGAGCCAGAATTTGTTGCATCTGAATTTTGCAGGATGATTAAGTTAAGATTAAACAAGAGGCAAACTATAAAAGATGTTTGAAAAATATAAAACTAAGATAAGGATAGTCAATAAGCAATATACAAAAGCAAAAAAAGAGATAAGATTTGCTTATACTAGGGTCAACAATATAATTAAGCTATCTAAAACCCCCTATTATTCAAGATTGCTCAAGCTGACAAGATCAGTGAAGCCGTTAAAACGTTCCATGTCAGGATTTGAGCTTGAATATGCATTGATAGATAATCAAGGAACTATCTCAAACAATTCTCATGAATTAATACAGAAAATCAGAAAGCTGCATCCTGAGGCAAATGCTGTAAAAGAAATAGGAAAGCATATGCTGGAATTCCATTCTTTTCCTTCCGTTAAAGTGCAGGACACATCACTAAATCTGATTCAAAATGCAATTAAGATAACTGAAGCTGCTGAAAGAGCAGGAATTATGCTTTATCCGTTTGCATGTTATCCAGGAAAATTTGATGTACAGCTGCATGATGATCCAAGATATGCCATTCAGGAAAAAATAATTGGTAGGGAAAGATATCTGGCAAATGCGCCTTCAGTATACGGATTTCATTTTCATTACACTATGCCGCGCGGAGTTTTTGACTATAAAAATCTGTTTCTAAGAGACTTGGTCAGGTCAAAAATCAAGCATTCATTCATTGAATCATATAATATGCTTATTGCAGCTGATCCTGCGCTAATCACTTTTATGCAGTCTTCTCCTTACGTGAACAATAAATATCTGGCAAATGACAGCAGGGTATTGCTGATACGAGGAGGCAGAAAACTTGGATACATGGATGGTTGGTTTGCAAAAAATCAGATGTTAGGAGCATTGCCTCCATATAAACATACTATATATGACTTAAACATATCGCTTAAGCAAAAGGATAGGAAATGGAAAGAGTTGATGGCCAGATATGACCTTAAAAGCCAATTGGTAAAGGAGAAATTAACCTTAGACTGTATCTGGAACCCTGTCAAGATAAACAAGCTAGGGACATTTGAGCAAAGAGGTATGGATACTAATCTTTTAAGCTATGTAATAGCAACTGGCACACTCATAAGGGTTGTGCTAAGAGCCATCCAGAATGACAGATTAGTAGTATGGCCAAGCGACATCGGCATGAGCGAGCCATTTAAGATTGAAGGAAATCTTGTTTATATTCCGCCGCATAGCTATGTAAGAAACAAGCTGCAGAGATATGCTGCATATGAGGGAATAAAAAATAAAGAAATCTATTCCTATTGCTCAAAATATTTCAAGTTCGCAAAAAAGTTAGTGAATCGTAAATATCATCAATTGTTAAGGCCGATAGAAAATATAATTGAAGACAGGAAAACCATGTCTGACATCATTCTCGCAAAAGCAAAGAAAGCAGGCTATGGGATAAATGATGCACTTACTGATGAATTTGTAAGAGAGTTTGCACTTGATTCTGCAGACGAATTCAAGAAGGATCTGTTTAAGACAGAAGAAGTAATCTGTAAAATATAGTGTTATGCTTAAAATAGAATGTTTTTTTAGAATAAGATTTAACAATCAAAAGATTTATATCATCTGAATTAACATTAAGATACTGATGGTGGAAACTTTACTTTCGACAATAGAATTTCAGATGAGCTTATTATTGTTTGTAGCTTTAGCTGGCTACTTGCTGGCTTCTAAAATAAACCAGTCAGCAGTTATAGGCGAAATAATTGTAGGTATAATAATAGGCCCAAGCTTATTAGGGCTTATCACTTACACAGATTTTGTTGCAAGTATTGCTCATTTAGGTGCAATAATCTTGCTATTTGTAATTGGCTTGGAATTCAAGCTGAAAGAAATTTTTAATATCAAATACGGATTCATTGCTCTTGTAGGCGTTATAGTTCCATGGATAGGTGGATTTTTCCTGACAAGAATTTTTGGATACGACTTTGGAAGCGCTATTTTTGTCGGAACAGCGCTGACAGCAACCAGTATTGCAATAACTGCTAATGTCCTTAAGGAGATGGGCAAGCTGCAAACTGATGCAGCAAAAGCAATCATAGGCGCTGCTGTAATTGATGATGTGTTAAGCCTTCTGGCATTATCAATCTCTACCCAAGTTGTGGCTGGAACATTTTCATGGTCGTCAACTGTTTTTGTTTTGTTAAAAGCCATTATATTTTTAGCAGCTGGCTCTTATATAGGTATAAAATATTTGAGCCCTATGCTGGAAAGAGTTGATAAGAGCAAAATAGCAAGCAAATTTCCAGAGTTTGTTTTTATTTTTGCTATGATGATTGCATTTTTTTACGCAATGATTTCAGAGCTTATAGGGCTTTCAGCGATTGTTGGCTCTTTTATCGCAGGCATGGCTCTTGAAGGGGCAATAGTGCAGCATGGAAAAAATTACAAGGAAGGCGCTGAATACCTGCACATAATATTTGCATCTATATTTTTTGTTTCCTTGGGAATACTCGCAGATTTTCATGCTTTGACATTCGGTGTAATTGGATTTTTGATTGCATTGACACTTATTGCAGTAGCAACAAAAGTATTAGGATGTTACATTCCGGCAAAATTACAAGGCATGTCACATAAAGATGCTTCTATTATTGGTTGGGGAATGTCGCCAAGAGGAGAAGTAGCGATGATTGTTGCTTTGATTGGATTAAATGCAGGCTTGATAAAGCAAGACATTTATGTTTCATTAGTTTTGATGAGCCTTCTGACAACCATTATAACTCCAATTGTTTTAAGAAACTGGTTTTATAATTCACGGAGCACACAATGAAAGCAATCCTGTCTAATATGGGTTTTGTCCTGCAGATGACTGGAGGGCTCACGATAATCCCTATTGTAACATCTTTTGCGCTCAAGGAAACTCCTGCAATAATCGCACTTTTGATAACAGCAACAGCATTTTTTGCCTTGGGTTTTGTCTTAAATGCTTTGTGTGAAAGAAAAACGCTTTCATTCAGGCAGTCATGCAGCCTAATAGTGCTTGTTTTTGTTTTTTTAAGTATAATTGGGGCGATACCTTATTTTTATGTTGATGTATTTAATGGCAGTTTATACACTAAGATTACAGACAGCATTTTTGAATCAGCATCAGGATTTACCACAACAGGGTTTTCCATGATAACTGATGTTACAGCCATCCCAAAATCAATCATCTTCTACAGGTCTCTTACCCAATTTATAGGCGGGATAGGTATAGTGCTTATACTTTTAGCTTTTTTCTATCCTGAGGATAAGCTTAAGGAATTCTCAAGGAGCATGGGGCTTGGAGGAAATCACAAGATAAAAAGAACATTTATTATAATTCTTCTGATTTATCTCTCGTACAGCGTCATCATAGGAGGCATAGCATTCTTTTTCGGACATAAAGATATTGTTATTCTAGCATCATTTATCTTCTCTGCATTAAGTTCTGGCGGATTTAGCCCTGTAAATGATATAACAACATCAGCAACTGCCTTTCCATTTAATATCATCTTAATCGTAAGCATGTTGTTAGGCGCTTCAAATTTTATGGTTATTGCAGGGCTTTTCAGGCTTAAATTAATGGAATTTATAAAATCAGAGATACCTATTTTCATAATAATCATTGCTATAGCCACAGCAGTTGTAAACTTTGTTTTTAATCTGCAGTTTTTTGATTCACTGTTCCATGTTGTAAGCGCAATAACCACAACAGGATTTAGTTATCTTCCGCTTGGAGAATCCAGCGACCAGCTCAAGCTATTTCTTATAGTTCTTATGTTCATAGGCGGCGCAAGCTTTTCAACAGCAGGCGGGATAAAAATTTACAGGCTTATCCTGCTTTTTAAATCAATAAAAAAAGCTGTTATTGACAGCATAACTGAAAAAAATTCAGCAGTAAGGCTATTTGGAAGAGAGTATTCAAATCAAGAAATAATCCATTCGCTTATCTTGATAATCCTGATGGCAGCAGTTATACTTGGTTCAGCAGCAGCAGTCAGTTCATACGGCTTCAGCTTTGTGGACTCTTTGTTTGAAATAACGTCTGCTGTTGCAACAACAGGGTTAAGCGTTGGTATAATATCGCCTTCACTTGCAATTGGCTTGAAATGGCTCTTCATCTTCC
>Ga0209211_10001863_pt1 | contig 38049 bp, 39 predicted proteins | sample RifGroA2_FD_183992 | JGI IMG/M metagenome (GOLD analysis project Ga0209211, IMG submission 183992) | Groundwater microbial communities from Rifle, Colorado, USA - Groundwater A2 (SPAdes) (version 2) | ecosystem: Environmental > Aquatic > Deep subsurface > Groundwater | place: Rifle, Colorado...
AAATATAAAATCTTTAGGGCTGGGACAGCCCTATGTGGAGATAATATCAGACTCTTCTTCGGAAGAGCAGTCGTCTATGAAGCAAGAAGCCATAACCTCAACACAATGTTAGGTTATGGCAGTTCACTATGTTTATGCTTTTTTGGTTGAAGGTAAATTTATATATTGCTCCCCCCTGTTATTATTATGCACAGGGTTAAAGCGCCTCGCGAAGGCGCTCATTCGCTCAAAGACATGCCGCCCTTACTATGGGCAATTATTCTTGCAATAGTCTTCATTATCCTCGGGAAATTACTGGTTTTCCTGGTTTTTCTCTTTTGGATAGGCCTCTTTATCTTTGTTGTTGCAGGATTATACATTCTTCTTTGGTTTATCTCTCTTTTTCAATAAATCACAAAAATATCAATGGGTTTCTTTAAGGTTATACCCAATCTCCTTGATTGTGTTACTTTAGTGAGGAGTTGGGTAGACAGAGATTTCATTAGAAAGAGTAACATAATTATCTAAAATCTCTGTAAGATTTTACTTTCTGAATCTATTTATACTCTATTGAATTTATAATATAATGGCATCAATTTCACTGACTATTTCAGCATTTATCGCTATAATCTTGGGTATTTTGATATTGGTCTTTCCAGCATTGCTAAGGTGGGGCATAGGAATATATTTGATCTTGGTAGGTATCTTACAGCTTTTAGCTCAGTATGGATGAATCGTAAACTATAAAAATACTAGAATCTTATAATTATTATCACCTCTTTTTCCCAGAAGGGGACGTTTAGTCACCTAATTCTAAGAGATTAAGCCTCTCCTTCTCGGGTTTATACTTATCTAAAGAGGTCAGAGTTCGTTTAATCTTAACTTTGCCACTCAACAAAGTTAGTCATTATCACTATTTTCAACGAAGCAAATTCATTGAAAATAGGTTTTTATGAGAAGCACCATTGAATTCGCAAGTGGCAAACTCAATATCATTTATTTTTATACCAGACTATTAAATATGTCAGATACGTAGATAATATAAGCAGTCCGCTTAAGAACCAACCCCCCATGCCCAAAGCTAAGATGCCAAATATGCTTACTATTGAACAAAGAACAAATATTTTTTGCAAAGGAGTTGCTCGGGAGTTGAATCTTGCAATGCTCCAATATCTAAGGGCTAAATCCATGAAATAAAAAATCAAAGAGCTTTTTTAATCTTAACTATCCCAGTATACGATAACGCCCCACTTAGCTTTCGAGTTGCTACCGTCAGATATATTCTTAAAAAGGTGAATTCACTTCACTCTTTTTAAGGAAATTCATTACCCCTATCTTCTATAAAAGAGGTAAAGTTTTACCTGCGTTAGCAGGTACCTATCGCAAGCCCACTCTCTTTAAATTTCCATGCCTCTGCTTTATTAAAAAGACTGCTACAATTATCAATACGATAATCAAGACTAAGACAATCCATACCCAAGCATTACTTGATTCTTTCGCGCTATCTCCTGAAGCGCCCTCAGCCGCACCACCCTCACTGCCCAAATTATCACTAACTGCTTTATCCTCCTCTCCCTCCTCAGCTAATGTTTTCTCCGAAACAGGCACTTTTTCATTTATTGCTTCAATAGTTAAATTAGCTTTATTATCTAAGATGCTGTTCAGAGTCACTTTTATATCGTAATATCCGTTACTATCAACGTCAAATTTCTTTGATTCTCTTAATGAAAGAGTGGCTTGTTGAGGTGTTGAAGATACATTAATAGTCACGCTATTTCCATTAACTTTTACAACACCCACTTCATGTTTTTCATTATTCACTTTCAAAATAACTCTATGGCCCTCTCCAAGTGCTCTGACGACCGGAACCCTCTTGCTTAATTCTTCATTGTCATCATATACTGTACTTGTCCAGAATGAAGGAGTTACACTGCCGCTTCCTGAGCTGGATGGAGTGTCTGCCGCAGCGGCGGCTGTTGCAGTAATAACTGATCCAGTTATTTTCGGCCCTGTTCCCGAGAAGTGAGGCAATCTTACCCACACCCTATTGTTGGTTGTATTAATATAACATGGAGTTGTAGCGTTGAATATAGTGACATTCGTAGTACAAGTGCTAGTATTCATTAAATTGGCCCAATCACCTTGAGCCGTAGAATAATGGCTGTTATTGCCTGCTAATGCTCCCGCATCCGTCCCATTCGCAGTAGAGTTCCATATAATATTCCAGGACTCATCATAGAATAATGGGATACTCATGTTTACATCAGCACTTTCATTCAATCCTGTTTGTGAGCTGCTTCCTTCGGTGTAAGGTAGGGAGATTAATATATAATCATATATCGTCGGACCACCAGATCCAAATCTTAAGGCAGATTCAAAGCTTCCGCTTGTATCTGTCGATGCGGCGCTGTCAAAAAGCGCATCAGGAGGTCCAGAAGCTAACATGTCTACATTTGCATAATGCACAGATATATTTCCAGTCCCCATTCTAAAGCTTAGTTTTCCTCCGCCGATAATTGCAGACATTGGATTAAAGTCTTCCATGCTTGATGAACTCCCGACTACACACGCACTAGCAGGATTTGGAACATCACAACTAGAGTTTGAAATATATAACCCCATTGTAATTGCACTTGCTGCAAGAACAGAGTCAATTGCCCCCGGATTAAATGCATTTAATGTAATATTTATTACATCTGTAATCTGCGAGGACGTGTATGATTTTCTTACAGGAGCATAATCCCCTCCACCTATAAACGCATTAATTTCTTTAACTCCTGTATTGTTCAGCAATGGCACTAAGAAAGTGCTGACGCTGCCCTGGCTTATACCCGTCATCCAGGTAAATTCTATTGCCCCTATTGAGGAATAGTCTACTGTAACCTCTATGTGTCCATTCACATTACTCATCGTATGATTGCTTGCATTTACTATATTAAAAGTCTGTTTTGAAAGAGTGATATTTGTAGGAGGTGCGCCCAAGCTTGCGGGAGTCACATTGGAGAGTGAACCAAATAAGCCCGCCCCACCAGTAAAGTTAAAATCAGTCGTTTCTGCGGCAGAACTTGTTGATAAACTTATATTCTTGACTGCCCCTATATTCTGGCTGTCATTTACTGCACTTACAAATAATATTACGGAGGAAGTTTCAACAGTGCCTGGCAGTGTAATATTATAAAATCCAGTACTTAAGTCATAAATATCTGTAGTATTCGTTGCAGCGCTCATATTCTTTGGGAGCATCCCGTACTCTACCTGCACCATGTTTCCAGGCTCAAGCAAGTAAGGAATAATAATAAACTCATCCCATCCAGAAATTCCAGAATAATTGAAATAACCTGAAACTCGCTTCATAGTCATCGTGGTATTAAACTGATAATGAAGCGCTTTTGTCGTATGATTGTAGTTGGAGATATCTGATACATCATACGAGGTCGTGGCGCTAAAGTTATTCCAGTCAAAGCTCACAGGCATACTCACATTAGGATAAATCATTAACGAATAATTCCTGTCTCTTTGAACAGTTATTATTGCCTCGCTAACATGGCTTCCAAACTGGGCAGCAATCGAGTATCCCAGTTTTTGATCTTTAATCTGATATTCAAATGGAATCCTGTCCCCTGTCGAATTAATTGCAGTTATATTTATTGTTCCTGCTTCTTTTAGATAGAAAGTTGTTCCTGCAACTTGCTGTATCATCTCAGCAGGGAATGATGGCAGGCTCTGCCCAATATATTCAACTGCCCCCGTAGAGGCATTTGACCAAGTGATTTTTGGCTCATACATCCAGGCATTGTCGCTAGGAATAGACATATTGAACCATCCTGAACCATTTGAATTTGCAGATACATATCCGACAACTGTAAACCCATTCATGTTTCTTATAGTTACATTAACTAGGGAGTTATTATCTAACCTATTCCCATTAACGTCTAAAAGTGTCCCATTGAATTCAAATGTAGAATCTGCAAAAATATATGTCCTTGTCCCAGTCGAATTAATGTTTCCTAAGCTGTCATTTACAGTAGCATTTACCAGATAAGTCATGCCTCCTGTCAATCCCGTGAAGTTAAAATTGTATGATGCTCCTCCAGATGAGTCTGAGCTTGAATTTACTAAATCCGTTGAATTATGCACATTTATCGTCACAGTTTCCAATCCTGTCCCTCCATCCGCAATAGAAACATTTATCTGCAATGTGCCTCCAACGACGCTATTATTAGAAGGTGTAGGGTCCGCAAAGCTTATAGTTGGGGCAGTTGTGTCTAAAGTTACAGTTCTTGAGATGCCGGTACTATTCAAATTTCCTGCAGAATCATTAGCAGTCACATTAATGTAGTATATCCCATCTGCCGGCGCTGTAAAGTTAATATATGCTGTAGCATTCAGATCTCCATTGGCAGTCACATTAGTATTATTTACCAGTCCGCTCACATTGTACAAATATATTTGAACACTGTCTATATTACTAGATGTATCATTAACAGATACATTGACAGGAATACTTCTTTGCGATAAATTAGCAAGGTTTGCAACAGTCGGAGCCATAAAGTCCAATAAATAAGGCTCAGTTGTATCAAGAATAATTGTCTGTATACTTGTGTTAATATTATTCAACGTATCATTAGCAGTAACATTAAGATAATAAGTTCCATCGCTTAAACCAGTAACATTCAATGTAACATTGCTGCTCCCTGCGGCAAAAGTCGAACTATTTGCATCCCAGCTTTCATTATAGAGAGTCACATTCATTGAATCTAGCCCCACAATCGCGTCACTCGAAGTCACATTGATAAATATCCAATTTTGCGAGTAATTGCCAGTAGTTGTCGCTGCAGATCCTTGAGTTATAGTTGGCGGAGTGGTGTCTAAAGTCACTGTTCTGGATGTCCCAGTAGTATTCTGATTGCCAGCACTATCATTCGCAGTAACATTAACAAAATATCTCCCATCTGCAAGTCCTGTAAAGTTTATATAAGAAGTACCATTAGTGGCTACAGTTGCACTTTGATTGGTATTATTGACAAGATCAGTCGTATTATATAAGTAAATGTGAACAGTATCTATATTGCTATAAGCATCCAAAATCGAAACATTAACAGGAATGCTTGTTTGTGAAAGGTTTGCAACATTGCTTATTGTTGGAGCAATAAAATCTAATAGTAAAGGAGCAGTAGTATCATTAACAGTAACTGTAATATTTGAAGATAAAACATCGGTAGAATTTAAAGTTAAAACAGTAATATTATAATTCCCCGGAAAGGAAACAGTAGCATTAAACCAGAAATGTCTTGTAGTGTTGCTTCCATTAATAACATATCCTCCAGTAAGATTGCTCCAGCTTAAGACTGTGCTGGTATTTGTGAAATCAACATCCACTGCATCAGTCCCATTAACATCAACAAAGAACGTAAAATTCTGTGGAAGAGTAATATTTACTTCAGTAATGTTTGCAATGTCGCCTGCTCCTTCATCAGTATTATTTATACTAATATTATAAATAAATCCAACACCTTCATTAACACTATAAGATGTTCCACCATCTGAAGTTGCAACATCATGTGCCGCAATCCCTAGAAACATGAATGCAATACCGACGATAAAAATACTTGCTAATAATATATATTTTATCCGGCTAACTGCTTTTTTATCCATTTTCACCACTTTTTTATACAAAGTCATTATACGATTCTATTTATAAACCTTTTTATAATCTCTATTTCTCTTTTATATTAAGCCTCTATAGCTCAGCCGGTTAGAGTACGAGTTTCGTAAACTCGGGGTCCCGGGTTCAAATCCCGGTAGAGGCTTAACTTTCCAAAATCATTACACATAAATTTTTAAATTAAAATTTTTTATCAAAGTAAAATAAAGAGGCAAAATGGGCAGCAATATAGACTTAAGAAAATATGAAGATCCAGATTCTATTCAGGATGCTTTTTCAAGAATAGTTTCAGGCAAGGCAGGGTATAAGGCAGTAATAGACCGAAAGAAGCCGACTCCTAAATGTTCTAAGTGCACGCGGGGAGGAGATGAGGGCCAGAAGTTCTGCCCGCAATGCGGCGGCAAGATGGTGCTGCCATTAACACATTGCCCCGAGTGTAAAAAGCCTGTTGAAGACACTGAAAATTTCTGTACTGAATGTGGGCACGATTTGGTGGCAGAAAGAGCAAAGTAAATACTTTGTACTTGTTTAGCTCTTTTAGGTTATCGTCAATTTTAGAGTTCATGCTTGTTTATCTTCCTATTCTCGATCGGATTAACTCCGTCGAGAATAGCTATTTTTACTTGTTTAGGTGCTTTTTACCTAAATAAACAGTAGATGAACATTTCCTTCTATTAAATAAAAAATAGCTGGCTTTGCCAGAGTTTTTATGAAAACTTTGGCTATCTGAAAGGCGCCAAAGTTTTCTAATTCAGTAAATAATTATCAAGATAAAAGGAGATAATACTGTTTAGAAGGTGTCTCAACTAATCTTTCTTAAGAGTTTGTTGCATTTTGAGTGAATCTTAATAAAATCGCCATATTGCCTAGGCCGTATGAAGTCTTTTTCAATCATATACTTATGCAAATTGGTTATGAAATTTGCAAGAGTAAACTCCTTTCCAATAAAATACTGAAGGAATTTCCAAACATTATACACAAAACAGGTAAATGTAAATAAAAAATATCGGATTAGTGGGTTTGTTGAAGTTGTATAAACTCTTATATCATCAGTGACCCTAAAAATTGTTTCTATTCCCCATCTTTTCTTGTACCTCTTTACATATTTTTCTGCAGATGTTTTATCAAGATTGGTTGCAAATATCCAGTCATATTTCTTGCCATTGTATTCGTGCTGCTTTATCAGCACGAACTTTGATTCAACAGGATATCCAGTCTTATCTCGCTTATATCTGTATTTTTTATTAATCTCACAAAACTCCCCATCTTTCATCCCCTTGAAATATTTCTGATGCCACGTACCTTGTTTTTTCCAAAAAACGATGTATTTAAGTTTAAGCTGTTGAAGTTTGTAAATCACCCCCCATCCAAACCCTCTGTCAAAAAGAACAACTTCGATAGATATAATATTTTTTATGGAGGCAGCCATTTCATAAACCTCATCTTCAACATACATGCCCCTAAACATAATTCTAGCGTCGAGAATATACCTGATTCCATTGTTGCCAGTAATGGCAACAGTCAGATATTTGTAACAATATTTCGCACCTTTTTGCTCATAGGTCAAGTCAAAAATATAAAGATTGTTTTCTGATTTATTTAGTTCGCCATAAAATGGCTCTTCAGTTTCATCAAATGAAATTATGAATCTCCTGTTTCTAGAAAAAATCTTTAACATCCTTAGAAATTTTTTAGCATGCTCTCTAAAATTAAACTGCACAACTTGTGCATTATTGGGAAGTTTTCTGTAAATTATCTGGCTCTTGCTTATCTCTTCAGTTGATTTGCATGATTCATTTACAAATTTGGAATTTAAAGCTGCTTCAATCAAAGATGTATTGATATTGCTTATCTTCACAGCATTCTTTCTATCTAACTCTTTAAACGAATCTTTGCTTAAATCCAGTAAAATCTCTTTTTTCATTACTCTATCTATGGATAGAGTAATAGATTTAAATATATGTATTACTCAGAATATAAATGAAAGCTTTACTGGTTAGTTATGATTTAAAAAACGCAAACATGAACCAAAAAAATAAGATACATACAACTTTGTATGATTATAAGGACTATTCCAATGGGGGAAGATATAACTATGAAAGAAAGGGTTTACTTAGCCGGATTCCCTCCATAAAGCTAAATCGCGGGGTTTTTATCATTAAATTAGACCATAAAAAGGAGGTTTTATCAGTACTTAAGAAAAATAAGGCCAATTTGAGGACTATTCTAATTGAAATCCCTGAATCTTTGTTAAAGGAGAGTTAAAATGTTCATCTACTGAATAAATACAATACTTTTATTAATATCATTTTTTCTATAAATGCATGAAAAAGAAAATAGCAGACCTGATAAATAAGCATGCAGATATTCCAAAAGAGAAGATAATAGCCAATATAGAAATGCCCAAGGATTCTAATCTTGGAGATTATGCTTTTCCATGTTTCACTCTTGCCTCTGAATTAAAAAAGAGCCCTTTTCAAATAGCGCTGGAGCTTGCCGCAGCAATAGATCCTGGAAAAGATTTTGAAAAGATAGTGGCCAATGGACCTTATCTTAATTTCTTCATTAATCGTTCTATCTTAGCGCAAGATGTAATAAAAACAATCTTGAAAGAAAAAGATAAGTATGGTTCGGGAATGTCGGGTGCTGGAAAGACAGTGATAATTGATTATTCTGCGCCAAATATTGGCAAACCTATGCACGTAGGCCATATCCGCTCAACTCTGATAGGAGATTCCCTAAAAAGGCTGTTTCTTTTCCAAGGTTATAAGGTAATTGGGATAAATTATTTAGGAGACATCGGATTACATATAGGAAAATTGATAGTGGCTTATGAATTGTGGTTAAATAGGGATTCTCTAAAGAAAGATCCTATAAAAGAGCTATTGAGATTATATGTCAAATTCTGCGAGCATGAAAAATCAGAGATAGACAGTGAAGAAGAGGATTATGAAGGAAATGAATGGACTAAAAAAGCAAAAGAGAAGTTAGAGCTTATAGAAAAAGGAGATAAAAAGACTATAAGCATCTGGCAGAAGATAAAAAAAGATTCTCTTAAGGGATTTGATAGAATTTACAAGATGCTTCAAGTAAAATTTGAGAAAACAACAGGCCAGAGCGAGTTTTCTGAAAAAGGAAAGAAGGTAATAAATAGGGCTCTAAGCAAGGAGATAGCTACGAAGGAAGCAGATTCAGAAGCTGTTTTTATGGAATTAGCTAATCTTCCAAAAAAATATATCTTGAGAGGTAATGGCACAGCTTCTTATATCACTCAAGACATCGGTGCTGCAGTTGATAGATTCGAGGAGATTAAATTTGAGAAAATGATATATGTTACAGATTACAGGCAGCAGCTTCACTTCCAACAACTTTTTGCAATTCTTAAAAAGCTGGGCTATTCCTTTAGCGATAAGTGTTTACATGTCCCATTTGGCACTCTAAAGTTTGGAAATGAAATCATTGCTACGAGGTCCGGCAAGGTTATTCTTTTAGAAGACGTGCTTAAAAAAATTATTGAACAAGCTGGGAAAGAAATAAAGAAAAGAAATTCAGGAGGAGATCCTAAGAAAATAGCCCTTGCAGGACTAAAATACTCAACACTAAAAACAGAGCCTACAAAAGATACTATATTTAGTTGGGAGAAGGCGTTAAATTTCGAAGGCGATACAGGCCCGTATTTACTTTATACCTATGCACGGGCAAGGAATATCCTGAGAAAAGCAAAATACAAATCTTCCTCTAAAAGTTTAACCTCGAACCTGGACGATACTGAGAAAGCACTTATATTGCAGCTTAGTCAGTTTCCCAATATTGCTCAACAAGCATATGAACAATACTCTCCAAACTTAATTGCAAATTATGCGTTTCAAATAGCTCAGGCGTTTAACGTGTTTTATCATAAGAATCAGGTCATAGGTTCAGAACAAGAATCCTTTAGGCTTGTTCTTGTAGATTCTTTCTCGCAAGTGCTGAAAAATGCTCTTAATTTGTTAGGGATACAGGTTTTAGAAGAAATGTAATAAAGCACGAGAAAAATTAAATACTATTTTTCTTATTTCTCTTCATGACATTGCTGGAAATTTTATTAGGAACAAGTATTTTGCTTTTTATTGTTCTAGTTGTTTTAGTTTTAGTTTTAGTCTTTAGGGCTCAGCCCTTGCCCAGCCCTAGAAGGTCTCCCCGCTCAGAATTAGAGAAGATAAAGGCGCAGATAGGGGAATAAGCCTGACTGGCAAATTCAGAGAAACTCTTCAAAAGCATCGATACGCTATATATATCCAATCTCCTTGACGGCATTACCTTAATGGGAAGTTTGGTAGACAGAGATTTTGTTGGAAAAAGTAACAGGATTATCTAAAATCTCTGTAAAGTAAAGCAGTTAGCTTAATTTGTTTAGAAAAATTATTATGACCCTAATACTCGTTACTGACGATTAAATATGGGCAGGAGATAATTGTTGATTAGATCAGATTCACAGACAAATACAAATTTTTTTGTTTGTATCAGTTATACTGAAAAGTATCAATTCAGGATAGATTTTTAAAGGCGAAGGTGCTTTTTAATGAATGTATAAAAATAAGAGGGGAGTGAGTCCAGTCATAGCTACAGTGTTGCTTGTTCTGCTCGCGTTAGTTTTAGCCTTGATTATATTCTTATGGGTTAGAAGTTGGCTTGGCGAGAAAGTCCAAAAAGATTTAGGAGAGGGAATGATTCTCATAGAAGAGGTGTGCAAAAGCGTCGGGTTTAAGGCAGAGGTGAGTCGATCATTCACTAGCGGCGGAACAGTTGAAATAGAAGTAGCCATTGAGAATACAAAGAATGTGCCTATTTATGGAATTCAATTAATGAAAGTGGCCCAAGGCTCGAAAAAAACTATCGGAACAGCTAAGTACACTCCTTCTGGTACCGATATAGAATCTGTCAGGGCAGGACAGTCTTATATATTTAGTACTGCAGGCCCCTCTTCCCATTTTGGAGCAACTACTACTAAGGTAAATACGCTCATATCATCAGATTCAGTCTTAATTCGCCCCATGATTCTTGGCAAGACAGAATCTTCTTCAGAAACAAAAGAACATATCTGCACTAATGACGAAGTCAGCGTGACAACAGAGGTAATAGGGGCAACATAATAATGAAAAAGAGAGGCATGTCAGAGGTTGTATCTACAGTTCTTATTATACTCATAACTGTTTCAGGGGCAGCCTTGCTAGCAAGCATAATTATCCCCTATGTGAACAACAAGCTAGATTCAGGGACAGAGTGTCAGGCATATAATCTAGGTTATTTTCAGTTCGATGATAATTTGAACAATGTAAATTATAATTGTTATATCAAGGGCCCCCAGCTTGGTGATCCAATCGATTATGGTTTTTCTATTAGAATTGAGCAGGCTGACGAAAGGTTATATGACAAAGTGTCAGGGTTTAATATCCTCTTTAGAGGAGAAACAGCATCTGCAGGCGCAGGTATAAATGATACTGAAAAAACTAACAAAGTAAGGGAATTATTAGAATTAGTCGACAGGACTTACTCGCTCGTCAAACCCGGAGAGACAATAACTTATGTGTATCAAGACACCGCCCCTCTAGAGACCTACGACCGTGCAGACGTATATACTGTTCTAAAGTCAGGCAAAGTCTGCGATGTATCCGATAGCATACCTCTCAGGCCATGTTTGCCTGGAGTGGACTTATCGCCATGATAGTCAAGTCAAAAAAAGCGCAGGTGTGGATAGAAACAGTGATTTACACTTTGATTGGATTGATTTTGATAGCTATTGTTTTAGCTTATGCAACACCCAAGATTCAGGAATCCCAGGATAATTTGCTTGTAGGTCAGAGCATAGACGCAATGCAGGTTTTTGCAGAGAAAATAGATGAGACTGCCGCAGCAGGAATAGGCACACGCTCAATAGTCTCCCTTACAATCAAAAAAGGAGAGTTGTTTATTCCTGATGCAGATGGAGGCATAACATTAAATTTGGCAGGAATCCGAAAACTCTATTCTGAGCCAAATATGAAATTGAAATTTGATAAAGTGACTGTGATTTCAACAGAAGGCACAAAATCCCACCAAGTGCAAATTTTAATTAAGTCCCCTTATCTTATTAATTTCTGTAATATTGATGGTTGCTCCATTAATTCAAAGAAATTCTCTGCTGCTGCAATACCTTATAGGTTCTCCATAGAAAAAGCATTAGTGGATGACGCAGATCCAAATAAAGGCATCAAAATAAACATAAGGGAGGTTAGTTAGTTGCGAAGGCAATCTTTAAATAAACTAATATATATTTTCTAATATGGCTATTGTAATAAATACTAATCCTTCGATTCCTGCGCTCCCAAAATTCGACGATAAAAGAAAGATTGATGTAAGGTATATGCTTATACCCCCTTATGCTTCTGCCCACATATACTGGAACAGCAAGATAAATGAATTAGTCTATGACATTGAAGAGCCATTGTTGCAGGATTACGAAAGAGACATTTTAGAGAAACTGGAAAAAGCCATGGTTGAATTAATCAATATAAACGTGGCTGTAGAGAATACTCTTGAAGCTACAACAGAGTATATTGACAAGACAGCCAGGCTGTTGATAGATGAATTAAACATAAGGATGAGTAACGAGACATATAGCAGGATTTTCTATTATCTTTTCAGAGATTTCATCGGAATGAATGAATTAGACCCTTTGATTCGCGATTATTATATTGAAGACGTGGAATGCAACGGTGTTGATACGCCTGTCTATATAGTACACAGGGCATATAGGAATTTAAGGACAAATCTTGCATATACTGACATAGAGAAATTAGCAAGTTTTGTAGAGAAACTTGCTCAGCGTTCAGGGCGTTATATCTCTTATGCTCAGCCTTTGTTAGATGGCAGTCTTCCAGACGGCTCAAGAGTCAACGCCACATACACCAAAGACGTAACTTCCAGAGGCCCTACTTTCACAATCAGGAAGTTTACTAAGATTCCTTGGACACCTATTCAGCTTATAAGTATGAACACTTTAAGTCCTGAGATGTTGGCATATTTCTGGATATTGATTCAATATAAATCAAGCATACTGATTGCAGGTGGAACTGCCTCTGGGAAAACAACATTGCTAAACGCAATCGCATTCTTTATACCTCCAGAGTCTAGGGTAGTGAGCATAGAAGATACGAGGGAAATAAATTTGCCCAGAGAAAACTGGCTTCCCGCAGTGGCCAGGACAGCCATAGGTATAGGCAAGATTGGGCAAGTGGACTTATTTGATATATTGAAGAATTCTTTCAGACAGACCCCTGACTATTTGATAGTGGGGGAAGTTAGGGGCAAGGAAGCTTTCGTTCTCTTCCAGGGGATGGCATCCGGTCACGCTTCAATCAGCACAATGCACGCAGATTCCGTCGATACTTTGATAAGGAGATTGCAGACTCCTCCAATTGAGCTTTCCCCTACTTTAGTAAATTCTCTGGATTGCGTGGCTATAGCTACTCATGCTATCGTAGATAGGAAGGAAACCAGGCGTTTGCGCGAAGTAGTTGAGATTGTGAATGTAAATCGGGACGGGACAGCATTGATTAACACTCCTTTGCTCTGGGACCCAAATAAAGACATATTTTTCTTTAAGAAGCAAAGCAAGGTATTTGAGAGAATCTCAGCAAGACACGGCATGCCTTTGGAGAAATTACAGACTGAATTTACAGTCCGCACCAAGCTGATATATGAAATGTATAAGCGCAAGATTTTTGAATTTGAAGAAGTGCAAAAGATAATAAATGATTATTATAAGAACCCTATCGAGGTGCTTGCAAAATTTAATATCGAAGGGTGACCAACATATTTAAACTCAATTAACATATATCGCTCATGGAAAAAGAGGACGTTTTACTCATAGCTCAATTGCTGACCGGCATGAAAGATGCAGTTGACAAGCTTGAAGATGCGCAGAGAAGAAAGGATGGAGAAAGACTAAATCTAGCAAAGAAAGAAATCATTAATTTTCAGAAACAGATAGGTGAACTATTATGATTGAGGATATAAGGCAGAATATCAACACCGAAGTGGAAATTCTCCGGGAAATCTCAGGATATCTTAGGAGAGCGCAATATGCCACTCCTTCTGAAAGAAAATTATTAATGGTGGCAGTTGATTCTTTGAAGGCAAGCGTTCGCCTGATAAATAACTCTATTCCTAAAATGCTCGATGATATAACTATTGCCCGCAAATTGCCTCGCCAGGCCGCAAAAAATCCTGAATTGGAAAAAGTGACTTTTAAGAGGCTAGATTCGCGCATCCATGTAATTCTCAATGTGGATGACCGGAATAAATTCATCAAGGAGCTCAGCATTAGCGAGGACTTGTTAAAGAGGATAAAGAAAGCAGGTCTTGTAAAAAAAGAAGACGATGAGGCAACTATCAAGCCCCGCATCTACATAAAGATGGCGAACAGCCTTTTTTTGAAGCAATCGATGGACCTGATAAAAAAAGGGCACTTCAAGCCCCTCGCTATGAGCCTGAGGAGGGCCAATATAGAAGTCCTTCTATCGTCCTATGTTTCAGCGATATTTTTTTCAGTCTTGATATCCATATTTCTTTCTTTGTTCATTTGGATATTTTTCATCCTCTTCCAGTTCAATATAGATAGCACTTTTCTTTTTTCTTTTGTTACCGAAGAAAATTTAACAAGGGCTTTTAAATTTATTTGGCTGCCAATTGCAATTCCAATAATAACCTTTCTTGCAGTTTATAATTATCCAAATTCAGAGAGAGAATCTTTAGCAAGGAAAATAGAGCAGGAATTGCCTTTTGCAGTTATCCATATGAGTTCAATATCTGGCTCAGGGATAGAGCCAACTGAGATTTTCAAGATAATTGGCACAAGCAGTGAGTACCCTGTTTTAAGAAGAGAGATTAGAAAAGTTCTCAATCAGATAAATCTATATGGCTATGATTTGGTGACTTCTCTTCATAGTGTTTCGAAGACCACCCCCAGTCCCCGCTTGGCAGAATTGCTTTCAGGGCTTGCAGTAACCATTACTTCAGGGGGCGAGTTATCCAGATTTTTTGAGAAAAGGGCAGAATCCCTTCTTTTGACTTATCGCCTAGACAGAGAGAAATATACTAAGACAGCAGAAACATTTATGGACCTCTATATCAGTATAGTTATTGCAGCTCCAATGATACTCATGGTCCTTACAATTATGATGCAAATCTCCAGCGTAGGAGAGGTTTTCTCTCCACTCACAGTGGTCCTGATAGTTTCCCTGATAAATATTTTGTTTTTGGTCTTCTTGACTCTTAAGCAGGTGGACTACTAAAATGATAAAGATAAAACCTATGCACATTGTAAGCCTGGCGTTTGGTCTAGTCATATTCGGCCTCTCATTCATCTTTATCAAATCAAATTTGAATCTTTTCATATTTCTAGTTGGCATATCTTTCGGAATAGCGGCTTTGCCTTTCGTAATTCAAGTTGTTCTCGATGCTAAAAAAAGTCAGGAAATGAGCGAGATGTTCCTGGAGTTCTCAAGAAATCTTGCAGAAAGCGTACAAACCGGCACCCCTATCAGTAAGAGCATTATTAATCTTAGAAATAGGAATTATGGGCCCCTCAGCCCACATGTGAGCAAGTTAGCTAATCAAATCTCTATTGGTATTCCAGTAAGCAAGTCTCTTGAGAACTTTGCTTACGAAGTGGATAATCCGGTTATAACGCGGGCAACAACTCTCATTAGAGAGGCTGAAAAAGCAGGAGGGGAGATAGAATCTATTCTGGAGTCCTCTGCAAGATCCATAGCTGAAATAGAGAGATTGCGCAAGGAGAGGAAAGCAGTAATCTCAGGGTTAGTTGTTCAGGGATACATAATCTTCTTTATTTTTATTGTAATCATGCTGATTATGGAATTCAAGATAATGCCTCTAACAGATAATTTAAGCGAGTTCAATCTGGACCTTAGCAATATAGACGCTACTAAACTAGCAGACTATAAACTTCCTGAAGATGCAGCCGCAGTCGAGCTCAAGGTGTTTAGTCCTTTCCTTTCATTGTTGTTAGTGCAGGGGCTTTTTGCAGGCTTAATGATTGGAAAGTTGACAGAAGGTTCTATTAAAGGAGGCATAAAACATTCCTTTATCTTGATAATGTCTGCATTCCTGATATCTGCAGGGGCAAAGTTATTCTTTTAGTTTTTTGACTATGTAAAAGATTTCATTTTTGGATTTGTGCAATTCAAAAGGCCAGCCTTTCCTTGCCAGAAGTCTTTCAATCCATCCTCGCTGAGGGTGGTTCATAGGTCTGCCGGATAATGTCTTAGTAGGAAAGCTGATTATGAGGTTCTTTGTATTTACTTCATCTAAAACAGTCTCAGCAAGCCTATGCCCTCTGCTTTCAATCACATCAAAAACTTTCAGTATAAGGCATAAATCTGCCGCTGGAAGATTTATCTCAGTAATCTTTCTTATATCTTTGTTAATAATATGCCCTTCAATTTTCTTAAGAGAAAAATAACGGCCCACAATCTCAAGATCGCTTTTATTGATGTCCACAGCATAATATTCCATGCCTTTTTTTGCAATCATCAACGGATTCAATCCGCACCCCAGGTCAATAATTTTCCTTGGGGCTATTTCCTCAATAAAACTCTTTAGCAGTTCATATGATTCCAGCCTCTCCCTTGTAGAGCTATGTTTCGTTATAATCTCTAAAAAATCTTCCTCTTGCATTTTTTCAACTTCTCCTTTATGGATCAGATGAAATCTTCCAACGTATTTCCTTAGTTCTGCCCGGATATCTTTCTTTATTACTTCCTTATCTTTTTGAGATAGCTTGCCCAGATCAATGTTATTTTTTAAAAGATAGAGGTTTAATGTGTCTCTGACCACTTCAGAAGAGATGCCTTTTAGTTCATTTTTCTCCTTTATCAACCCTATCAATCTATCAAATTCATCATTAGCCATAATCCTAAGCCATACACAAATTTATATAAATATGTTTTCTTACTTACCTGAATGGATAAAAGAGGAGAGACCCACGTAGAGATGATTCTGACATTTGTATTCTTTATAGCAATTGTAGGCATAGTATTTTATCAGTTTAATCCGTTTAAGGTGGAAACCAGCCCCTCGGATGCAGACTATTTGCTCAATAATATTATTAGTTCCCTGGAAAGCGAAGTGTACCTTTATACTTTAGTAATCAAGCCAGAAAACTTCCCCCCCTCTCAAACTTCAGCCACAATTAAGGTTCATGAAAATGATCTTGAAATTGACTTAAAGGACACCGGCCTTGGAGTGTCTGTAATGGACAATGATGGCCAGCAAATCTCCTACAAGATTCAGGGAAACCATCTCTATTTTGACTGGGATAGTGCCTATGATAAAATAATAGTAATAAAAGCCAGTAATGCAATAACTCGCGATAGTAATAACCTGCCAGGAGGAGGGCCACAGGGAGAGTATTACTCCATCTCAACTTGGCAGAATAATTCAATAGCTTCAAAATCTCAAGCTTTAGAGTTAATAGGCAGGTATAATGATAATTATGATCTCCTAAAATCCGAGCTTGGAATACCTCAAGGCAATGACTTTTCATTCAATATTGAGCATGACCCTCCCTTATTACAATTAACTTCAAAAGAAATACTGGATAACTTAAGAGTTGATTCTCGGAATAAGCTTGTTGAATTTATAGATTCTGACGGCAACATAAAGTTTATAGAGGTGAGCGCAAAAATATGGTAAAAAACAGGGCAGGACTTATGGAAAGCAAGAAAGGATGGCTAAAAGCTGTAGAAGTCACCATGGCTATATTCATAATACTGGGTTTTGTTACCTATCTTGCATTCGATAAATCTCAAAATGCAAGTTCTATTTCTAAGAAAAATGACTTCTCAAATATCATCCCTCCTTTTCTGGAGAGCCTTGCAAAAGATGCAACTCTTAGGGATAGTCTCTGGGACTCGGATGAACTAAAAACTCACGAGGACATCTCTAAACTTTTAGAACCTTTATCCATAAAAAATGGATTTGACTTTTATTTGGTTTTAACTCAAGCCTCTTCACAGGTTCCTCTCAATCCGTCCAATGAGGTTGCTTCCAAAGGCAAGGATGTTTATTATTATGAAAGGCTTGTATTTTCAGATTCTTCCTCTCCCTCTTCGAATTTAGAGGCAAAGAAGGTAGCTATTTTTGTCTGGCGTAAATGAGGTAAATGATAATATGGGCAAAGATATTGAAGCCTCGCATCCTAATTTTCAAAGAATTGGCCAAATTTATTGCCGTTTTTTTGGGCGTTTTCAAGGCTTACCGCCCAATATTTTCCAGTATCTTCAAGAACAGAGGGTTCTAGAAAAATCCATCCCTGATAGTTGAATTTTACAGCAATCACAGGAGACAATCCAAGCATGAGTGAGAACCTCATAAAATCATCAATCTGTTCCTTAGTTATGTATATCCTGTTTTTCTTGCTTGACTTGACTTCTATAGCATGCCCGCGCCGACCTACTTTGCCAACAATAACATCGCAAGGAGATTCATCCCCCACTCCTGAACCTGCAATTCTTAATGCTCTCCAGCCATTCTCAGTGAATAATTTGACAAGTGCGCGTTCCGCATTAGACCCCTTTGATTTATTTGACATGCATTAAAAGAATTTTGAGCATTTATATAATTGTCGAATCAATTCTTAGAGTATCTATTTATAATCATCCCCAAGGCAATTATTATCAGTATAATTGGTATCCATGGAATATCTACTGAAATATATCCTAAGTCTGTGCTAAGCCATATAACTGCCAACACGAGAAGTATAACTCCCAGCACTGGAAATTTCTTAGCCATTATAAGTCCCTCGCCTGAAGAGTTCTTCTTCCATTCAACTTTGCCCTGTTTGCCGCTTCCTCAAGCATCTTTATCACTTTATTGTTTAAGGCATCTGAAACTTCTTCTGCAACATTCAAGTCAGGAACAGCTGCCTTTATCTTGCTTTTTATTATTAAATCCACCATCTTTATATATAGGTTATTTATTATTTAAATTGTACTTATTTAGCTTTTTCAAACCCCTCTCAATCTTAAAGCCGCACTCATTTTATCTCCTTGGAAAAAGCTATTTTTACTTGTTCAAGTGTATAACTTTGAATTTACTCTAGGCCTATTTCTTTTGCTATTCCTTTGATTGCTTCAATGGAAGTTTCAAGGAATTCTTCAAGACTCAATCCAAGATTCTCGCATTCTTTTATAATATCCCTATGTATGGCTGCTGCAAATTTTTTATCCTTAAACTTTTTCATTAGTCCAGTAGCATCCATGCCCACAATAGATTTTCTCATTAAGGCGTAAGAATGGATTAATCCAGTTACTGTTTCAGAAGCAGCCAAGGCATGTTCTATTTTTCTAGTTCTTTTCTTGTCTTTAAGGCCTGCGCAGTCAAAACCATATCCATGGGAAATTATAATTTTAATGAATTCTTCATCAAATCCTGCTTTCTTTAGAATTTCAGGCGCTTTCGTCAAATGTTCAATAGAATTTTCTTTAGTTATTCCCCAGTCAATATCATGGACTAATCCGAGCATGCCATAATAATCTTCATCTTCTCCTATCTTCTTCGCTATCCCTCGCATGACTGCTTCGCTCTCAAGGTAATGATTCAAATCACTTTTATCAGAATTATATTTCTTTACGAGTTGCCAGGCCTCTTCACGGGATATGGGGAGCTTATTATTGATTTTCTTTTCTTTTCCAGCATTTTTCTTCCAATCTTCCTTATCTTTTGGTTTCTCAGTTTGAGAGGGTTTCATTAAAGGAAATATCACTGTTTCCCTTACAGGTTTGCCCTCAAAAAAAGAGAAAAGTCTTTCAGACACTCCAAAACCGCAAGTAGGCGGCATGCCATACTTTAATGCCTCTACAAATTCAAAATCATGGCTTTGGGCTTCGCTATCTCCCGCATCTTTCATTTCCTGCTGCTCTTTAAACCTCTCTTCTTGGTCAAAGGGATCATTTAATTCGCTGTATCCATTTCCAACTTCGCTTCCTGCAAGTATTGGCTGGAACTTCTCTACTTTTCTGCTATCTGAGGAGCTTCTCTTTGCAAGCGGGGAAACATCAACCGGAGCACCTATAAGGAAAGCAGGCCCTGCTATTTTTTTCCGGCAGTATTTCCATAAGGAATCCATTAAGCTAGACTTTCCAGATTTACCCTCATATTCAACTTTAAGTTCATTGAGCTTTGAGATTATTTCTTTTTCACTTGCTTTGAAGACATCAACTCCAGTCATCTTGAGTATGGTTTCCCCATAATCTATTCTTTCCCATTTTTTAGAAATATCAAATTCATGATTACCAAACTTAAATTTTGTTTTTCCATATACCTCAAGAGCAACTTTCTTGTACATTTCTTCAACTAATTCCATTCCTTGTTCATAGTTTGCATAGGCCCAGTAAAATTCCATCTGAGTATAATCTTGCAAATGCTCTGCATCCATCCCTTCATTTCTAAACTGCCTTCCAATCTCAAATGTTTTAGGATAACCTGCAACCATTAATTTTTTCTGCCATAGTTCTCCCATCGAAATTCTTAAATAAACATCAATGTCCATGGCATTGTGATGTGTGGCAAATGGAGTGGCACTAGCCCCTCCTGCGCTGTTCTCCAGTGCAGGCGTTTCTACTTCCAAAAACCCTTTTTCAATTAAAAAATTTCTAATAGTTTGCCAGAATTTTGCCTTTCTTATGAATATTTGTTTAACTTCATCATTCATTAAAATGTCCAGGTATCTTTTTCTTAGTCTTTCCTCTTCATTTTCTATCCCATGCCATTTATCCGGAAGAGAGAAAATGGATTTAGTAAGTAATGTCAAAGAGCTTATAATTATTGAGAGTTCGCCCCTCTTAGTACGGAATATTTCACCCTCTAAACCAATAAAATCTCCGCTGTCAATGTATTTTCTAAAGAAATCCATTGTTTCTTTAGGAGTTCCCTCATCTTGAAGTATCGCCTGCATCTTACCATATCCATCATTAATTACTAAGAATGTAATTTTTCCCATATCTCTAATGCCCATAATTCTTCCAGCAATACTTGCTCTTTTGTTAGATTTTGTATCTGGCTTTAAGTCAGCATGTTCTTCCTGCAGTTGCTTAGAAGTATCCTTAACATCGTATTTTGTCGCATAGGGATTTATCCCGTTCTTTCTTAATTCTTCAAGTTTCTTTATCCTTTCTTTAACAATTTCATCTTGTCTTCCCATCTTCCTCTTAGAAAAATTGGATTTAAATAGTTTTATGCATGCTTCAGAAACTAGGGACTAAGGACTGCAATGATTATACCGCTACAATAGAAAGATATATAAATTATGTAGACGTACATTCTCTATGGCTTATACTGAAGTAAAAGAAAGAAATAGAAGAAAATACTACTATAGGGCGCTCTCTATAAGAAGCGGAGAAAAGATAAGCAAAAAAAGGCTATATTTAGGAAGTAATTTAAACCAATCGGAATTAAAAGATAAAGAAAAAGAAGCAGATAAGCAAATTCTTCAGGGAAAGATAAACAAGGATCTCAATAAAATTAGAGGGATAATTGTTAAAGTCCTAAAAAAATATAATGTAAAAAAAGCAGGTATCTTTGGCTCGTATGTTAGGGGAGAGCAAAAAAAAGATAGCGACATAGATATAATCATCGAATATCCAAAGGGATTAGGCTTTAGATTTGCAGGAATAGCTATGGAATTAGAAGACAAGCTAAAGAAAAAAATAGATCTTCTGACCTATCAGGGCGTTAGTCCATATCTAAAAAAGAACATCCTGGAAGAAGAGGTAAGAATAATATGACTGAAAAAGAGCAAGCTGTTTTTATCAGGCACATAATTGAAAGTATAGAAAAAATAGAGCAATTCTCAAGAGGAATTTCAAAAGAAAGTCTAAAGGATGATGAATTAAGGCAATACGCAATAGTAAGGGCAATAGAAATCATTGGCGAAGCAGTAAAAAATTTATCAAAAGAATTTAAAGAAAAACACAAAGATATCCCTTGGAGAGAAATAATCGGCACAAGAGATATAATGATTCACAAATATTTTGGAGTTGATTTAGAGATAGTCTGGGATATAATTAAACATAATCTTCCAGATTTAAAGAAAAAATTGAAATCTATAGCAACAGACTGAAATAATTGAACAGGATTGTCCGTTGCTATATTCGGGAAACCGAAATGGAAGTGTGCAATTATTTCGGTTCCACGTTAGATCAATCTTAATTAGGCAGAGCTTGTTTTTACTTCTTTTTTCCTAAAAAATAAAGGTTTTAATGAGACTTCGAAAAGTATTATTATTTGTGGAAAATCGCTAAATCCTGATTTTGTTTTCGTCTAATCCTACACTATAAACGCCCCCTCCCCCATATTCAGAATAATGGGTTAAGGACTGCAACTAAATTACGTCCCAGTATATAACTTATAATGGGTTTAAAAACTGCAGTTACCGCATGCCTGAGGGAATAGGAGTTGATGATGAGTATTGGGGTGATAATTATGCAATGAATTGCAGATACTAATCAGGGATATCCCGTAGTTCTTTCATCACTTCAGCGTATAATTGAGGTGAGAGATAATATTTATTATCTATAAGTTTCTGGAATAAATCCAGAAAGTCTTTTTTTGTTAAAGCCCCCTCTTTTAAAGGAACTAGCATTATGCCAATAACACCAATAATTTTAATGCCAAGAGACCGGGCATACTTTCTTGCTCTTAAATCGTCTGAGATAAAAAAGGGTATGCGCCGTCCTAAACAACAATTTATCGCAGCTCTTTCTCCGCTGCCGAGTGGGAGATCGTGAATCTCTTTCACCTCCACCTCTTCAAGAAAAGAAGGCATTTCTTGTTTAATGCGCACAATCTCAGGACTCATTTTTCCCATTACTTCCGAAATTACTTCTTTTGGCACATATATTTTAGAAAAAATATCTTTCAATAAATACAAAGCGTTTATCTTGGCAAGAAAGATCAGCGAAGAAGCATTTGTTACTGCTGCTTCTCTTTTTTTATCAGCCATTCTACACTTTTCAACTCCTCTTTAAATTCTTCAGCATCTATGTTCAAGGGAACATTATGTTCTTTTAACAAGTCAGGGACATCCCACACTGTAACTTCTGCAAACTCTGCAACTTGCCCAAATGAGAATTTGCCTTCTTTATATTTCTCAACAGCATAGTCTTTCTTCCAGTTAACTATTGCACGAGCCAGCAGTCTTCGTACAACTGCAGAGGTGTCTAAATTTTCTATTTTTGCTATTTTCCCGATTTTGTCCACATATTCATCGGGCAAACGAGTCGTTATTGTCTTAGCCATGTTGTATTAAATGTAATACAACGTATTATTTAAATATTCCGTTTCAAGAAATTGAGGAAATAACCCTAGTTTTACAGAATCTTCCGCAGTTCATCCCAGGTGATTTTTTCAGCCCAGTTATGAAGCGGATAATTGTTAAGTGTCATATTTTTTTCTTCAGGCTTTCCAGATTCGTATCCTGTTTCTCCAGGCCTAGTAGAGTCATCTAAGTCTCCTGGTCTTGGCTGCCGGTAATCAGATATTATCTCTGCAATTTTAATTCCTTTCTCTTTCAGGCAAGGCAAAAGAATGTTCTTTATAAAATCTACATTTGTGCGAGGCCTATAGTGTTTCCCCCCCCGGAGCGCTAAATTATTTTTGCAAATCTACAGAAATTATTTTTACCCGCATATTCAGAACCCCATTATCCCATATTCTTATATTTATCCATGAATTCGATATTTCAATCCTACAATAGTTCTATTAAAACCAAGAAATATTTCAAAATACTATGATGGACAATATGAATTTCAATCCTACAATAGTTCTATTAAAACGTATGAGAAGTTACAGGGCAGATATAGAAAACAATAATTTCAATCCTACAATAGTTCTATTAAAACTCCATGGCCATCGCCCGCCTTTTATCCCGTCTGCGTGATTTCAATCCTACAATAGTTCTATTAAAACTAGGGCTAAGACCTTTGGAGGCCTGCTCTCTAAAATACACATTTCAATCCTACAATAGTTCTATTAAAACTATATATTCTTACTTCTCGTATATTTCCTTTAGACCAATTTCAATCCTACAATAGTTCTATTAAAACGGGAAATCTACACTTGCTATTTTACTAGGGTTATTTCAATTTCAATCCTACAATAGTTCTATTAAAACCAACAAGGACAGGCAGATATAAGGGGCATTGATATTCATTTCAATCCTACAATAGTTCTATTAAAACTATATATCGGAATGCAGCTACAATTATTGTTTTATGTGCATTTCAATCCTACAATAGTTCTATTAAAACGGTTTAACAGACGAATGAAATACATCAAATTAATTTAATTTCAATCCTACAATAGTTCTATTAAAACAGGTTTAAATAGTTGGTTCCACTCTATTTTCTATGACATTTCAATCCTACAATAGTTCTATTAAAACTAACTCCCAATCCATCCGAGAAATTATTATCTTCTTAATTTCAATCCTACAATAGTTCTATTAAAACGCCTTGGAATCGCAGCGCTAGCTAGCATCATTTATAGATTTCAATCCTACAATAGTTCTATTAAAACCGAGCTTCGGAAATCTTGGCGTCTTCAACGTCACCTATTTCAATCCTACAATAGTTCTATTAAAACGTTCCTGAAGCGCGGAGATCCAGGAGCACGGGGGAGATTTCAATCCTACAATAGTTCTATTAAAACGAAAAATAGAGGAACTAGGAAAGGCTACGCTTAGTTGATTTCAATCCTACAATAGTTCTATTAAAACATCCATGTTTAGTTTTCTCTTTTCTTGCTTCTCTGAATTTCAATCCTACAATAGTTCTATTAAAACAAGTTATTTAATGGTTCAATTTTAAAGGTGTAATCAAATTTCAATCCTACAATAGTTCTATTAAAACCGAGGAATTTAAATGAAGACATAAAGGAGTGGTTAAAAATTTCAATCCTACAATAGTTCTATTAAAACTAACCTAATACTCTGCCATTTAACCATTTAAACCTCTATTTCAATCCTACAATAGTTCTATTAAAACCCAACAGATACTCGAAGATATAAGAAGATATTAATTAATTTCAATCCTACAATAGTTCTATTAAAACTTAATTCCTTTCTGGCTTCTCTCTAAGCGATTAAGTGCATTTCAATCCTACAATAGTTCTATTAAAACATATCTGTTTCAGTTGAGCCATCCCATTTTCTCAGATATTTCAATCCTACAATAGTTCTATTAAAACGATACAAGAGCGTTATTAGAAAGAGAAGCAGAAAGACATTTCAATCCTACAATAGTTCTATTAAAACAGAGAAATCCTCTCTTTCCTTTAGGTGTACCGATTAGATTTCAATCCTACAATAGTTCTATTAAAACTGATTCTAAAAAAGTAGATGTTGAAAAGATTGCAAAATTTCAATCCTACAATAGTTCTATTAAAACAACCGCTTCCTTTATTCTCCTCTGTGCAGTTGCTAGATTTCAATCCTACAATAGTTCTATTAAAACCAACCGATGACGCAACTAAGATTTCGTCATTCATGGCAAATTTCAATCCTACAATAGTTCTATTAAAACGAACCGGGATAGAAAAAGGCGCTTTACTAATTCTTACATTTCAATCCTACAATAGTTCTATTAAAACCCCGCCCAAAATCAGGCTTAATAAGGCGTATAAACGTAAGTTTTTAACCTTTGTTATAGTCAAGGGCAGGTAAGGTAGCTTATTTATAAAGGCTGACGAAAAACTCATAATATTTGTTCAGGAGTAGACTTCTCTATTCCTATTATCTCCTTTTGGATAAAGTGACGATTTTCTAGAATAAAAAGAAGTATTGAATCGCTTTCTTTAGCCATTTTTTTTAATGACAGTCTAATCTTCTCTAATTTGCTCCCGCTAATTTCTCCTTCAAAAGCGGAATTTTGTATCCAATGCAAATATTTCCTTAAAAACTTACATACTTTGTTTACTCGTTTTTGCCCTATATCATATATGATTATTACGTACATTTACCACCATATCTGAAATCCTTTATATTCTTTGTCTTCCAATAAGTGTTTTATCAATTTATAGCATTCAAGCCTGATAAGATATTGATAAGAAACCTTTCTCTTTAGATCTTTATGATTTATAGTTGTTTTAAGCTTTTCATCAAATTGCTGTAAAAATAGCCTTCTTCCATCTTCATTTAAATAGCAAAAGTTTAATTTCTTATCAAAATGGCTTTCCTTAATAATCTGGTTATTTATGAGATTAAATATAATCTTATCCACTATAATTGGCTTGAATATCTCTGCAATGTCTAACGCTAAGCTGAAGCGACGCTCAAACGGTTCATGAAGAAAACTTACGGAAGGGTTGAGTTGAGTGTGATATATCTCTGTTAGGCATGAAGTATAAAGAAGAGAATTTCCAAAGCTAATAAGACAGTTTATCATATTTTCTGGAGGTCTTCTCGTTCTTTTTTCAAACTCAAATCCTGAGCGCAGTATCTTATCAAAGCACCGATAATAGCAATTTCTTGATGACCCTTCAATGCCCATAAGGGCAGAGATACTTTTTACATCAGGTATACCTTTCATATATTCTCTTATTTTTTCCAATGTTTCTTCAACATCTTTTCCTTCATTCTTGTAATGGCTAATATTTTTTAATATATTATAGAGTGCACTTTCAACGAACTGTTTCGCAATTCCAAGTCTCTTTTCAGGATCAAGATAGAATTTTGCCTGATTTACAATTACAAGACCTGCTTGCAGATACTCTTTTGGATAAAAGCTTCCAGTATAAAAACCGTAATAGTTAAACAGATGAACCAATATCTTATTTTGGGCTAGAAAATTGAGCAATTTTGTATTCAAGTCCAACTCTCCAAATAGATACAATGTGTGAATGTCATTGATAGGGATGGGCTTATTCCCCTCTTTCGTCTCTAAATAAAGAGTGTTGTCCTTTCTTTTCAGTCTTCCACTCTTAAGGATGTAATAGTTCTTTTCCATTTTTATATGTGACAAAAGTCATAATAAGCACTTTTTGATTTACAGGTGCATTGCTCAGGAGGCTTGTCCGATGAAATTATTTTTCTGATGTCTTCTAACATATTTTCAAGTTCTTTTTCACTTTCTTCGTTAAGAATGACTCTTTCTCTTTTTCTTTCATTTGGATAGTCAAGAACGCCCTCCATAACTATGCCTCTTTTTTTGAGCACATAGAGATAATAGAGAAGTTGGTACCTATGAGATTTTTGCATTTTCATGCTTTTCTTTACTTCGTGTATTTCATTCTTGTTTTTTATAAAATCCACTTTTATGTTATCCAGCATAATTTCCTTTTTGCTTTTTTTATATGACTCTTCATGGAGAAGTTTTCCCAAGCTTACAATGTCGCTGTTATGCTCCATGTTTATGCCATGAGAGAAGAACCATAGTTCTCTTTTGCAAACGAGATAATATCTTACATATGTCCCAGTTATTTTCATTTTAATTCCTCAGATTATAGCTTCTAAAAGATTAGGGTCTTTAAGTCCTTCCTCATAGCTATAGATATCATATTCAGGGTTTAAGTAATAGATTCCTCCAACTTCCTCTCCTAAATATTCTTTTATTTCTCGCTCAAGATGTGTGTTAATAGAAATAGTAAATTTACTAATCACGCTCGCTATTTTTTTTGATTCTATCTTTTTTTCTACAAAAGTTTTGTTTTTGAAATTTGAAAGTTTAAGATATTCTTTCCAGAATGAATTTCCATCTATTGTTTTTTTTGAAGTGTCTACACCAATTTCTTCCAAAAATCTCAATTCTGCTTCAGAAAAATCTGTCCTTGGAATACAAAGACCTATAAAAACAGAAACAGATTCTTGATCTATAACATCCTCTTTATTTAAACTTTCATAGTCTAGTCCTCTGACTGATTTAGTAACTTTGTCAAGAGACGTTTTTCTAAAGTAATCGTTATTTTCACTATTTATCAAATTTATGACTTTGTTATAGAACCCTTCTCCTGAAAGAGAAAAATCTCTATGATTTAAGAAGTTTTTAATTTCTTCGCGCCCATATTTCCTCATCACTTCTAACCTGTAACTTCCCTTATACACATTTTTTTCAGTATCTTTAAAATTAAATATCTTTAGGGTCCCCCTTGATTTTCCTTCCCTATTAATTCTTCCAGCTACTTGTTCTATTGAATCAAACAAAGCCAAATCCCTTAAGCCATAATCACAATCTATGTCAACTCCTGCCTCAATGCTCTGAGTAGAGATTAGAATTATTTTTTCCTTATTCTCTTTTGCATCTTCTAATCTTCTTATTATTTCTCTTCTCCTGCTTGGGAGAATTGTAGAATTTAATAGAAATAATTTGAAATCAGGATATTTTTTCTCTTTAACTAATCTGAGGTATATTTCGCTTGAATCTTTGACTGTGTTAAACACTACTAAAATCCTTGATTTTTCTTTGATAATAATATCTAATTCGTCAATTAATTTATCTTGATTGTTTATTTCAGGATTGTAATCAAAAACAACTCTTTCTTTAAATTTTGAATGTTCATAAAATTCTTGAGGTGTATCTAATAAATCTATAGAATAGACTGATTTCTCTTCAGAAGAGATTTTAAGTGAAATCCTATCTATTTTAGGAAGAGTTGCACTCATAACTATGTAATTTATGTTTAAGTTTTCAGAAGAGAATTTTATAAAATCATTAAAGAGAGTCCAATCCTTATCATTCAGACTTTGAATCTCATCTAAAATAACTATGGAATTTGCAAGATTATGTAATTTATAATTTGCATTTTTTCCAGATTTTATAAATGAATTAAAAAAGTTCACATTGCTCATAACTACAAATGGATAATTTAAGAACTCATTGTCTAAAACATATTTCAATTCTTCAGACTCTTCTTCCGATTGAGATTGCCAGTTAGATGTTGAATAGATGGGAGAGATTTCATCAGAACTTAACCCCAGAGTATCCTTTATAACCTTATAATTTTGTTCTATTATATTTATGAATGGGAAAACATAAAATACTCTTTTTATCTCCCTTCTTATTTTTAGAATAGATAATGCCAATTTCATAGAGATGTTAGTTTTTCCCCCACCCGTTGGAACATTTAGATAAAAAACCCTTTTTTCAGGGTTTGAACTTAAGACTTGATTTAATTTTTTATCTGCTTCAATTAATATTTTATTTCTTAAGCTTCCAATTTCCTCAATATCCTTAATATCGGAATTTTCTAAATTACTTAAATATCTTTCATCCTTTAATTTTTTATTGAAATTATACTTTTTAGAACCAACTACTTTTTCTTTGTAGAACTCTTGATTGATTCTATTTTTTATTTCGTTGTTCAGGAAAGAGACTTCCGGAACTGATTGCTTTCCTCTTAAAAATTCCATAGTCGCATAGTAATCACTTGTTATAAGCAGAGAATAAAATAATTTGTAGAGGTAAAATAAGGCCTCTTTTTGTTCTTCATTAAATCTTTTTATGATGTAGTAAAAATTGTAATGCTCTTTAAAATCTCCTAAATTTAAGTATTCAGATTCATTAAAATATTCATTTTTTATCATCTTAATTTCCCCCAAATCTGTATCTATCCTATCTTTGATAGAGGTTATAGCGACTAAAGTAGAATGATGTCTTGATATAGTAGTTGAGAAAAAGTTGACTAAAAATAAATTGTTGTGAGTCTCATCTTTTTCTCCTCCCCAGTGTTTTAGATATTTTGCTAGAAAAAGAAAGTTAAATAATATCATTCCTGGAAGAGAGTGCTTCGAGTCTAATTTTTTTATTTTTAGGTTATCTGTTATATAATTCTGCATTTTCTCCTTTTGAAAACACGGGTTAACTTTCCCCATATCATGATAGTAGATAATCTTCTTGAATACCTCAAGGAAATCTTCTACATACTCTTTTTTGACAATTTTTCTTAACATCTCTATAATAACTTTCTCTAAGTCAAGAGATTTAAGAATGAACTCATAGTATTCGAGAGCCTTTTGAGAGTGAGTTTCAAGAGTTTCTTTTTCTTTTGTTATATCTTTTTGAGGTGTATGGGCATATATTTTCCCTCCGTATTTGTTCTTAAGAATATTATTAAATTTTTCCATATTAATATAAGTAGATTATTTTTCCATCTACTTTGATTAATCTTCCCTCTTCATGAAGCGAGATTTTACTAAAGTCTATTTCTTTATCAACATATCTTGCAGTCTTTAAAACATAAAATAAGTTATTATCATAATCTACGGGAATATTCTCATAAAATTCAATACTTTCTTTAGTACTCATGCTATCAGGGTTCTTTGATATAAAAAATCTTGGAGAAGCATACAAGTCTTCTTGACTTGAATTAAAAAGATGAATGCTTTCTATAATCCCTTTTTGTTCTGGAACATCCTCAATTTTTTTGTGTTCAACTAAATTTCCAAACTCAAGGGGAAAATCGTTCTTCCCCAAATATGGAATAAATATCGTTGTCCTGCTTTTTAGGAATTCAACCAATTTATCAAAATATTCATTTTGATCTTCACAATGCACGTAGATTTTATAAGAAGGTTTTATCAATATTTGCTCTCTGATAATTGTGTTGCTGTTGCTATAAGCATAGCTATTGTTGCTATTATATACATTAACTATATTGCCAAAAGGGAAATTATTTTCTCTGCTTGGAGATATTCCTATTTTTAGATTTCTTAGTTTTTCGTAATACTCCGGGAGTTTTGACCTCTCATAATATTGCTCCTTCAATCCTTTCAACCCAATTACGGCTCCCAATATTCCTAAAACCAATGGTTTTGGAGGGATAGTATAAGTTAAATAAATTTTGTTAGTATCTGGCTTCTTAAAAAAACCAAAATCTGCTTTTACATCAAATGAAATGACTCTTGCCATTGTATTTCTAAGGCGGTTAATTTTAAGAACTTTTCCCTTACTTAATCTCTTCCAAAGTTACAATGTTTTTCCTCTTAATTTGTAGGTTTGAACTTTCTTTAATCCCAACTAAATTGGTAAAATTGGAGTCGTAGTATATTTCAATAGAGGCAACTTTTTTGTCAGACAAATAAGAAGGCAGATTATCAAATAATTTTGAAACATCAATTTCAGTAATCTCTTTTTCACCTTCCTTAACTTCAACAAGGTCTTTCATAAGTGGAAGAAGCAAGCCCCTAAGTTTGCCATTTTCTTCTTCAGTCTCAGTCTCAATAAAGATTAACAACTCTCCCTCGCATCCGATTTTCGAGGCAGAATTAACATAATTAACACCTTTACAAATGGCTTCCTTGAAATTTCCAACATCTTGTCCAGATAACAACAGATTTGTCCTTTCTTTTTCGTCCACAAACTCAATATCTGAAATAAGATTGTTTGGGTTGACTATAAAATCATAAACATAATGGGCTTCCAATGTTTTTGTTTCGCTTCCAAGGGTTCTTTGTTTGTCGCTATCTTTATTCTTATAAGGAGACATAATTTGATTGTTGTAAAATTGACTTTCTTTTAACTTATTGATGCCATAACTTATCTGTGCAGAACCCGTAACTGAGACATTTTTCTTCTCTTTTTCATCACTGCTATTCATAGCGAATGTTACTCCAAATAATCTTGAGTCTAATGCCTTTAGAAGATTGACCAAAACCGCTTTATTATCTGCCTTCTTTAAATCTGGCTCAATTTTCAGTTCCTTACAAAATGACTCGTAATTTTCTTTTAGATTTATAGGGTCTCCTTTTCCATCATCTCGCCTCCAAACAAAAACCTTCTCCCCTTTATCGTGGAGATATTTTCTTATACAATACTTCAATGCCTTATCTGTTGCGTAAATAGTGCCTTCTTTATCGGGCAATCTTCTTGGGAGACCAGAAAAATCGCTATTAAATGAGCCATTCTTGGATTTAACTATAAATATTCCTTGAGCAAATTTCTTGTAAGGTTTAGATTCATTCGTCATCTTCATTTTCTCCCGTATTTGATTGTTCTCTCTTGTTTAAAAAGATATTGTCATCAAAGACTCCAACATAGAAGGCTTGTTTCAGGTTACTAAAAGAGTCGCTTTTGGTTTGAAATGACAAGACTCTCTGGGCAATCTCTCTAAATTTCATATTAGAGAGGTCGATTTCATGTTTATACCTCTCAAAAAGTTCTATTAGCGTTCTTTTCAATTGCTCTGGATTTGATTTATTGATAAACGGCTCAAGAAGGTTGAATTTCTTCTTGTCCTGCTTAGACTGGTAAACCAGAAAATATGAAATTTGCCCCATCCAATAAGCCCATTCCCCATCATCTTCGATATTTATCTTTTCATAGTTCCCATTGGAAATATAACTTCTTGCTTCTTTAACTCTCTCAATTATTGGTGTTTCCATTTTCTCTCCCAGTAGATTTATATTGAATAAGAAGTTTAAAAATCTTCTCACTTCGTCTGGGTATATCTTTCCATCCATAATTCCTTTCTCTATCCTATAAATAACAATTTCCCCTATGTCTTCTTTACTAAGAGACTTCTTATTTCTATAAACAAAATCAAACAATTTCTGCCTTATCTTATACTTCAAATTTATCTGTTTATTATCATCTCCCTTGAGTTTGTCAAAATAATCTAATTTTCCTCCAAGAATGTTCAGAACTTCTATTTCTATATAGGTTCTTTTTTGATTAAGTATTTCATCTCCCTTTTCGTAGGTTGTATCTCCTAGTTTAAGATTGTTGAAATAAACTCTTAAATCTCCTAAAAACCAAGAATAATTAGTGATATAATCAATAGTTGGATAGTCTTCTGTTGGGGGTTTGACAAACAAGTAAAAGTCAAGTTTTTCAGTGGGTCTTTTTTCCCTTTGTCTTGCATAAATATCTTCAAAGACAAGTGCAAATTTGTTCTCTCCTTCCTCATTCAATATTTTTATTGCTTCTTTCTGTAATGATGAATTTATGAACAGGGGAAATATCTTTATTTTTTTATCCTTTAAAATTTTCTCAAAGGACTTAAGCTTCTCCTCACAATCTCCACAGATTATCTTAGATGCTCCGCTTCCCTCTCTTGTTCTATGTTTCAAGAATAATTTGTCATCTGCATTAGCTGAGAAAAATGCCGAAATTGGAGAGCAATTATTAATTTTACGGCAAACATAACACTCTCCATTAACTTCTCCCTGATTCTTTTTAGGATTTCTAAGGTTCTCCTTAATATATTTCTGAGTTAGGTTAAATAATTCATTAAACTCGTCTTTTGGTAAAGAGACAACAAGGATTATAGCATTAAGAGAATTTGAACCTTCTTTATATTTCTTGTCTGGATAAAAACTCTTGAAAATGCCTTCTTCGTTATTATTTATCTCGGAGAGATATTCTTTTAAGAAGACATCAAAAATACTGGAGATTAAATTTGATTGAGGATATGAATTTTTAACAACTCCGATTTTATTTTTAAAATTACCTAAATTTGCATCGCTAAGCTTGAAAGCTAAAGGTGTTGCTGAAGATAATCCCCTTCGAGTCTTATTAAAAAAGTTCTTATGTGGGAAGATATAATATCTTACTTGATTCATAAATTCTCTATAATGCTTGTTCTTCTCAATCCACTCCCTAATAGTCTCATCGTTTTCTAATTTTTCTGAATTATCATATTCTAAATTTCCGTTATCATCTTCTTTCGTCTTCACAATTATGAATTTCTTCCCTTTCCATTCTTCTCTTTCATTGCTTTGAGGATGATTTGATTGGTTTTCTTCAAAATCTTCAACAAATTGTATGGCTTCTTTTATCATCCTTTTTCCTCCATCAAATTAACAAAACCCAAAATACCTGCGTCAATAAACCAGTTTCCGGTGAATTCTAACTCATTAAATTGGTGTTGTTGCTTCTGTTGTTGATTATTCATTCTTCCTCCTCCCCCTCTTTTTTATTATTTTTCTTTGACATTTCCTCTGTCAATTTCAGATATCCATAAAGCATATTTACGGCTCCGGCATGAAACATTTCTTCAGCAAGGCCTTTCTTGCTTAAATCCTTTACTTCATTCTTAGCGTCATTCCAGAATTTCGGGAATACATCATTTGTCATTGAGTCTGCAGTTATTGTCGCAAAATTAAGCAACGTTGACTCGTCATAACTCATTATCTCATTTAATGGAATGTCAATATGAACTTTTGCATTTTTATCAGAATATTGTTTTTTATCCAGGTTCTTAAAACAATCTAAACATGCGTGTTTCTCAATTTCATTCAGCATATTTTTCGGGCACTCGATTTCCTTTCCACAGTAACTGCAATTTACATTAACAATTTCTTCTTTGAACTCGTTCATTTCTTCATCTTGTTGGTTTTGTTCTTTTATCATTTTATCCAGTATATCCACACATGCCCATTCTTGGAGAGTTTACGACAGGAAGAAACATTTCATCTCCGCATTCGTGAGATTTTGCGCAGCCTTTGCAGAGCAGGGCTTCAGGGCCTTTTTCCCAGAGACATTCTGTGCAGATCTCTTTAGCAGGCTTTCCACACACACATTTGAAATCAGGCAGATTGTTTCGTGCAAGGATTTCAGTTTGCTTTAGCTTATTTCCAGTTCTTTCAGAAATGCATTTCAGGTCTAACTTAGTTGTTGTTCCAAAATCATACTCATGGGAAAAAGCTAATCCCGGGCTTAACACAGCCCCGATAACTATATTCATGGATTTGCTCCCTTTCCCAGGGATAGGATCTAAATCTATATCTCCATCTGAATTGTAATAATTATTACCAATATTAAAAGCACTTAAATGCCCGCAACATTCAAGCCATAATTTTCTGAGGAAACTGTCTATTTGTTTTAGTTTATCTGATGCATTTGCCTCAAAATAAACCCAAAAAGGCCCGGCTTTTGCGCTGATGAGAAATATTTTTTCATCCCCCCCGTCCTGCAGATTTGCATCAATTTTATCTCTACATGAGGAGAGATGCCTTGCTATGGCATTTCCAGCAAAGCTTTTCTTGCAATACTTACAAATTCCTTCTGTTTTTTTCATTTTATTTTCCTGGTTTTTCATAGTTTTGCAGGGGGCATCCCACTCTGGAGCGTCTATGTTTCGCTTGCGCGAAAAGGTGCGCCGCGGGAAGCTATCCAGATTATCCCACCGTTCCCTCAGGGCTTGCCCCTTTCTGCATATAGCTACCTCTTGCATTCTGGCAGGCATTCACAAAGCCAAACCCTAAGCTGTTCTTCTCTCCAAGGCCCGTGTCAAGGCCGAACTCCAGGAGGGCTTGCTGCTGTTTATTTAAGTTCTGAAAATTAAATTTCCATAAAGACCCATAGACCTTATGTTCCTGGCCATCTATGATTACGTGGTTGCAAACAGATTTTTTGAAATTTAGTTCCTGAAATAAGGGCAAGGCATTTGATTCCATAGTTTCTGCTTGTTCTTTTGAAAGATTATGGAAGGTTATATACTTTTTTATCAGGTTTTCCTCCAGTTGCTTTATAAACGGCTCAAAAGGATCTCCTTTTCTAGGACTCCAATACACATATTCTCCCCCATGTTTTATTCCATATTCTCCGAATTTGCTCTTAGGAATCCTGATAATTATCGGGGTCCCGGTGTCTATTGAAATATCTCTTCTTATCAAAGTAGGGGCAATTTTAGCACTTCGCATGTTAAAAGAATATTCCCCTAAGCTGATATTCTTGCCCAGGATACTAAACAAGTGCTCTTCAAATCTTCTGATTAAATCCTCATCGGGTGAAGAGATTATCAAGCAGACATGCAGGCCCTGCTTGATGTCTTTTGGAGGGATTATGTTAGAGAAGCAGAAGAATTTATATCCTTTCTTATCGTGCAACTCGTTAAATCCAGTATTTTTTAAGAGATTATAGATAAATCCCTGCACTTTGTGATGGTATCTTAAGTCATATGAATAGTTTCCATTGGATTTTAACTCTAAGATTATTCTCATTTAAATACCCATTATCTTAAATTCTTTAAAATCCTGGAATCGTTCTTCTTTCTTCTCAACATTTCTTATCTGGGCATATTTTGGCCCTCTTGTGCATATGGCTATCATGGCATCCACATCCCCCATCTTCCCCTCTAAGAATATTTCAACTACCCCTTCTTCAAGATTTCTTACATATCCTTTGACATTATGTGCGACAGCATTATCTTTAATGAATTGATTAAAAAACATGCTTTGCAATGAGCCCCTAATATGCAGCCTGATAGATTTATTCATATAATTGATTAACTTTAAGGATTAATATATTTACTGCTTATTCGCTTTCTTCAGAGTCTTCCTTTTTCTTTTCTTCTCTGATTTTTTCCCTTTCAGTTTTTGCAGCAGTGCTTTCTTCTACAAGTTTTATATAACTCACAGACTTCCAGTCTTTTCCTATTAATTTAGCTGCTTGTTTATCCATCTCCAGAGGCACTCCTGCCAGTATAGTTCCGTACTCAGAGGCATCTATAATTCCCAGCTCAGGCATTTTGCAGGCAACTATATCGTGGATAGAATACTTCAAAGGCCATTTTTTTATCTTATTTTTCTTGCTAGAGAAAAATCCCGAGTAGTGGCTTGCAGGGAAAGCCCCCACCATTATAGAAAGGGATCCAAGCATCTCAAGCTCATCATGCCCCTTCAATTTTGGAAGACTTATCACGAACCCCTCTTGCAGGAGTTTAGGATACATTATCTTCTCAAATTTCACGAAATCTCTATTCATGACTTCTTCCACTTCTGAATTGTTTAAGTCCACTAGCCCAATAGAGTATCTTTCAGCTAATTTCTTGTAGCCTTCCTCTTCAAACAAATCAAGAGTATCTGCCCCATCCGAGCCTTCAGCTATGAATATCTCAGAATCTTTCTCTTTATTATTTAGGCAGTATCTTAAGACCGCCTCCACTAATTGGATAGATGTATTTTCCTCTTTAATCTCCCCTAGATGAGGTTTAAGGATTATCTTCTCGTGCTTCTTAATTTCTTTATCAAATTTAATTAAATTTAGCAATTTCGGGATAGTTTCTTGATAAGATTGGAATTTGATAGATACTCCTTTTGCCATATAATTTTAGGAAATCGCCAGCTTTTAAAGATTATTGTGCTGCAAAGTAAAGTGGTTATGTCAAGGAGTCTTAGACTGAGAAAACCTTCGGTTTTCGAGGCCTCAGAAACCCTGTGTTTCTGATGGCCATCAAGAACCCTGTTCTTGAGGTTTAAGCTGTGGTGGCGCATCGTTTTTTGATTTTAACTGTATCTTTCCTTAAATGTTTCAAAATAAGTGATGAGCAAAGGCAATAATATTGGTCCGATGAATATTCCGACAATTCCGAACATGCTTGCTCCTCCGATGACTCCAATGATTACAAGTATCTGATTCACTTTAGTTTTTGTGTGCACTATCTTTGCAAGTAAAAAGTTGTCAATTGTGCTAATTATAAGGAATCCGTAGAAGAATAGTGCTATCCCCTTGCTTAAAATCCAATAATCCTGAGAAAAATAGCCCATTAAAATAAGATATAGTGATGCAGGCAGCCATATTATCGCTGTTCCAATGGCGGGAATTAAAGCGCAGAAAGCGGTCACAACTCCCAAGATTAACGGAAAAGGAACACCCAGGATATAAAACCCGACAGTTGCAACAATTCCCTGAACTAATGCAACAAATAATTGGGCATAAATCACAGTATGGGTTATATTTCCAAATTCCTTGATAAGCCTTTTTATTGTCTTTTTTCTCATTGGAAGAAAGTCAACTATTTTTTTTAATATACTTTCCCAATCTTTTAGAATAAAGAAAGTTATAACCAATGTAAGGAAAATTCCAGCCATTATAATTGGTATGCTCAAAATAAAATGGGTTATTCTCTCTTCCAAAATAGGCAGAAATTTCTGTATTTGTTTATCAAAACCAAACTTTGATAATTGTTCCACACTGAATTTTTCTGCTTGATTAAGAAGTAAACATACCTTCGAGTCTGTGCCCGTGCAGCTGTAACCCAACAAGGCTCCTTTCTCAATATTATCCGATAGAGAGTTATAGAAATAAAATCCTTGCTGTGCGATTCCGAAAGTTAAAAAAGCGAAGGGAATTAATATAATGATAACAATCATGAGTAAAGATAAAATAATTGAAATAGGCTTATTTGGTATTTTTTTAAATATCTTTTTATGCAAAGGAAAAGAAATATACGCAAGAAGAACACTGCCCAAAAGAATAGTTATCGTGGGGCGAATAAGCATAAATAAAAGAACTAATGCTAACACAGCTTTGCGTATAAATTCACTTATTTTCTAAGAATTACATAAACTTTTCTACCTAGCAAATCTTTAGGAGCATCAATTTTTGCCCCATTACCAAATTTTGTAATTGTTCTTTCAAAGATAAGCTCAA
>Ga0209211_10001864_pt1 | contig 38043 bp, 35 predicted proteins | sample RifGroA2_FD_183992 | JGI IMG/M metagenome (GOLD analysis project Ga0209211, IMG submission 183992) | Groundwater microbial communities from Rifle, Colorado, USA - Groundwater A2 (SPAdes) (version 2) | ecosystem: Environmental > Aquatic > Deep subsurface > Groundwater | place: Rifle, Colorado...
CCACCGGGTTGCCCTTGTTCAGGTTGTTGACAGCGGTACGGGCCAGCGCCAGCGCGTGCATGTCGTTTTGCGCCAGGTGGTCGGCCACGCCTGACAGGCGTGTGTGCACGTCGCCACCACCCAGGTCTTCGGCGGTCACCACCTCGCCGGTGGCCGCCTTCACCAAGGGCGGGCCCCCCAGAAAGATGGTGCCCTGGTTCTTGACGATGATGGCCTCGTCGCTCATGGCCGGTACATAGGCGCCACCGGCGGTGCAGCTGCCCATGACCACGGCAATTTGCGCCAGGCCCAGCGAACTCATGGTGGTCTGGTTGAAAAAGATGCGGCCAAAATGGTCTCGATCGGGGAACACCTCGTCCTGATTGGGCAGGTTGGCCCCGCCGGAGTCCACCAGATAAATGCAGGGCAGCCGGTTTTGCTGCGCCACCTCTTGCGCACGCAAGTGCTTTTTGACGGTCATCGGGTAATAGGTGCCACCTTTGACCGTGGCATCGTTGCAGACAATCATGCAGTCGACCCCCTCAATGCGGCCAATGCCGACAATCAGGCCGGCGCCGGGGGCGCTGTCGGAACCATCGCGGTCCGGGTACATACCCAAAGCAGCCAGGGGTGACAACTCCAGGAACGGCGTACCGGGGTCAAGCAGCATCTGCACCCGGTCGCGCGGCAGCAGTTTGCCACGCGCCGTGTGTTTGGCACGGGCCGCGTCGCCACCCCCCATCTCGACCTGGGTCACCTTGGCGTTCAGATCTGCCACCAGACCGCGCATGGCGGAAGCGTTGGCGGAAAAGTCGGCAGAGCGGGCGTTAAGTTTTGTCTCCAGAACGGACATGGCATGCTTTCGGTAAGTCAGATGGGTCGTCGCTTTGGCACGTGATTGTGATCGGACAAGCGTAGAACGACAAGTCAAACAAGGTTGGACATTCAGGTTGCAAATCGTGCCAAATCTTTGTCATACTTTGCACCATGCCAGATTTAACCCACACCAACCACCACGCTGCCCAGCCCTCCCCTTTGGTGTCCCCGATCAAAGGGGCGGCAGTGACCCCCATTGCCTTTGTCCAGGCCATTGTTCAGGCTTACGAAAAATTCGGACAAAACCCGACGCAGGCCTTGCAGTCGGCACAAATCAAGCCAGAGTTTTTGCACGACACTGCGCACCGGATCAGCGCCCTGCAAATGGAGCGCATCTCTGGCGCCGCCATGCAGGAACTCGATGACGAAGCGCTGGGCTGGTTCAGCCGCCGCTTGCCCTGGGGCAGCTATGGCATGCTGGCGCGCGCCTCCATCAGCGCCCCCACCCTGGGCGTGGCTTTGCAACGCTGGTGCCGCCACCATGGCTTGCTCACCGATGACATCACGCTGCAGCTGCAAGCCACCATAGACATCGCCACCATCAGCATCACCGAAAACAGACCACTCGGTACGCTGCGCGAGTTCTGCCTGGTCTCGATGCTGCGCAATTTTCTGGGTCTCGCCAGTTGGCTGATCGACTCACGCATTGACGTGCAGAACGCACAGTTTCCGTTTGCAGCACCTGCGCACAAAGATGTTTATGGGGTGCTGTTTTCCGGCCCCACCAGCTTTGATGCCGCAAGCGCCGCCATCAGTTTTGATGCCCGCTACCTGGCCCTGCCCCTGCGGCGCAGTGAGGCGGCTTTGCAACACATGCTCAAGCGTGCCTTGCCCTTGACCGTGCTGCAGTACCGGCGCGACCGCCTGCTGGTGCAACGGGTGCGCCAGATGCTTGCGGCACGGCCCGAACAAAGCCACAGCGCCGAAGACCTGGCCGCGCTGTTACACATGTCACCGCGCACACTGCACCGGCAACTCAGGGACGAAAGGGCATCACTGCAAGCCTTGAAAGATGAAGTCCGCCAGAGCAAGGCCAGTGAACTGCTGTTGCGAACCCAGCGTCCGGTCAAACAGGTGGCACAGGCCTCGGGCTTTCAGAACGAAAAAAGCTTTATCCGCGCGTTTCGGAGCTGGACCAGCCAATCACCCGCCGAATTCAGACAGACGGGTGGCGTCGCAGCTGAGTCAAACAGCGGTTAACAAGCCGGGCACATCGGCCATGTCGCGAAACACCTGGCTCGCGCCCGCCAGCAGCAGGGCCGCATCCCCAACCGCTTGCGGGCTGTAGGCCCATACGGTGGCGCCAGCCGCTACACCTGCCGTGACACCCACCGTGGTGTCTTCGATCACCAGGCACTGATGCCCTGGCACGTTCAGGTGCCCGGCAGCCGCCAGGTAGACATCGGGTGCGGGTTTGGAGCGCGGCATTTCATGGCCGCTGAAAACGCGCCCCTCAAAAAAACCCAGCAAGTCCACCTTGTGCAACTGCATTTCTACCTTGAAACGGTCAGCACCCGAGGCGCAGGCAATACGCCCCCGGGTGGCATCATGCGCCGCCTGCACCGCGTCCCTGGCGCCCGGGATCACCGTCAGGGCGTCGCTGAGGGCCTGATTGCGCCGCTGGTAAAAGTCATTTAACCAGTCCTGCGTCAAGGGCTGGCCGGTGCGTGCCTCGATCTCGGCACGTTCTTCACGCACGGTTTTACCCACAAAGTAGGCCATACATTCGGCCAGCGTCATGGACCAGCCAGACGCTTCGAGCAAGTCACGCAGCACCTGGTTGGTCAGGGGCTCACTGTCAACCAGAACACCGTCACAGTCGAACAAAATCGCTTCAAATTTCATGGCACCTCATCTTGATACGGCTGGTTTTTGTCGGCATTTTGGGGCACATCACGCGGCCTTGTCGTGACGGAGCGCCTTGTGTTGCGCCATGGTTTCCACCGGTGCCCCCTGCTTGACCCACTCGGTAAACCCCCCGTCGATGTGCGCCACGTTGGTCATCCCCATGTTTTGCAAGGCCTGGGTGGCCAGCGCGCTGCGCCAGCCGGCACCACAAAACAAAATGTACTCCTTGGACTCATCACCAAACACCGGCTTGTAATAGGGCGAGGCCGGGTCCACCCAAAACTCCAGCATGCCGCGCGGCGCATTGATGCAACCGGGCACCGTGCCCTCGCGCTCAAGCTCGCGCACGTCACGAATGTCAACCACTTGCACATGGGGATCGTCCAGACGCGCCTTGACGTCTTCAACCGAGTAGGTTTTGACCTGGGCCATGGCCTCGGCCACGAGTTGTTGGTAGCCTTTGGTGATCGGCATGAGGAGTCTCCTGTTAGAAAAATAAGTGCTTACTTTACTTGCGCCAGAACTGAGGGACAAACAACACAATAACTGCCAACAACTCGAGGCGTCCCAGCAACATGGACACAACACAAATCCAGGTCTGAAAATCAGTGAGCACGCCAAAATTGGCAGCCGGCCCCACGTCGCCCAAGCCAATTCCAATATTGTTCATGGTCGCAACGATGGCAAAAAACGCTGTGGTGATGTCCAACCCGGTGAGCAGCATCAGCATGGTCAAGCCAATCGTGCTGGCCCCGTAAATGAGCATGTAGGCCATAACAGCAGCAATCATGGTCGCGGGAATGGTGGTGTGCCCCAGCGTCACCGGGTTCACCACCCGCGGGTGGATAGCGCGCACCAGCTCGCGGCGCGACTGCTTGATAAGCAGCACCATACGCACCATCTTGATGCCGCCCCCGGTGGAACCCGCACACGACACAAAAGTGCCCAAAAACATCATCCAGACCGGTGCAAATACGGGCCAGAGGCTGAAATCGGTCGCGGCATAACCGGTGGTGGTGGCGATCGACACCACATGGAAAGCAGCGGTGCGCAGGGCCACCAGCGGCCGCTCGACACTGCCATGAAACAACAGCAAGGCCGCCAGGCCCAGGGCTGAACCAAGCAGCACAAACACATAGGCGCGTACCTCGGTGTCGCGCCACATCGACCTGAACGAGCGCGACCGCCAGACAATGAAATAACGCGCAAAGCTGATGCCTGACAGCGCCATGAAAAAGATCGCCACCAGCTCGATGTCACGCGAGTTCCAGAATCCAAAACTGGCATCATGCGACGAAAACCCACCCAGACCCATGGTGCTGCACATGTGCATAAAGGCGTCGGCCCAGCTCATGCCCGCCTGGTGGTAGGCGAGCATACAGACCGTGGAGAACACAAAATACACGCTCCACAAACCCCGTGCGGTTTCAGCAATACGCGGCGTCAGGCGCGCGTCTTTCATGGGGCCTGGCGTTTCCGCCTTATAAAGCTGCACCCCCCCCAAACCCAGCAGCGGCAGCACCGCCACCACCAGCAGGATCACCCCCAGGCCGCCGATCAACTGCAGAAAACAGCGCCACACATTCACCGACACCGGCAAGGCATCCAGCCCCGAAATCACGGTGGAGCCGGTGGCGGTGAGGCCGCTCATGGTTTCAAAATAAGCATCGGTCCAGCTCAGGCCGTCAATGGCCAGCACCAGGGGGATTGCCGAGCAGGCGGGCAGCACCGTCCAGACCAGATTGACCAGCAAAAAACCATCGCGTGGCATCAGCTCCCGGTGAAAGCGGCTGGTGAGCAACCACAGTGTCAGGCCCAGAACCAGCGTGATGGCCATGCTGTACAACCAGACATCGACCATCACCGGCGCGTCAAGCTGCCAAGCCCAGGCCATGGGCACCAAAAGCAGCGCGGCATAACCCACCATGATGCGGGCCAGGATGTTGAAAACAGGCGCCAGACTGGACATGGCCTAAAAAAAGCTGGCGCTCACCTGAAACAATTTTTCCACCGGCTTGAGCAAGCGTTTGTTGGGAATGAAGATGATGATGTGGTCTGCCTCCTGGATCACCAGGTCGTGGTGCGGCATCAACACCTCACAATTGTGCCCGTCGCCGCGCACAATCACACCAAAGCGGGCCCCATCAGGCAGCTTGACCTGCTCAATACGCCGCCCCACCAACTGGGACGACTTGGCGTCGCCCCGTGCCACGCCTTCCAGCGCCTCGGCCTCGCCGCGGCGCAAGCTGTGCACCGCTGCCAGCGCACCGCGGCGCACATGCACCAGCAGTTCACCAATCACGGTTTGCGCCGGAGAAATGGCAATGTCAATGGTGCTGCCCTGCATCATTTCGGCATAAATGCGCCGGTTGATCAAGGCAATCACCCGCTTGGCACCGAGCCGCTTGGCCAGCATGGCCGACAGAATGTTGTCTTCATCGTCGTTGGTCAGCGAGATAAACAAATCCATTTGTCCCACGCCCTCGTCAAGCAGCAGGTTTTCGTCGGCCGAGTCGCCTTCGAGCACCAGCATGTCAGACGGCAGCTCCCCCGCCAGGTAGGTGCAACGCTTGTGGTCGCGTTCAATGATTTTGACCTGACACTGCCCCACCAGGCTACGCGCCAGCCGCAGGCCCACCTTGCCGCCGCCCGCAATCATGACGCGACGCACTGGCTGGTCGTGGTTGTGAATGGCACGCAGCACATCCCGGATTTTTTCCTTGTCGGCCAGCACAAAGACCTCGTCACCCGCCAGCACGCGGGTATCGGGCGCCACCGGCACTTCAGCGTCCTGCCGGTACACCGCCACCACACGCATCTCGGCCCAGGGAAACAGATGGCGAAATTCACCAATGGTGTGGTTGACCAGGGCACTGCCTTGCGCGGCACGCATGGCGATCAGGTGCGCCCGGCTGCGCGAAAATTCGAGCACCTGCAGTGCTTCGGGGTAGTCGATGAGTTTGTGGATGTAATGCATCACCGACTCTTCGGGGCAAATCACATGGGTCACGCCAAAGCCGGTCTTGCCCAGCAAGGCATCACCCTCAATAAACTCGGGTGAGCGCAGGCGCGCCACGGTAATGGGGATGCCAAACACGTCGTGCGCCACCTTGCAGGCGGTCAAATTGGTTTCGTCGAGTGCGGCGCAAGCCACAAACAAGTCGGCATCTTCAGCCCCGGCGCGGCGCAGCACCGACGGCTGGATACCATTGCCCGGCACACCACGCAAGTCCAGCCGGTCTTCCAGGTCGCGCAGCAGCTCGGGGTCAGGGTCAATCAGGGTAATGTCGTTTTGCTCGGAAACCAGGCTTTCGGCCACACTTTCGCCAACCCGCCCAGCTCCCAGAATGATGATGCGCATAAAGGGTGCCTTGTTTTCTAGGCATCATAACGGAGCGCGGTGCGCCACTTACTGGCGCTGCGGCGCCCACCAAAGCGACAGCGGTAGCGCCCACAGATTGTCTCCAAACGGCACCACCTCGCGCCCGGCATACAACACAATGCCACGCTGAAATAGCGCGCTTTCTGTTTCCTGCAAATGGCGCAAGCCCTTGAAGTCTTTGCCATCCACGGTGGCACTGGCCTTCACTTCAATGCCGGTAATCTGGCCCAAACGATTTTCCAGCACAAAGTCGACCTCGATATTGGTTTGCGTTCGGTAATGCCACAGTGACAGGCGCAGCGATGAAAACGCGACATGTTTAAGTAACTCACTCAGAACCCATGTTTCCACTATGCCACCTGGCAAACCCGGCCTAGCCGCCAGACTTTCGGCCGTGGCTGCAAGGAAGTAACACAACATGCCGCTGTCAGGCAGAAACACCTTGGGCGCTTTAACCAGCCGTTTTCCCGGGTTGCGTTCCCAAGACGGCAGCCGCACCACCAAAAACAGCATTTCGAGCAAGGCAAAGTAACGCTTGAGGGTGCTTTGGGCAATGCCAGCGGTGCGTGACAGCTCGGCAAAATTGAGCAAGGTGGCACTGCGCGTGGCCAGCAATTGCAGCAAATTAGGGATTTCTGTCATTTGCTCAATGTTGGCAAGGTCGTGCACATCTCGTTGCAGCATGGCACCCACATAAGACTCAAACCAGGCCGCGCGCCGTGTGGCAAGCTGGCGCGCCACTGCGTCCGGAAAGCCACCGCTGAGCAATTGGCCTATCAACGCTTGCCTTTCGCAGGACGGTACATTCAAAGCAGACCAATCGCCCGAAAACAAGGCATCAGCCCGGTTGACTTCCGGGGCATCCACCTTTTCGGCACAAGACAAGGGCCACAAAGACAAAATCTCCATCCGTCCAGCCAGAGAATCCGCCATACCGGGCAACAACATCACATCGGCTGAGCCCGTCAACAGGAAACGTCCCGGCTGACGGTTTCGATCTACGGCCGCCTTGATGGGCAAAAAAAGCTCGGGGGCGCGCTGCACCTCATCCAATGTGACCTGGCCCTGTAGCCCATTGATGAACCCCGCCGGGTCTGACTTGGCTGCCTTCAGCACCACGGGGTCGTCCAGCGTAAGGTATCTGCGCGGCTCCGGATCGGCTCGCGCCAGCATTTGAACCAAGGTGCTTTTGCCGCTTTGGCGCGCACCATTGATGACGACAACAGGCGTGTCGGCCAAAGCTGCAACAAGTTGCGAAGTGATGTGTCTGGTGTGCATGCGCACATTTTAGTGGTTGAAAATCAACCATTCAATGGTTGATTTTCAACCACCTATCTGTCAACTCATGACCACTTCATCCGCCCAGACTGTGAAGCGCCGCAACGTGTTGGGCCCAAAAGTGCTGGTCAGCGCCACGTCGCAGGCATCGCGGCCGCGGGCCATCAACACACGGCCAATACGCGGTGTGTTGTTGCGCGCATCAAAGGTGTACCAGCGGTCTCCCAGAAAAGCTTCAAACCAGCCGGCAAAGTCCATCGGGCCTGGAATCGGCGGGATGCGGATGTCACCCAGGTAGCCGGTGCAATAACGCGCCGGGATGTTCATGCAGCGGCACAGGGTAATGGCCAGGTGGGCGTAATCCCGGCACACGCCCTGCCCTTCGTTAATGGCTTCCCAGGCCGTGCGCGTGCGCCGGGCGTGGTGGTAGCCAAATTCAATGCGTTGGTGCACAAAATCGCAAATCGCCTGCACCCGTGCCCAGCCAGTAGGGCCGGCGCCAAACTGCTGCCAGGCGATGTTGGAAAGCTGATCGGTCTCACAGTAGCGGCTGCCCAGCAAATACACCAGCACCGATTCAGGCAGGTGCTCCACCGGCGTCTGCTCAACCCAGGGCGCCACCACATCGGGCAGGCCGCTGTCATTGACCAGCGCATCGGTGCGCAACACCAGTCTGCCCGCCGGGGCGACGATGCGGCTGCACCAGTTGCCAAACAGGTCGCGGTAGGCGCTGATCGGCACCGCCGGGCTGGTCACCAGAATGTCCGGACACACCAGATCGCTTGCCCGCGAATGGTGGATGTTGAGCGACAAAAGCATCGGCGTCGGTCCGGGGCATTCATATTCCATCTCAAAGCCGACGCGAAGGCGTAGCCATGGTGTCATGGTTCTGATGCGAGGGATCACCGGCTGTGTAGTTCAGGTTGATCAAGAGGTGCTCCAGATGAGAGATGAAGGTGCCGGGCTTTGGCCCAAGTCAGGCGAGTTTAGGCGGCAGTGCTGTCAGAGAACTGTGCGGCAACACACTGACGCAATAACTGGGCCAGTGGCTGGGACGTGACTGGCAAAAACAGGAGACCGGGCATTGGGAAACGGCCTGACCGCACGGCACGGCGACTGGGTCATGTGCGTGCGGTTTTGGGGCAAAATCACGCGCGAAGCTGCTGAAAAGTACGCAAACTGCTTTCTGCGCGCGCCTTTCACCCCAAAGCCCGGTCACATGACCCAATCACGATGCCCGAGGAAGTTTCAGAAAGTTGAGAGGCTTGAAACCTTGCGGGTCAGACCACTCGCGCAGCGACGTGATCCCAACTGACTAGAGTCTTCTCTGGATGATAATTTTCTGCACGTCGGACGTGCCTTCGTAGATCTGGCAGACACGCACGTCGCGGTAGATGCGCTCCAGCGGAAAGTCGTTGACCACACCGTAGCCGCCCAGGGTCTGGATCGCGGCGCTGCACACTTTTTCGGCCATTTCACTGGCGAAAAGCTTGGCCATAGCGGCTTCTTTCAGGCTGGGTTTGCCGGCGTCCCGCAAAGCTGCCGCATGCCAGATCAGTTGCCGCGCCGCTTCCAGCTGAGTCGCACACTCGGCCAGCCGAAAGCCCACGGCCTGGTGGTTGAAGATGGCGGTGCCGAAACTCTGGCGCTCTTTCGCATAAACCAACGCCACCTCGAACGCGCTGCGCGCCATGCCCACACTTTGCGCGGCAATGCCAATACGACCACCCTCCAGTCCGCCCAACGCAATGCCGTAACCCTGGCCCTCGGAGCCGATCAGGTTCTCGGCGGGAATACGGCAGTTGTCAAAGTTGATCTGCGCGGTGTCGCTGGAATGCTGGCCCAGCTTATCTTCAAGCCGCGCCACGGTGTAGCCCGGGACATTGGTCGGCACCAAAAAGGCACTCATGCCTTTTTTGCCCGCCCCCTTGTCGGTGACCGCAATCACAATGGCCACGTCACCGTTTTTGCCGCTGGTAATGAACTGCTTGACACCGTTGATGGCGTAGCCGTCGCCGTCCCTGACTGCGGTGGTACGCAGGCTGGAGGCGTCCGAGCCCACATGCGGCTCGGTCAGGCAAAAGGCGCCCAGCATCCGGCCCTGCGCCAAGGGCATCAGCCACTGCTTTTTCTGCGCCGGATTACCGTAGCGCATCAGGATGGCATTGACCGGGCAGTTGGTCACGCTGATCACGGTGCTGGTGCCGCCGTCACCGGCCGCAATTTCCTCGAGCACCAGCGCCAGCGTCAGGTAGTCCAGGCCCGCGCCGCCCAGTTCTTCAGGTACACAAATGCCGTAGGCGCCCAGCGCCGCCAGACCCTGGTGCGCCGCCTTGGGAAAGTGGTGCTCCTTGTCCCACCTGGCCGCATTCGGCCACAGTTCAGCCTGGGCGAAGTCGCGCACCGCGTCGCGGATCATTTCCTGGTCTTGGGTCAGCAACATGGTTCAGGCTTTCATTCAGAGCATTTCCAGCGCCACGGCGGTCGCCTCGCCGCCACCAATACACAGACTGGCCACGCCTTTTTTCAGGCCACGGGCCTGCAACGCGTACATCAGGGTCACCATGATACGGGCACCGCTGCAACCAATCGGGTGGCCCAGGGCACAGGCACCGCCATTCACATTCACGATGTCGTGGCTCAGGTTCAGCTCGTGCATCAACGCCATCGGCACCACGGCAAAGGCCTCGTTGACTTCCCACAGGTCGACGTCTTTCACGCCCCAACCCGCCTTGGCCAGCACCTTGTTGACCGAGCCGATGGGCGCGGTGGCAAACCAGTTGGGTTCCTGTGCGTGTACCGCGTGGGCCACCACACGCGCCAGCGGTTTAAGACCCAGCTGGCTGGCGGTGGAGGCGCGCATCATGACCAGCGCGGCGGCGCCGTCGTTGATGCTGGAACTGCTGGCCGCCGTGATGGTGCCGTCTTTCTTGAACGCGGGTTTGAGCGAGCTGATCTTGTCAAGCTTGACCTTGCCGGGGCCTTCGTCAATCGAAATCACACTCTCCCCGGCGCGGGTCTTGACGGAGACTGGCGCAATCTCGACGGCAAAGGCGCCCGACTTGGTCGCAGCCTGGGCGCGCTGCACGCTGACGGTGGCAAAGGCATCTTGCTGTTCGCGGGTAAAACCGTATTTGGCGGCGCAGTCTTCGCCAAAAGTGCCCATGGAGCGGCCGGGCTCGTAGGCGTCTTCCAGACCGTCGAGCATCATGTGGTCAAAAATGCGGTCATGACCAATGCGGTAACCGCCACGGCCTTTTAGCAGCAGATAAGGGGCGTTGGTCATGCTTTCCATGCCACCGGCCACCAGCACGTCGGCACTGCCAGCGGCCAGCATGTCGTTGGCAAACATGGCAGCGCGCATGGCCGAACCACACATTTTGGACAGCGTGACCGCGCCAGCACTCATCGGCAAGCCGCCTTTGAGCGCAGCCTGGCGCGCCGGGGCCTGCCCCTGACCGGCCATCAGGCAGTTGCCAAAAATCACCTCGTTGACCAGCTCGGGGTTGATACCCGCGCGCAGCACCGCAGCGCGGATGGCGACACCGCCCAGGTCGTGCGCGGCCAGGGTTGAAAAATCGCCTTGAAACGCCCCCATCGGGGTACGGGCTGCGCCTACGATCACAATTTGCTCTGCCATGGTGGCTCCTGAAAATGAAGGGAAGCCACCATTGTAAGAGTTGACGTTTACGTCAACGTCAACTTATTCTTTCTCTGGTGTGATGGGGATGTACATCTCGCCCCCCTTTTGTTTGAACGCGTCGGACATGGTCTGCATGCCCTCACTGAGCGCCTGCTCGTCGCTGACACCCAGGCGTTTGGCGTAGTCGCGCACTTCCTGGGTGATCTTCATGGAACAGAACTTGGGGCCACACATGCTGCAGAAATGCGCCACCTTGCTGGCCTCTTTGGGCAAGGTTTCATCGTGAAAATCGCGCGCCGTATCGGGGTCCAGCGACAGGTTGAACTGATCCAGCCAGCGGAACTCAAAACGCGCCCTGGACAGCGCATCGTCCCGCGCCCGCACCCCTGGGTGACCTTTGGCTACGTCTGCCACGTGGGCGGCGATTTTGTAGGTGATGATGCCGGTTTTCACATCGTCACGGTCGGGCAAGCCCAGGTGTTCCTTGGGGGTCACATAACACAGCATGGCGGTGCCGTACCAACCGATCATGGCTGCGCCGATGCCACTGGTGATGTGGTCGTAGCCGGGCGCAATGTCGGTGGTCAATGGGCCCAGGGTGTAGAACGGCGCCTCATCGCAGTGCTTAAGCTGCTCGATCATGTTGGCCTGCACCATGTGCATGGGCACGTGGCCGGGGCCTTCGATCATCACCTGCACATCCTGCGCCCAAGCCTTCTTGGTCAGCTCGCCCAAGGTGCGCAGTTCGGCAAATTGCGCCTCGTCGTTGGCATCCGCACCAGAGCCGGGGCGCAGGCCGTCGCCCAGCGAGTAACTCACGTCATAGGCGCGCATGATCTCGGTCATCTCGTCGAAATGCGTGTACAGAAAGTTTTCCTGGTGGTGGGCAATGCACCACTTGGCCAGGATCGAGCCGCCGCGCGAGACAATACCGGTGACACGCTGGGCGGTCAGGTGAATGTACGCCAGCCGCACCCCGGCGTGTACGGTGAAGTAGTCCACACCCTGCTCGGCCTGCTCGATCAGCGTGTCACGGAAAATTTCCCAAGTGAGGTCTTCGGCCACGCCGCCGACTTTTTCCAGCGCCTGGTAAATCGGCACGGTGCCGATGGGCACGGGCGAGTTGCGCACGATCCAGTCACGTGTGGTATGGATGTTTTTGCCGGTGGACAAATCCATCACCGTGTCTGCACCCCAGCGGATGGACCAGACCAGTTTTTCCACCTCTTCTTCAATGCTGGAGCTGACGGCCGAGTTGCCAATGTTGGCGTTGATCTTGACCAGGAAGTTGCGGCCAATGGCCATGGGCTCAATTTCCGGGTGGTTGATGTTGCCGGGGATGATGGCGCGGCCCCTTGCCACTTCGTCACGCACAAACTCGGGTGTGACAAGCTTGGGGATACTGGCCCCAAAGCTGTTGCCCGCCAGACGTTGCTCGCGCTCGGCGTTGGCCAGGTACTGCGCCTGCCATTGCATGTTTTGGTTCTCGCGCAAGGCCACGTATTCCATCTCGGGGGTGATGATGCCTTTGCGGGCATAGTGCATTTGCGTGACATTGGCACCGGCCTTGGCCCGGCGCGGCGGGCGCTGCAAACCAGCAGCCTGGGCACGCAGCGCGGCCAATGCATCTGATTCGCCGTGCTTGAGCCCATCATCCAGGGCAAACGGGGCGCGGCCGGTGTACAGATCGGTGTCGCCACGCGCTTCAATCCACGGACTGCGCACGGCAGGCAGGCCCTGGCGCACGTCAATCTGAGCCTGCGGGTCGGTGTAGGGGCCAGAAGTGTCGTACACGGTGATGGCCTCACCATTGCTTTGCATGATTTCGCGTAGCGGCACCTGAATGTCGGGGCGACTGCCTTGCAGGTAACGCTTGCTGGAGGCAGGCAGGGGTTCGCGGGTCAGACGGATGAACTGGGCTAGTTTGTCGGGTGCATTCACGGTGGGATTCTCCTGGGTATGGTTTACCCAGGACAAAAACAGCTCCTCAACTCCACGAACCTGACAAGACCACATTGCCCAGCCTGTGCTGAGCTGCTCTTCTTACGCCGGTATGAGCCGGATCAAGTTCGCGGGTTTGGTCGTCCATCTCAGCGCAAGCCATGCGCACCCCGGGCAGACTTCAGTGTAACGCGTGTGCTCACTTCAGCCAGACCCTGCACGTAGTTCCCCGCCTGGCGGGTCAAGCGCTGGAACCACTGGCGGTGCCGGTTCACACTGGGTGCGCACAGGGGCACCAGCACATAACGTGCGGCCACGCCACCGGCAGCCCCGGGATGCCGGTCGCTTTGAATCAGCACATGGTTTTCATGTAAATCCATCGTGCTGCCAGCCACCAAAAACCGGTCCACTGCATCACCAGGCCGGGTCAGCCACAGGCAGCCGCTGCACACTTCAAGACGAACGCCTTCTGTGGCATTGATCAGGCGGCACTGTTGAGGCAGCAGCGAGAGGGCGTGAGAGATGGGATACATGTGCAACTCCTTAAAAGTTAGGGTTCGTTACGTAGCGAGCCCTTGGGCCTTACTGTCCGCGCTTGCCACCTCATTGCCCAGACACAACGTGCGCTCATGTGAAGGACAGCACAGCCCGATTTGGCGGCATCTGTGCTGCCTTGCCTGGGAAATATCTGTACTGCTGATTCAGACGACGCGGACGGCAAAAATGCCCTGGTTTGCTTTAGCATGGGAACCATGAACCCCTACCCTGTTGCCACCCCGGACACGTCATCACCAGCGTCAACAACGGTACCGCTGTACCTGCAAATCGCCCTGCGCATGGCGCAAATGGTGGCCAGTGGTGCACTCAAGGTGGGTCAGCGGCTGCCTTCGGTACGCGACTCGGCGGTGCAAAACGGGGTGTCGGTATCCACCGTGGTGCAGGCGTTTCACTACCTGGAAGAACACGGTCTGGTGCAGCCACGGCCCAAGGCGGGCTACTTCGTGGCCAGCGCCAGCAAAACCCTGGCCACCAACCTGGTGCGCAAAATCCGGCATCAGCCCGCTGCGGCCCACGCGCAGACCAACACCGCGCCCGCCGTCACAGCAGTAAAACCATTGGCCAGCTTTGCCGGTTATTCACCCAAAGACAAAGATTTTTTTGACACTGATCGCATTCGCGTGGCCTTGAGCCGTGCCACGCGCCTGAAGCGCAACACCTTGATCGAGTACTCCAGCTCGGCCGGTACAGCTGCCCTGCGTGATGCCGTTGCATTGCGCGCACTGCACCTGGGCTGTGCGCTGCGGGGGGAGGACATCGTCATCACGGCCGGGTGCATCCAGGCCATCACCCTGTGCCTGCAGGCAGTGACCCAGCCCGGTGATCTGGTGGCGATAGAAAGCCCCACCTTCTTCGGGTTTCTGGATGTGCTGGCATCCATGCACCTCAAAGCGCTGGCCATCCCCACCGACCCGCGCACCGGAGTGTCGTTGCCCGCATTGCAGTTGGCCCTGCAAACCCAACCGATCCGCGCCGTTCTGCTGGTGCCCACCCTGTCCAACCCGCAAGGGGCCGTGATGCCGTTGACACAAAAACGCGCCCTGGCCAATCTGGTGGCGCAACACCAGGTACCACTGATCGAAGACGTGGTGTTCAACGACCTGTTGGCCAGCGATGCGCGGCGCAAAGCCGTCAAGGCCTTTGACACCCAAGGCTGGGTCATGACCTGCGGCTCGTTTGCCAAAACGGTTTCGCCGGGCATCCGGCTGGGCTGGGTCGAGGCGGGGCGCTGGAGCCAGGCCGTGGCTACCCTGAAAAGGGTGCAAGGTGCGTCCACCAATGCGGTGCTGGAATACGCCCTGGCCGATTTGCTCACCCAAGGCAACTACGAAGCCCATCTACGGCGGCTGTGCCTGCAAATGAAACAACGCCTGGGGCAGGCACGCCGACTGATCCAAACCAGTTTCCCAAGGGGCACACGGGTTTACGACCCGCCCGCGGGCTACACCCTGTGGGTTGAACTACCGGTTCAGGTGAATACGATGGACCTGTTCGCGCTGTGCAAGGCGCGGGGCATTCTGATCGGCCCCGGCCAGCTGTTTTGTTCCAGCCAGCAGTACCGGCATTTCCTGCGCTTGAGCTTTGCCGGAGCCTGGAGCGCGGTTGAACAGGACGCACTGACTGAAGTGGGCCGATTGGCCTGCACGCTGCAAGCGGATAAACAGGCCAAACCCGCGCCAGACCCGACCCAGATTGGCAGAACCGATTTCATGTATGGGGACCGGGTCTGCGTCCACGATTTGTGGTGACAGCGCACACCCATTGACCGGCATCACCCCTGCGCCCGCTCCGGGTAAAAGCGTTTTTCTTGCTCGTAGGGGAACACGTCGTACACGTAACCCGCCTGGATGCGTGCTTTGTGGCTCTGCCAAAAACTGGCATCGAGCAGGTCGGCATGGTGCTTCATGAACACCGCTTTCACCGCCGGATTACCCAGCAGGAATGGACCAAAGGTCTCGGGGAACACGTCTTTCGGGCCCACGGTGTACCAGACCTCGCCCGACATTTCGTCTTCTTCGTTGCGCGCCTGGGGTACCCGACGAAAAACACAGTCGGTGATGTATTCGATCTCGTCGTAGTCGTAAAACACCACCTTGCCGGTGCGCGTGATGCCAAAGTTCTTCCACAGCATGTCGCCGGGAAAGATGTTGGCGGCGACCAGGTCCTTGATGGCATTGCCGTACTCGATTACGCCGCGCTCCAGTTGCGCGTGGGCACGTTGTGCTTGTGCACTGGTGTTGGTGGGGTCAGCCCCCCCTGCATCAAAGACTTCCTGCAAATAGATGTTGAGCGGAATCATGCGCCGCTCGATGTAGACGTGCTTCAGGATCACCTCGGTCTGGCCATCACCATCGCGGTCGCTGATCTCCAGCTGGCTGGGGGCAAATTTCTCGATTTCGGCAATCAGTTCGTCTGTGAAACGCTGGCGCGGGAAAGCCACCTCACTGTACTCCAGCGTATCAGCCATACGACCCACGCGGTCATGCTGCTTGACCAACAGGTACTTGCCCTTGATCTGCTCGCGGCTGGTTTCCTTGGGCGGCGGATAAAAGTCCTTGATGACCTTGAACACGTAGGGAAAACTGGGCAAATCGAACACCAGCATGACCATGCCCTTGATGCCCGGCGCGATGCGAAACTGGTCAGTGGAGTGGCGCAGGTGGTACAGAAAGTCGCGGTAAAACAAGGTCTTGCCCTGCTTGGCCAGACCCAGCGCGTTGTAGAGCTCATTGCGTGGCTTACGCGGCATCATGCTGCGCAAAAACTGCACATAAGCACTGGGGATTTCCATGTCCACCATGAAGTAGGCGCGGGCAAAACTGAACAGCATGTGCAGGTCATCCTCGCCGTACAGCACCGCATCAATGGCAAGCTTTTCTTCATCCTTGACATACAAAATCGGCAAGGCAAAGGCAAACTCGGTAAAGCCGTTGATCAACCGGCCCACGATGTAAGCCCCCTTGTTGCGGAAAAACAGGCCCGTCAGCACCTGGATCTGAAAATTGGCACGCAAAGTCGCATCTCCCAGCAGGCCGGTCATCACCTCGGCCACCCGGCCCACATCACGTGGCAGGTCTTCAAAGTCACGCCGCAAATCGAAGTCCTGGACCATGTGCAGCAGAACCTCATGGATGTTGCTGGTGGTCGGATAATAGGCACGGTAGGTGGGGCGGGACTCGGACTCGCTGTTTTCAATGTACTCGGTGCTGACCGCCGGGCGAATGAAGATGAAATCATTCTGGAAGTAGCTGCGGTGCAGGATTTTGGTGGTGACTGAATTGAAAAAAGTCTCGGCCAGTTCAGGCTGATGGTGGTCCACCAGCAAGCCGATGTAGTGCAGCTTGACCTGGTGCCAGATGGCCATGGGCTGCTCACCCGCCTTGAACTCGCGCTCCAGCCGCATCGAACATTCACGCACCCGCAAGTCATAAAACTCGATGCGCTCACGTTGCGCCCGCTGCTGGCAATGCCAGTCCGCCGTCTCGAAGCGGTGCTTGGCGCGCGCCGACTCGGTCCGGAACAGCCGGTAATGGCGGTTGAAGCCGTCCATCATGGCTTTGGCAATGTCGTAGGCAAGCGTGGAATCGAGACGGGTGGGGAACATATTTTTATTTTTGTAACACCGGACGTGGATAGCGCTTAAAGGCATTGCGGAAAATATTCACCACTTCGTGAGATCCCTGCATGCTGACCCCCAGATCATTGACCAGGCCGTCCTTGAGGCCATAACACCAGCCGTGCACCGCCACTTTTTGGCCTCTTGCCCAGGCATCCTGCAGCACATTGCTCAGGGCCACGTTGCCCACCTGCTCAATCACATTCATCTCGCACAGGGTGTCTTCCTGCTCGGCCACCGTCAAGTGGTCCAGCCGTCGGCGATGGCGCAGCTTGACGTCGTGCACGTGGCGCAGCCAGTTGTCGGCCAGCCCGACCCGGGTGCCGCGCAAGGCGGCCAGCACGCCACCGCAACCATAGTGCCCCACCACCATGATGTGCTCCACCTTGAGATGGTCCACGGCAAATTGGATCACCGACAACGCATTCAGATCCGAATGCACCACCACATTGGCGATGTTGCGGTGCACGAACACCTCACCCGGGTCGAGCCCGGTAATTTCGTTGGCCGGGACACGGCTGTCAGCACAGCCGATCCAGAGGTATTTCGGCGTTTGTTGCTGTGCCAACTGGCTGAAAAAACCAGGCCGCTGCGCTTCCATGCGCGCAGCCCAGTTGCGGTTGTTGTCGAGGAGGTTTTGGAGAGATGAGGTCATGCGCCAATGTTACCGGGGTGTCATGTCGCATCAACAGGTTTCAGAAAACAGTTCACGTCCAATCAACATGCGCCGAATTTCCGAGGTGCCAGCGCCAATCTCGTACAGCTTGGCATCGCGCCACAGGCGACCCAACGGGTACTCGTTGATGTAGCCGTTGCCACCAAAAATCTGTACCCCCTCACCCGCCATCCAGGTGGCTTTTTCGGCTGTCCATAAAATCACCGAAGCGCAGTCCTTGCGCACCTGGCGCACATGGTCCGCGCCCAGCAGGTCCAGATTCTTGGCCACGGTGTAAGCGAAGCTACGCGCCGCCTGCAACACGGTGTACATGTCGGCCACCTTACCCTGGATCAGCTGGAACTCGCCAATGCTTTGGCCAAACTGCTTACGGTCGTGAATGTAGGGGATGACGTTGTCCATCACCGACTGCATTAGCCCCAACGGCCCGCCCGTGAGCACGGCGCGCTCGTAGTCGAGGCCGCTCATGAGCACCTTGGCACCCATGTTGAGGCCACCCAGAATATTGGCTTCGGGCACTTCCACGTTGTTGAACACCAGCTCGCCGGTGTGGCTGCCGCGCATGCCCAGCTTGTCGAGCTTTTGCGCAATGCTGAAGCCCGGCATGCCTTTTTCGATCAAGAACGCAGTAACGCCGCGCGCGCCAAGTTCAGGCTCGCTTTTGGCATAGACCACCAGCGTGTCGGCATCCGGGCCATTGGTGATCCACATCTTGTTGCCATTAAGCAGGTAATAACCACCCTTGTCTTCGGCCTTCAGCTTCATCGACAACACGTCGCTACCGGCGCCTGGCTCGCTCATGGCGAGTGCACCCACATGCGCACCGCTGATGAGTTTGGGCAGGTACTTGGCGCGCTGATCGGGTGTGCCGTTGCGCTTGATCTGGTTGACACACAGGTTGCTGTGCGCGCCATAACTCAGACCCACGCTGGCACTGGCGCGGCTGATTTCTTCCATTGCGATCATGTGCGCCAGGTAACCCATGTTGGCGCCGCCATACTCTTCGCCCACGGTGATACCGAGCACACCCAAGCTCCCCATCTTTTCCCACAGGTCCATCGGAAACTGGTCGGTGCGGTCAATCTCTGCCGCACGCGGGGCGATCTCGGCTTGGGCAAAGTCGCGCACGGCATCACGCAATGCGTCAATGTCTTCGCCGAGTTGAAAGTTGAGTCCGGGCAGATTGTTCATGGGATTTGTCTCCTGATGTGGTTTTGTTGGGTGAAATTGGAAATTCAGTAGGTTTTAGGCACGGCCATGAGGGTTTGCTGCAAGACCGCACAGGCGGTCTCACGGCCATCATCGGCCACGTGCCCGGTGGCCCGCAAGCTTTCGCCCTGACAGGTCACCAAACAGTTGATTTTGTACTCCACCGTCACCACGTCCATACCCATCGGGGCCTGGGTGTTGCACCCGCTGCAGCAGCGGCTCGTCGTGGGTCATGGCTTGGCTTTCCTGGATTGGGATTTTGCAAGCAAGGCCCCGGCCTCGCGTTGGTGCACCTTGAGCTCATCGAGGTTGGCTTGCAGGTCTTTCATCTGGGCTTCGAGTTGTCGCTGATGCTGACTCAGCACCAGCAAGAACTTTTCCAGTTGCACGGCGGTATCGCGCGGGCTGTCATACATATCGATGATTTCTTTCGCCTCTACCAAACTCAAACCCAGGCGCTTGGCACGCAGTGTGAGTTTGAGCCGCGTGCGGTCGCGGCTGCTGTAGACCCGGTTGCGCCCGGCGGGGCCAGTGCGCTCGGGCAACAAAAGCCCCATGTCCTCGTAAAAACGGATGGCGCGGGTGGTCAAATCAAATTCTTTGGCCAGATCGCTGATGCTGTAAGTGTTTGCCATAAATGCAAGTGATTGACGTGAACGTAAACGTCAATTATGAAGCAGATTCACTGCAAATTTTCACCCGCGGCACAAGGGCCGCACGGCCAGCCTCAAGACCAGCGCGGCGCGGCCTCGTTCTTGAGTTGCTGACGCATCGCCGCATAGTTGGGCAGCACCGACTGCACCGTTTCCCAGAAGCGCGGGCTGTGGTTCATCTCGCGCAAGTGACTGAGTTCGTGCGCCACGACGTAGTCAAGCACTGACATGCTGAAGTGAACCAGCCGCCAGTTCAAGCGGATCGAGCCGTCAGACTTGGCACTGCCCCAGCGGGTGCCAGCGTTGCTGAGGGCCAGTTTTTTCCACTGCACACCCAACAGCGGACCAAAGTGGTCAAGCCGCTCCTGAAACACGCGCCTGGCCTGGCGCATCAGCCAGGCTTGCACCACGTCACGAATCTGGTCGGGGCTGGCGTGGTGCGGCAAACTCAGGCACAGCGTCAGAGTCGGCTGATGGCCCGGCAAGTGGGCAACGGTACCGGGCGCCGCAGCGGGCAACAGCGCAGCGCCAGCAGCGGCAAAACCATGTGCCGGGTCCAGCTTGAGCACCAGAGTCTGCCCCAGAAACGGCAAACTGGCGCCGTCGCGCCAGTCAATGGTGTGCTCTGCCAGCCGCGCATGGCGCTCGTGCGTTTCCTGCAATTTGCGCAAAATCCAGGCCGATTTTTCCTGCAGGGCAGCATCCACCTCAACCAGCGGTACCCATTTGGGCGCACGCACGGCCAACCCGTGCGGCCCGACACTGAAGCCAATACTGCGGCGTTGGCCGCGCTTGAATTCATAGGCCACCAGTGCGTGGCCCAGCCGCACCTCACGGCTGGCGTGGGGATGGCGAAATTGCACGGCCTGCCCCGCCATGGAAGCAGATGGGATGACCGGGCTGGTCGGTTTGGGTTTGGGCTTTGGCTTGGGAACACTTGCCTGGGGCACGGCCATGCCAGACACCACCCCCTGATGGGTGTCAAATAAATCCAGCGTAAAGCGCAGCAGCGGGTGCATAGGTAACGACAGGCTGCTAGACCAGGGTGTAAGCCTCGGGGTCAATGCGTCGCATCTCGGCCTCGATCCAGGCTTCGGCCTCGCGCATCAAGCCCTTGGGGTCACGCCCTGCACTAGGCAGTGGTGGACCAATCGACACCGTGACCACACCAGCATACTTGACAAAACCCTCACGTGGCCAGCAGCGTGCTGTGGCCACCGCAATCGGGACCACCGGCGCCCCCGACTGCACGGCAAGGCGGGTGCCCGCCGTCTGAAAGGTGCCCTTTTGACCGCGCGGCATGCGCGTGCCTTCAGGGAACATGATGACCCAAGTGCCATGCGACAGCAGCCGGCAGCCCTGCTCGATGACGTGTTTCATGGCCTCGGTGCGCGACTCACGGTCAATATGGATCATGTCCAGGCGTGCCATCGACCAGCCGAAAAATGGAATCTTGAGCAACTCGCGCTTGAACACGAACGCCAGTGGATGCGGCATCAGGGTGGGCAACAGCAGGGTTTCCAGCGTCGACTGGTGTTTTGACAGCAGCACCGCCGCACTGCTTTTGCCAAGCGGCAGATGCGCATACCCCAGCACCTTGAACTGCACCCCCAGAATCACCCGCGTGCCCCACATCACCACGCTGAACCAGTTGACGGCGGCCCACCACGCGGCGCGGCGCGAGAACAGCGACACCAGCAACACGGCAAAAGTCCAGGGGATCACGGTGACCACCATCCAGGCCATGTGCACGACGGATCGAATCAGTGCCAGCATGGTCTCAGGCCAACGCTTCTTCGCGGCTGAGCAAGAAATCAACAAAGGCAGACAAGTCTTCATGCACCTGGGTGTGCAGGGGAAAAGCCTCGGGCAGTGCCCGTCCCTTGTAGACGGCGCCTTTGCCCGTCAGCACCAGATGCGGCTCACACCCCACCGCCACACCGGCGATCACGTCGCGGGCGGAGTCGCCAACCACCGGCACGTTCTTGAGGTCCAGGCCATAACGGTCGGCAATTTGCTCAAACAGCGCAGTGGCAGGCTTGCGGCAATGGCATGCGTCAGCCGGCGCATGCGGGCAGTAAAAGACCGCATCCATACGCCCACCCACAGCCGCCAGCATCTGGTGCATCTTGGTGTGAATGGCATTCAAGTCAGATACCTCAAACAAGCCGCGCCCCAAGCCCGATTGGTTGCTGACCACCACCGTGTGCCAGCCGGCATGGTTAAGACGGGCAATGGCCTCCAGCGCGCCGGGCAGGGGCTTCCATTCGTCGGCCGACTTGATGAAGTCGTCACTGTCCTCGTTGATGGTGCCGTCGCGGTCCAGAATCACCAGTTTGATCGGGCTCATGGTAGATACTGCGGGTTACGCGGCCAGGCGCGACAAATCGGCCACCTGGTTCATCGCCTGGTGCAGGGTTTTGAGCAGACCCAGACGGTTCAGCCGCAAATCAAGGGCTTCTGCGTTGACCATCACGCCGTCAAAAAACGCATCGACCGGCGCGCGCAAGGCCGCCAGGGTTTGCAGCGCGGCGGTGTAATCACCCACCGCAAACAGCGCCTGGGCGCGTGGTGCGATGTCCTGCATGGCCGCGTACAGCGCTTTTTCAGCCGGTTCCTGAAGCAGCAATTCGCTCACATGGGCATCAACAGCGCCCGTGACGTCGGCTTTTTTCAGGATGTTGCTGATGCGTTTGTTAGCCGCCGCCAGTGCTGGCGCTTCTGCCAGCACGGTAAAGGCGCGCACCGCCGCCAAACGGCGCGGCACGTCACCCAGACGCTGCGGTCGCAACGCCAGCACAGCGTCAACTTCGAGCGCGCTGTAACCCTGCTCACGCAGGGAGCCCGCCAGACGGTCATAAACGAAGTCGCTGAGCGCCAAACGGGCGTCGGTAATCTTGTCGCCAAAAGCCGGCACGGCAGACCCCACCAGCGTCTGCAAATCCAGCGCCAGGTCTTTTTCAACCAGCATCCGGATCACGCCCAGCGCATGGCGGCGCAGGGCAAACGGATCTTTGTCGCCGGTGGGCAGGTTGCCAATGCCAAACATGCCGACCAGAGTTTCCAGTTTATCGGCCAACGCCACCGCCACACCGACCGGGTTGCGCGGCAGGGCATCACCGGCAAAACGCGGTTTGTAGTGGTCTTCAATGGCCTCGGCAATGTCGGCGTCCAGACCGTCGTGGCGTGCGTAGTAGCCGCCCATGATGCCTTGTAATTCAGGGAACTCACCGACCATGTCGGTCAGCAGGTCAGTCTTGGCCAGGCGCGCGGCCTGGTCGGCTTTTTCTGCCAGCACCTCGCCGTCAAGTTGCAGCGCGAGCGCTCGGGCAATGGCGCACACACGTGCCATACGCTCGCCCTGCGTGCCCAGTTTGTTATGGTAGACCACCTTGTCGAGACCCGCTACGCGAGCTTCCAGCGTTTTCTTGCGGTCCTGGTCAAAAAAGAACTTGGCGTCGCTCAGACGCGGGCGCACCACCCGTTCATTACCGCCAATCACGGCGCTGGCGTCCAACGGGCTGATGTTGCTGACCACCAGAAACTGGTTCGTGAGTTTGCCTTGGGTGTCGACCAGCGGAAAGTACTTCTGGTTGGCCTTCATGGTGAGGATCAGGCACTCTTGCGGCACTGCCAAAAACTGTTCTTCGAACTGGCAGGTCAGCACATTGGGGCGCTCCACCAGGGCCGTGACCTCGTCGAGCAAAGCCTCGTCCATCAGCACCTCAAAACCCGGGCCCAGGCGCTCGGCGGCCTGCGCCAGTTGCTGCACGATGGCAAAGCGCCGATCCTCAAAGCTGGCAATGACTGACCCGTCTCGCAGTAGTGTGGCAGCGTAGTCGTCGGCATGGTCCACATGCACCGGCGACTTGTGCGCCTCAAAACGGTGGCCCTGCGTCAGCTTGCCCGAAGTCAGACCGAGCACCTTGACCGGCACCACGGTGCTGCCATGCAAAGCCAGCAGGCCATGCGCCGGGCGCACAAAATGCACGCTGCTCCAGCCCGGCAGTTCGCAATCGGTCTCCAACTGGTAACTCATCATTTTGGGAATCGGCAGTTGCGCCAGCGCCGCCAGCAAGGCTTGCTGCAAGCCCACATCCAGTGTGGCACCGGTGACCAGGCTGTCATAAAACAGCGCTTCGGTCTTGCCATCTGGCGCCTTGCGCAACGCTGCCACGGCAAACACCGGGTCGGACACGTCGGCACCCAGCGCCTGCAGTTTTTTAAGCAAGGCCGGGGTGGCCAGGCCGTTGGCATCGAGCCCGACGCTCACCGGCATCAGTTTTTGCTGCACCGCAGTGTCAGCAGCCTTGGCCGCCACATGGGTAATGTGTGCGGCCAGTCGACGGGGTGACGCAAACGGCGTGCTCACCGAGTCGTTTGAGGCCAGACCCAGCTGGCGCAATTGCGCGCACAGTTGGCTGGCAAACACGTCGCCCAGCTTTTTCAGCGCCTTGGGCGGCAACTCTTCAACAAACAGTTCAACGAGAAGATTTTGGTGGGTCATTTCAGGCGGCTTTCTTAGACATTTCAGCGACCCAGGCACGCGGTGCCATCGGGAAACCCAGTCGCTCCCGGCTGTCAAAGTAGCTTTGTGCGACGCCACGCGCCAGCGTGCGGATGCGGCCAATGTAAGCGGCACGTTCGGTCACGGAAATGGCGCCACGGGCATCCAGCAGGTTGAAACTGTGGGCGCATTTGAGCACCTGTTCGTAGGCGGGCAGCGCCAGTTGCGCTTCCATCAGGTGCTTGGCCTGCTTTTCATGGGCCGTGAAGGCGGTGAACAGAAAGTCGGCATCGCTGTGCTCGAAGTTGTAGGTGGACTGCTCGACCTCGTTTTGCTTGTAAACGTCGCCGTAGGTGAGCTGGGTGCCGTCGGCCGCAGTGGTCCAGATCAGGTTGTAGACGTTGTCCACCCCTTGCAGGTACATGGCCAGACGTTCCAGGCCGTAAGTGATCTCGCCGGTAATCGGGCGGCAGTCAATGCCCCCGACTTGCTGGAAGTAGGTGAACTGGGTCACTTCCATGCCGTTGAGCCAGACTTCCCAACCCAACCCCCAGGCGCCCAGCGTGGGGTTTTCCCAGTCGTCTTCGACAAAACGGATGTCGTTCTTTTTCAGATCAAAGCCCAGCGCTTCCAGGCTGCCAAGGTAGAGCTCCAGAATGTTGCTGGGTGCGGGTTTGAGCACCACCTGGTACTGGTAGTAATGCTGCAAACGGTTCGGGTTTTCGCCGTAACGGCCGTCCTTGGGGCGCCGACTCGGCTGCACGTAGGCTGCTTTCCAGGGCTCCGGCCCCAATGCCCGCAAAAAGGTCGCCGTGTGCGAGGTGCCCGCGCCGACCTCCATGTCGTAAGGCTGTAACAACGCGCAGCCCTGGGCGTCCCAATACGACTGCAGTTTCAAAATAATTTGCTGGAAGGTCAACATAAGCGGTAAGGGCAGCGCGCGACGCCACCCGGAAGTAAATAGATTTGACACAAGCACCTGCGTCTGAACTGCCAATTTTACGGGCTTATGCGCACCTCAAAAGGCGACGGGGGCGATTCAAAGTGTGGGGATGGCGGTCGATTCCGGGGGGGTGAACAGCGACGTGTGCGCCCGGCACGGCGACCGGGTCATGCGCATGCGGTTTTTGCGCGAAATCACGCGCGACCTTGCTGAAAAGTACGCGGCATTCTTTCTGCGCGCGCCTTTCGCTCCAAAGCCCGGTCACATGCCCCAATCACCATGCCTTGAGGTCGTTCGACTCGTCATTTTGAACTACCAAAAGGCACCCGGACTACACGATGCTCCATTGGGCTACAGACTGCGTACCTGCGCGCACGATGTGCTGCGCAGCAGCACGAGGCGTTGGATGCCCTGCGCCCCACCCCCTTCTGTCTGCGCCTGCGCTGGGTGGGTTTTGCGGGATCAGGAGGTGCGATTGTCTGAGCGTAGCGAGTTCGAGCGACTCCCCCGCAAAACTCGCCCAGCGCAGGTTGCCTGGAGCGAAGCGGAAGGTCGCAGACAGCGGGGTCGCCTTTCTTTTGCTTACTTTTCTTTGGCGAAGCAAAGAAAAGTGAGTCGCCCGCCGGGGCGAGACCCGGCTGGCCACGAAGCACCTGCGCGGGACATCATCCGGATTACGCTGCGTCTCATCCGGACTACAAGCTGCGGTCAAAAACGAGAATCGCCACCCGGGCGCATCCACCAGGCCAAAAGCAGCACACCCAGCGCCAGCAGCAGCAAGGGCCACAGCCCCCAGCGCGCCAGCCACCAGGCATAGGGCGTGACGCCGGTGCGCCCCTCCACCATGCCATGCAGCGCCATGGCGGTGTGCGGTGTGGCCGCATGGGTCACCCGGGCGTGATGGTCGACGATGGCGGTCTGCCCGGTGTTGGTGGCCAACAAAAAGGGCCGGTCAAACTCCAGCGCGCGCAGCCGGGCAATTTGCAGATGCTGGTTCATGGCCAGGCTGTCACCAAACCAACCCAGGTTGCTGACATTGACCAATACCGTAGGGGCCTTTTCGACCGTCAGAAACTGCGTTGCCAGCTCTTCGCTGAACAAGTTTTCATAACAAATGGTGGCGGCCAGCCGCTGCCCCTGCCAGTCAAAGGTGGGCTGTGGCAGGGCGCCACGGTTGAAGTCACCCAGTGGAATGTTCATGAGGTTGGTAAACCAGCGAAAAAACGGCGGGATGAACTCACCAAAGGGCACCAGATGGTGCTTGTCGTAACGCCATGGCGTCGCCTGCCCGGGCTTAAGCCCAACCACCGAATTGGTATAACCCGCGCTGAAACTGCCCAGCGGAACCCCCACCAGCGCTGCCTGATCACCCAAGGCAAAACGTTGCTGCAAGGCCTGCCAATAGCCTTCGGGCAGTTGATCCGGCAGCAGCGGCAGCGCCGTCTCGGGTGTGATGATGAGCGGGCTCTGGTTCTGCTGAAGCTGCTCGCCGTACCACGTCAGGGCTTTGAGCACGCCGGTCTCCGAATCAAATTTTTCGTTTTGGGCAATGTTGCCTTGTAACAGGGTCACCTCCAGCGTACCGGCAGAGCCGCCCAGCGGCTGGGGCAGCCACTGTGGCAACAGCAAACCGACCAGCACAGCGGCACCACACGCCAGGGCATCGCGCCAGTGCCCCAACAACGCAGCGCGCCAGCCCAGCGCCAGGCAGCCAGCCAATAAGACGGCAACAAAACCGGCACCATACAGCCCCCCCCAGGGAAGCAGGCCCGCCAGTGGCCCCGTCAGATGCGCGTAGCCGATGGCACCCCAGCCAAAACCGGTCAACAGCAAGCCCCGGGCCAGCTCGGCCAGCAGCCACAAGGCGGCAAAAACCAGTCCAGCCCAAAACGGATGAACACCCGCCAACAGCCTGAACACACCTGCCGCAGCAGCGTAATACAGCGCCAACAAACCTGCCAGCGCCAACACAGCCAGAATGGCCAGCGGCGCAGCCAGCCCGCCATAGGTATGCATGGAAGTAAAAAGCCAGCCAAAGGTGCAGGCCAGCCAGGCCGTGGCGAAGACCCAGCCTTGCAGCAGTGCCAGCCGCCAGCTGCCACTGCTGCGCAGCAAAAACACCAAGGCAGACAGCGCCAGACCTTGCCCCCACCACAGCGGCTGCCCGTGGGCCAGACCCAGCCACGCCAGGCTCTGCGGCATGGCCACGGGCCAGGCCAGGCTGGCCGCTTGCAAGCCACCGGCAAGCAGCAGCACCAGCCAGCGCATCACGGCAGTGGTCCGGGATTGACGCACAAACAGGCCAAAGCCCGGGTTATCAGGCAGACTCATCCGGCACCGGGGACACCTTGAACCACTTCACCGCGCCGCCTTTGGTGTGCATCACCACAAAATCAAGGCCCGAACGCACATGGTGCTCGCCGCGCCGGGGCACATGGCCCATCTCATGGGCGATCAGACCACCAATGGTGTCAAAGTCTTCGTCGGAATCGGTGCTGTCAAGCTTGACCCCAAAAGCCAACTCGACCCGCTCGATGGTGGTGTCACCACTCACGCGGTAACTCCGGTCGGCCAGGCCAAAGATATCGCCTTCGTCCTCGGCAATGTCAAATTCGTCCTCGATCTCGCCCACAATTTCTTCCAGCACGTCCTCAATGGTGACCAGTCCGGCGACGCGACCAAATTCGTCGATCACGATGGCCAGGTGGTTGTGGTTGCTCTGAAAGTCACGCAGCAAATCGTTCAAGCCCTTGCTCTCGGGCACAAACACGGCGGGGCGCAACAGGGCGCGAATATTGAGTTCTGGCGCACGCTGCAACTTGAGCAGGTCCTTGGCCATCAGGATGCCGATGATGTTTTCGCGCTCCCCCTCAAACACCGGGAAACGCGAGTGCGCCGTGTCGATCACCCCATGCATCGTGGTGTCGTAGGGATCATCAATATTGACCAGTTCCATGCGGGTGGTGGGCACCATCACGTCGCCGGCACTCATGTCGGCCATGCGGATCACGCCTTCGAGCATCTTGCGCGAATCAGCACCAATGAGCTGGTTGTGCTCGGCTTCTGCCAGGGTCTCTATCAACTCGTCGGTCGAATCAGGACCGGGATGAATGAACTCGGCAATTTTCTGCAAAAAAGTTCGTTTGTCTTCCCGGTCGGGACGCGTAGGGTAAGGGTCGGACACAGCCAATCAAGCAGGACATGCGGTTGTTAAACAAGCCATAAGGATAGCGGATAACGGATTTGCCCTGCAAAAAATTCAGCACAGAACCAACATCACTCGCTTTTTTCAGCTCTGTCGCTGCCACGCCAGGCACTTTGCAGGCTGGAGATCGTGTGGCGCATTTGCCGGGCTTGCGCCTTGAACTGGTAGTTGACCTGCGCCAGCTGCTCGTTAACCAATTCAGTCAGGTGGCTGTTGAGGGTGGCAGGCGCCAAGGTCAGGTAACCCTCTGTTTCAGCCCCATCCCGCACAAACATAGCCCCGGCATGGCTGGCAATTTTCAGCATGGCGGTGTTTTCACTCAGCACATGAACATACAGTTTGCTCACCCCCACATTGCGGGCGTGCATTGCGGCGCGCTCAAACAGACGCGCGCCATAGTGTCGGCCACGTGCCTGCGGCAGCACGGAAACCCCAAACTCGGCACTGGGGTTGGCACCGGTGTCTGGGGCATAAGCCAAATGCGCCACCGCAATCAGCACCAGATTGCGGTTGTAAATGCCAAAAATTTCATCACGCTCAAAATCCAGGCCATTCACATACCGGTCAATCTGTGCATCGTTGGCGGCAAAACCAAAACGGTAGTAGCGGTCATGGGCATCCAGCGCCTTGAGATGCCTGGCGATGCGCCCGCGGTGGTTTTCGCCCAGCGAGCGAATCGGCACCACAACATCTGCTTTTCTGGCTACGCTGGCATGCACCAATACTTGCGGTGCGGCAGCAGGCGCCACAGCAGCAGGATCAGCAGAAACCAAAGTATCGAGAAAAATTTCAGTCATAGGACTTAAATATAAGGGTTTTCCCTAGGCATTAATCTCTAGAGAGCATAACGCCTTTGCGGACGTTGGTTTTAAAACAAGTTGTCTGGCTAAACTTGGTGCACCATGCAAGCTTCAAACCAGATACGGGAGTCTATCGCCCGAGTGGTCGCACTTCGCCAAACGGTTGCCGACCAACCTGACCTGGCGCTGGCACTCCACACCGTCAAACACATGCAGGCTCAGCGTTTTGCCAGCACCTACCAGGACCTGTTGCACTCGGCCAGCTATGCCGCCTGCGCCAATTTCTTTTTGGAAGAACTTTACGGCGCCAAAAACTTCGCCGAGCGCGATGCACAATTTGCCCGCATTGCCGGCGCCCTGCAGCGCACTTTTCCCGAGCAAGTGGTTGCGACAGCCGTGGCCTTGGCCGAGTTGCATAAGCTCACGGAAGAACTTGACCTGGCCATGGCACTGAACTGGCAGCTGCAACCCAGCTTGCCGGATGCGCAAGCCTATGTGATGGCCTGGCGCAATGTGGGTCGCCGTGACGACCGCCTTTGGCAACTCAACACGGTGCTTCGCATTGGCGAGGATCTTGGGCAACTGACGCGCAAGCCAGGCCTGCACTTCATGCTCAAAATGATGCGCAAACCGGCACAACTGGCCGGCTTGGGCTCGCTGCAAACCTTTCTTGAGTCCGGCTTTAACCACTTTGCCGACCTGGCGCGCAAACAAGGCACAGTCAGCAGTTTTCTCGACACGGTCAAGGCACGGGAATCCACCTGGATTGCCTGCCTGTTTGACGCCTCAGCCCCCGCGTGCGTGACAGCACTCAGTCAAACCCTGGCTTTGGTCGGCTCCGACCAGGGTTAAAGTCAGCAGCAGGCCTGCGCCCTTCCTCCGTCTATTTGTCAAAGGTACTTTGTGCAATTTCCCCAAGGCATCACCCTGTTCGAGCGTGGCTGGCTGTCCTCCAACAACATCCTGATCCGTGGCAAAACCCAGTGCGCGCTGGTTGACAGTGGTTATGCCAGCCACGCCACCCAGACCCTGGGACTGCTGCAGGCTGCCCTGCAAGGCCAGCCCCTTGACCTGCTGCTCAACACCCACTTGCACAGCGACCACTGTGGTGGCAACGCCCTGCTGCAAGTCGCTTACCCGCAGCTGTGCACCCTGATCCCGCCCGGGCATGCCCGCTTTGTGACACCTTGGGATCCGGTGGCCTTGTCCTACCAACCCACCGGCCAAATCTGCCCGCCTTTTGGTTACAGCACCACGCTGCAGCCCAATACCGAGATTATTTTGGGAGACCAGCCCTGGCAAATTCACGCCGCACCCGGGCACGATCCCCATTCGGTGATCCTGTTTCAGCCCGAACACCGCCTGCTGATCTCGGCGGATGCCTTGTGGGAAAACGGCTTTGGTGTGGTGTTCCCGGAGCTCGACGGCGCCGACGCCTTTACTGAAGTGGCGCAAACCCTCGAAGTGATTGAGGCGCTGGCCCCACGCCTCATCATCCCCGGCCATGGTGCGGCGTTTTCAGATGTGGCCGAGGCGCTGGCACGGGCGCGCAGGCGGCTGGACAGCTTTGCGCAAGCGCCCGAAAGACACATTCGTTATGCGGCCAAAGTGCTGCTGAAGTTCAAATTGCTTGAAGTTCAGAACGTGCCACTGGCGAGCTTGCTGCAATGGGCGCAGAGCACCCCACTGCTGCATCATATCTACCAGTCCAGCGGCCCGGCCGGCCAGCCATTTCAGGACTGGGTGCTGGCCTTGCTGGATGAACTGGTGCGCAGCGGTGCTGCCAGCCGCGACCAGCAGAGCGTCAGCAACACTTAAACATTGCGGGTCAGACCACTCGCAAAGCGACGTGATCTGACCCCAACTGATTTGATACTTTGTGGGTCAGACCACTCGCGTAGCGACGTGCTCTGACCCCAACTGATCAAATGAAGTTGTTGCGCACGCCACTGGCCACATGGCCCGAGGGCACATGCCGGGCGGCAGACTCGATGTGGCCGGTCTGGTCATCAAAGAAAAAGTCGGGCTCGAATTCGCGTAAAAATTCGCCTTTGGGCAGCCCTCCCAGAAACATGACTTCATCAACCTCAATGTTCCAGTTCATCAGGGTGCGAATGGCGCGTTCATGCGCGGGTGCGCTGCGCGCGGTCACCAGCGCGGTGCGGATGCGCATGGCGGGCGTGCCGGCGTTCTGTAGCCGCTGCAAGGCGAACAACAGGGGTTTGAACGGGCCATCGGGCAGGGGTAGCGCAGCCTTCTCGATCTCATGCTGTTGAAACGCCTGCAAACCCTGGCTTTGGTACACCTGTTCGGCCTCGTCGCTGAACAGCACCGCGTCACCGTCAAAAGCAATACGTACTTCAAAAGGGTGGGCATCGCTGGCGTGAACCGAGCGCGGGTAGACCTGTGCGGCAGGCACACCCGCTTCGAGTGCGGCGCGCACGTCACTCAGATGAGTGCTTAAAAACAAATTGGCGTGCAGGGGTTTGAGATAACGCCAGGGCGCCTGGCCACGCGTGAAGCTGCCGCGCTCAATGGCCAGGCCGTAATGCTGCGCCGAACGAAATACCCGCATGCCTGAGACCGGGTCATTGCGCGAAAGGATGACCACCTCGACGGGTTGGTTTCGAAGGGCTTGGGAGGCGGGTTTCAAGCTGCCATGGCTAGGTAGGGCGGACTTCAGTCCGCCGTGGTCGACTGAAGTCGACCCTACAACATCCCCGACAGCCGACCCAGCCTGATTGAACGCCAGCAGCTTTTGCACCAGCGAAAACGCCACCCCGGGCTTGGCGGGAATGTCCAGGCGCTGGAGCTGTAGCGCCATGTAGGCTCGGTCATCACCCTGCTCAAAAAGCTCGTTTTCTTCCTCAAAGTCAAACAGGGCACGGCTGGAAATGGCCACCACCAGCTTGCCGTCGAGGGAGGCGCTCATGATTACAGGAACATCCGGAACACCGGATTGCCCGTTTCTTCTACATAAGGGTAGCCCAACGTGGCCAGAAATTCGCTAAAGGCGTCCGAATCGCCCGTTGGCACCTGGATGCCGACCAAAATACGGCCATAGTCAGCGCCCTGGTTGCGGTAATGGAACAGGCTGATGTTCCAGTTGGGGCGCAACAGGTTTAAAAATTTCAGCAGTGCACCTGGGCGCTCGGGGAACACAAAGCGCAGCAGGCGCTCGTCATCGGCCAGGCTTGAGTGCCCGCCCACCATGTGGCGAATATGCTCCTTGGCCAATTCGTCATGGGTCAAATCCAGCGCCTCAAAGCGGTGCCGGCTCAGGTGCGCGGCAATTTTTCCGGATTCGCCTTTGGCGGCAGTGGTCAGGCCAACAAACACATGGGCTTTTTGCGAGTCGCTGATGCGGTAGTTGAATTCGGTCACGTTGCGCAGCGTTTTGGCCCCGCCGAAACTCGGCAAATCGCCAATCAGTTCACAAAAGCGCCGGAAGCTGCCTCGCTCTTCCGGAATGGTCACGGCAAACAAGGCCTCACGTTCCTCACCCACTTCGGCGCGCTCGGCAACAAAGCGCAGGCGGTCAAAATTCATGTTGGCACCGCACAAAATGGCGGCGTAGGTTTCGCCCTTGGATCGGTGCGTTGCCACATACTGCTTGATCGCCGCCACCGCCAGGGCACCGGCGGGTTCCACAATGCTGCGGGTGTCGACAAACACGTCCTTGATGGCCGCGCACACCGCGTCGGTATCGACCAGCATGTAGTCGTCCACCAGATTGCTGGCGACGCGGAATGTCTCTTCGCCCACCAGTTTCACCGCCGTGCCGTCCGAGAACAGGCCGACGTCGGCCAGGGTGACGCGCTTTTTAGCAGTGACCGATTGGGTCATGGCGTCGGAGTCGTTCATTTGCACGCCAATCACCTTGATCTCGGGGCGCAGCGCCTTGATGTAATTGGCCACCCCAGAAATCAGACCGCCACCACCAATCGCCACAAACACGGCATCCAGGCGCCCCTGGTGCTGACGCAACAGTTCCATGGCAATGGTGCCCTGGCCGGCAATCACATCGGGGTCGTCAAACGGATGCACGAAGGTCAGGCCCTCCTTTTTTTCCAGCGCCACCGCGTGGCCATGCGCGTCTGAATAGCTGTCGCCAAACAGCACCACCTCGCCGCCAAAGCCGCGCACCGCGTCCACCTTGACCTGCGGTGTGGTGGTCGGCATGACAATGACGGCGCGGCAGCCGAGCCGCTGGGCACTTAAGGCGACACCCTGGGCGTGGTTGCCGGCCGAGGCGCAAATCACACCCTTTTTCAGGTGTGCCGGACTTAAGTGCGCCATCTTGTTGTAAGCGCCTCGCAGCTTGAAGCTGTGCACCGGTTGCTGGTCTTCACGCTTGAGCAGCACGGTGTTGTTGAGGCGCGCACTGAGGTCTTGCGCAATTTCCAGATTGGTTTCCACCGCCACGTCATACACACGGGCGGTCAATATCTTTTTGAGGTAGTCGGCGGGGGTCAAAGCGGGTGTTTTCATAGGGTGACAATGATAAGCGCCCCGCGCAATGAGACAAAAAGCGACAATCGCGGCTCTTGAATCTTGAAAGAAACCTGAAAATGGAATGCACAGTCAATTGGACCGGCGCGTTGGGTACACGCTCGGGCATGGGTTTTGTGGCCGAAACCGGCAGCGGGCACACGCTGGTGATGGACGGTGCGCCCGATACCGTCAAACCCGAGAACGGCGGCCAGAACCTGGCACCGCGCCCAATGGAAACTTTACTGGCCGGTGCTGGCGGCTGCACCGCCTATGACGTGGTGCTGATCCTGAAACGCGGTCGCCACGACGTGCGCGGCTGCAGCGTCAAGCTTGAGGCCGAGCGCGCCGACCTTGACCCCAAGGTGTTCACCAAAATCAACATGCACTTCACCGTGACCGGCAAAGGCATTCCACCGGCCGCAGTCGAGCGCGCCATTGCCATGAGCCACGACAAATACTGCTCGGCCAGTGTCATGCTGGGAAAAACCGCAGACATCACGACCAGCTTTGAGGTCGTTGAGATTTAGGGTAAATTAGCGACATGAGCACCATCACGTTCGACTCTCTCAAACTTTCAGACAAGCTGAAGTCGGCTGGCTTTACGGCAGACCAGGCTGAAACGGTGGTACGTGTCATTGCCGAGGCGCAGGATGAACTCGTCACCAACCGGGGGCTTGATTCGGCTTTGGCGCCTCTAAAAACCGACATGGCCGTCCTCAAGACCGAGGTGTCTCAAATTAAATGGATGCTGGGTTTTGTGATCGGTGGCGTCATCGCCATTTTGGCCAGACTTCTCAGCACCTGATGCCTTAAACCCGGTGCGCCACGGAGGTCATCAGCTTGGCCGCCAAGGTCATCAGGCCTTTGACCGGCGGGGGCAAGTCAATGGCGCCAAGCTCCCTGGCGTCCAGCGCATGGCGCGCCTCGTCGTCCTTCATTTGCGCCACGATGGCGCGTGAGGCATGGTCACCACTTGGCAAGCGACTCAGGTGGCTGTCCAGATGTGCTTCCACCTGGTTTTCAGTCTCCACCACAAAACCCAGACTCACCTTGTCGCCCAGCCTGCCTGCCAGCAGCCCAATGCCAAAGGCGCCGGCGTACCACAGCGGGTTGAGCAGCGAGGGACGGTCACCCAGCTCTTTCAGGCGCTGTTCGGTCCAGGCCAGATGGTTGGTTTCCTCGGCGCTGGCTTTTTGAAAATGGGCCCGCAGCGCTTCGTTTTTGGTCGCAAATGCCTGCGCGGTGTAAAGCGCCTGGGCGCAGACCTCACCCACATGGTTGACACGCATCAGCGCGCCCGCTTCTTTTTTGTCGAGTTCCGAGAGCTCAGTGGCATCACCCGGCACGGTCGGACAGGCCTGGGTGCCACGGTGCTGGGCGAAGACGGTGCGCAAGGCGTCATCCACGGTGCTTAAAAATCGGTCCATCATGTTGATTCCAGTCTGGTTGGTTTGGGGGATTGGCTCGACACAGGCAATCCGCATGACGCATTGTAATTTTGTGCGCTATATTGCGCGCCATGAATGCAATTTCACCCCTGTCCGCGCGCTCGGCGGCTGAACTTCAGTCCTTGCTGCAGCGCCATGGCAGCGATCCTCACGCCCTGGTTCAAATTCTGCGCGAATTTCAGGCCTTTGCAGGCTGGTTGCCGCGCTCGGCATTGCAACATGCGGCCAAGGCCTTGAACCTGACGCTGGCCCATGTGCAGGGGGTTGCCGACTTTTACCGTTTTTTTCACACCGAGCCGGTGGGTGCTTACCGCGTCCTGTTCAGCAACAACATCACCGACCGCATGCTCGGCAACGAAGCCCTGTTACGGCAATTGTGCGGCCTGTTGAAAGTAGCCCGGAACCAGATGCGTGCCGATGGTCTGGTCAGTGTGACCACCAGCTCTTGCACCGGGCTGTGCGACCAGGGACCGGCGGCGCTCATCAACCACCATCAGGTGATCACCCGGCTGACCCCTGACCGTATTGCGCAGATGGCCGACCTGATCGAACAGCAGGTACCCGCCGCGCAATGGCCAGCGGAATGGTCGCAGGTCGACGACCAGATTCGCCTGGCAGATGTCAAACTGGGCGTGCAACCGCAGCCCGGAGCGGGCCTTGCCGCCGCACTGGCGCGTGAGCCCCAGGCCATGCTGGACGATCTAAAACGTTCCAAATTACGCGGCCGGGGCGGCGCCGGTTATGCCACTGGCACCAAATGGCAACTGTGCCGCAATGCCTTGGGGCAGGCACATTATGTGGTTTGCAACGCCGACGAAGGCGAGCCCGGCACTTTCAAGGATCGGGTGCTGTTGACCAGCTACGCCGACACCCTGTTCGAGGGCATGACCATCGCGGCGTGGACGGTGGGCGCCAGCCAAGGGCTGATGTACTTGCGCGGCGAATACCGTTACCTGCTGGACCACCTGCAAGCGGTCTTGCAGCGGCGACGCGAACACGGCCTGCTGGGCAAGTCCATCCAGGGCAAGGCCGGTTTTGACTTTGACATTACCATCCATGTGGGCGCCGGGGCTTATGTGTGTGGTGAAGAGTCAGCATTGATCGAGTCGCTGGAAGGCAAGCGCGGCGTGCCCCGCATCCGCCCCCCTTTCCCGGTGGAGCACGGCTACCTGGGCCAGCCCACCACCGTCAACAATGTAGAAACCTTCTGCGCCGTCACCCACATTGCCGTGCATGGCGGCGCCTGGTGGGCGCGCATCGGTACAGCGCAATCGACCGGCACCAAGATCCACTCGGTCTCGGGCGACTGCGAGCGCCCCGGCATTTACGAGTACCCTTTTGGCACGCGCGTCGGGCGCATCCTGGAAGACTGCGGCGCACGCAACACCCAGGCAGTACAGGTTGGCGGGCCATCAGGCGTATGCCTGTCAGCGCTGGAATTTGACCGCCACATTGGCTTTGAGGATGTGCCCACGGCGGGCGCCTTCATGGTGTTTGACCGCAGCCGCGACATGTTTGAGGTGGCCCGCAACTTTGCCCACTTTTTTGCCCATGAGAGCTGCGGCTTTTGTACACCTTGTCGCGTCGGGACCGAGCTGGTGGTGCGCCAGATGGACAAACTCAAGCGCGGTTATGGCTCCAGCGCCGACATCCAGGTGCTGTATGAGCTGGACAAACTGATGCACGGCGCCACCCACTGTGGCCTGGGCGCTGGGGCCTGCAACCCGTTGCGCGACACCATCACCAAGTTTCGCCCGGCCTACGAGCAGCATTTGAAGTCGCTGCACTTTGTCGCAGGTTTTGACATGGACGCCGAACTCTCGCAGGCGCGGCGCGCCACCGGACGCAACGACAGCGGCGCGCACCTGGAGAATTTTGAGTGATGACAGACCACCGCATTGACGCCCTGAGCCCCGGCACCTTTGCCCTGGACGGGCAGGAGGTCGAATTTGGCTCGGGTGACTCCATTTTGCAAGCCGCCCGCCGCGCCGGGCATTACATTCCGCACCTGTGCTGGCACCCCGACTTTGCCGCGCATGGCTCCTGCCGCCTGTGCACAGTCAAGGTCAACGGCCGCACCGGGGCGGCCTGCACCATTGCGGCCAGCAGCGGGCAAGACGTGGAAAGCGACACCCCCGAGCTCAATGCCCAGCGTAAAACGCTGCTGCAAATGCTGTTTGTCGAAGGCAACCACTTTTGCCCGTCTTGCGAAAAAAGCGGCAACTGCCTGTTGCAAGCCACCGCTTACCAGATGGGCATGGACGGCCCGCATTTTGAAGAGTTCTACCCCAACCGTCGGGTTGACGCCAGCCACCCCGACTTGCTGCTCGACCTGAACCGTTGCATTTTGTGCGGCCTGTGTGTGCGCGCCAGTGCGCAAGAGGGCAAACATGTGTTTGCCATGGGTGGGCGCGGTGTAACCAGCCACTTGCTGGTCAACAGCAACAGTGGCCAGCTGTTGAACAGCGCCATCAGCGCCACAGACCGTGCCGCCAACATCTGCCCGGTGGGCGCCATCCTGCCCAAACGGCGCGGCTTTGTCATCCCCATTGGCCAGCGGCGATTTGACAGCCACCCGGTGTCGCAGGAGGACGAGACATGACAACCGCTTTGACTGGTGCAACTCCCTTACACGCGCCGCGCAAGCTCAAGGTGGCCACGGTGTCACTGGCGGGCTGTTTTGGCTGTCACATGTCCTTGCTCGACATTGACGAGCGCCTGCTGGAACTGCTGGAACACGTCGAGTTTGACCGCTCGCCACTGACCGACATCAAAACCATTGGCCGCTGCGACATTGGCCTGATCGAAGGCGGGCTGTGCAACGCCGAAAACGTGCAGGTGCTGCGCGAATTTCGGGCACACTGCAAGACGCTGGTGGCGATGGGCGCCTGCGCCATCAACGGCGGCCTGCCGGCACAGCGCAACCAGCGCGATGTGGGCCAGATGCTGTGTGATGTGTATTGCAGCCACAACGGCACGGTGGCCGG